>OBNH01000025.1_pt1 | contig 144596 bp, 117 predicted proteins | sample 1670201 | NCBI WGS metagenome assembly OBNH01 (sample SAMEA104232308, study PRJEB22302) | sediment metagenome | isolation source: sediment | reverse complement strand
GAATACCGGCCTGTCACGCCGGGGGTCGCGGGTTCGAGTCCCGTCCGCTCCGCCAAATTAGAAATGCCCGCGCAAGCGGGCATTTTTTTCGTCTGTACGGAACGGAGCGAGCCATCTGCGCGGCTCCTGGCCGGACTCGCAGAGATTCGCTTGCAAGCGAATCCGCAGCCTGTGGGATGTAGCCGAGTCCCGTCCGCTTCGCCAAATTAGAAATACCCGCGTACGCGGGCATTTTTTCTGTGCGCCATTGATTCAGGTTATCCAACGCGACTCACGCGCATGAAGTATCGAACCAGCAGCGTTCCGGCAATTGCCAGGCTGATGCTGTTGGCCAACCAGAAGCCCGATGCGCCGCGCGTGAAGGCGGGCAACGCATCGATCAGGCCGAAACCCATCACATAGCCGCCACCGAGCCCCACGCCCCAGAGTGAGCCGGCGTAGATCAGCGTCGGGATCAGCGCGATCTTGTACGCGCGCAGGATGAATGCGCTCATGACCTGTACAGCATCAAAGGCTTGATAGAACGCGACAAACAGCATTAGCGGCAATGCTTTGGCAATCACGGCCGGGTCGCTGACATAGGCATGCAGCAGCGGCTCGCGTAGCAGCCAGAGCAGCGTGCCGGTCAGTAGCGCGAGTCCGGCGCCCAAGCGAATGCCACGCCAGCCGATACGCCGTGCGGCAGCCATATCGCGTGCGCCTATGGACTGCGCGACGAGCGTCGAGGTCGCGATGGATAGCGAGAGCGGCATCATGTACGCCACGGCGCTGAGGTTGGCGATGATCTGATGCCCCGCAAGGGTATCGGTGCCCATGCGTGTGATGAAGATCGACATTAGGGTGAATGACGTGATCTCGATCAGGTAGGTGAGTCCCATCGGCAGCCCCAGGCGCAGAAGAGGCTGAATCCGGTCCCAGCGTGGCCACTCCCAACGCGTGAAGATCTCCAGGGACCGGTAGGCCGTACCGCGCAGCAGGATCGCAAGTCCGGACAGAAACCATATCCAGCTGATCAGCGTGGATGCCAGCGCGCAGCCGGGCCCGCCCATCGGGGCGAGGCCATAACCGCCTTCGATGAACCAGGCATTGAGTGGAATCTTGAGTGCCAGGCCAGCAATCTGCAGCACCGTCACCATGACGGGGCGAGATAGCGCATTGTTCAGCGCCATGTAGATGCGAAAACCCAGCGCTGCGGGTAGGCCGTATGCACCGATATGCAGATAGTGCGATGCTTTTTCGACCAACTCGGGTGGTGCTTTGGCGAATTCCAGCAACGGTGCGGGAAACAGCAGCAACAGCATGCCGGGGATAGCCAGCGCCACACCGAGCCATGCTGCCTGCCGTACCTCGGCGCCGATCTCCGCGGATCGGTTGGCGCCGTACAACTGTCCCGCGACAGGCGCGAGCGCTTGCAGCACGCCCATCAGGCTGACGTAGACCGTGACATAGATCGATCCGCCCAAGCCAACAGCGGCAAGGTCGGTGGCCGAGGCGCGGCCGGACATGATGGTGTCGATGACACCGAAGGCGATGACCGCCAGTTGTCCAACCAGCACGGGGGCGGCCAGATGGGTAATGCGACGAATATCCTGCAGCGCGCTGCTCATCGTTCTTCTAGGGTAGGGGCCGGCTGCGTGCCAGCGGGTGGCAACGCCGTCCGGACGCTACCGGGCGGCGGATGCTCAGGGCTGACGCGGCAGCCGGCGCTGAATTGTCGGCCGTGGCGGGGCGGTGTGCGACAGATCGACGAGCCGGTACATGCGGAAGCGCTCGTCACGGTCGGCGGGTCGGCGACCTTCCCAGATCAGGCGCCATTCGAAATGGGAGATGCTGCTCGGGGCGCCGTAGTCCACGGCATCATGCCGCAGCAGTATGTCGCAGCCGTCATCGGGACCGCCGAAACGGATATGACCGAAATAGGCAAACGAGGCAAGCTGCGCATCGCCCATGCGGATGGGCTGCACGCAGGTATAGGTGGACGGCAGCGCCAGTTGGGCGGCCTGTGCCACGTCTCGATAGGTCTTGCCGTAGTTGATGGAAGGCAGCCACAGCGTCATCGCCATGACCCACATCAGCGTCGTGCCGGCGGCAGAAATGACCACAGGTCGCCAGATCTGTTTCGGCGCGCGCGACAGGCGCCAGCGCACGATCAGCACCCATGCCACCGTCACCGCCAGCGCGATGATGACGGCGCTGATCGTGAACGTATGCTGGAATCCGGGCAACTGACGGAATACGTTGCTGGCGATGCGTGGCGGCCAACCTGTCGTCTTCGCGACCCAGAGGAACCAGATCGTGCCGCCCAGAATCGTGAAGAACAGTAGCGAGAACCAGTCGATCGCGTTGATCGCCGCGCGCGGCAGCGTCGGAAGCGCGAAGGCAGCCAGAACGGCCATCGGCGGCAGCAGCAGGATGAACTGCACGTCCCCCGGACTGCGCAGCAGCACCAGCAGCACGAACAGCACGGCCAGGAACGACAGTGGCAGCGTCACATGGGGTGCCCGGCGCATGCCGCGCCACGACAGCCATGCAAAGGCGGCAATCGGCCAGACCGGCCACGAGAAGAGGAAGAAGTTGCGTGCGATGAAGCCGGCGGCTGCCAGCGAAGGCGGGCCGTAGGTGTGGCGGTCGTAGCGAGCCCACTCGCGAATATAGGTTACGGCATCGTCCGTGACGGTGGCGCCGAAATATACCGTGGCCATCCATACTGCGATGATGAGAACGCCTAGCGGCGCCCCGATCGTCAGCAGCCGCATCAGCGGCAGCGGTCGGCAGATCAGTCCGGCGATGAGTGTCGCGGCAAGCAATACCAGCGGCAGGATCGGCCCGCTGGCCAGGCACAGGGCACCAAGCCCGACGCCGAACCAGAGGCTGCCCTGTACCGGCTTGTCAAGGCTGCGCACGAGGCCGTACAAGGTGAAGGCGATGAAGCAGACCTGGCCGACCTGCGCGGTGGTTTCGTGGCCGCGCAACGCCAGGCCAACGCAGGCCAGGAAGATCAGCAGGGCCCCATCGGCGAGCGCGCGTCCGTAGGACCGCGCGTCAGGCTGACCGCCGAAGGCAAAGGCGAAGGGCTGAACCTCGTCGCGGCGGCCCAGCAGGTAGGTCGAGTACCAGATCAGCGCGCAGGTGGCGAAGTAGAACAGCGCGGTGGCGAGTCTTGCCGCATCCGGCGCGCCGAGCCAGCCGCCAAGCAGGCGGATCATGCCGCCGCCGATCCAGAATACGAGTGGGCCGTCGTCGCTGTAGGGGCGGCCGACGATGTTCGGCATGAGCCAGTCCTGCAGGCCGCCGCTGCCGAGTTGCCACATCACGCCGAATCCGGCGGCATCCTCGTTTTTCCAGGGGTCGCGGCCGAACAGGCCAGCCAGTCCATAGATGATGCAGATCGCCAGCAGCAGTGCACGCGGGAGGGCACCGGTAGCAGCGGCAGTCAGATGGACGGGAGAAGTCTTGGCTTGGCTCATCGGCAGATGGTAAGGCATGTGACCCCGGCGCATGAAAATCGTCTTGTGGGGGCACAAATGCAAAGAGGCAGCCGATGCTGCCTCTTTGTCAGGTCGCGCGCCGCGGGAGCATCTGTCCTCTGGGCGCGGCGCTTGCTCGCATAAAGCGGGGCAATTACTTCTTGGCGGCGCCCAGCTTGCTGCCGAACTTCTGGCGGAACTTCTCGACGCGGCCGGCCGTGTCCATGATCTTTTGCGTGCCGGTGTAGAACGGGTGCGATTCCGACGACACTTCGATCTTGGCCAGCGGGTAGGTCTTGCCTTCGTGTTCGATCGTGTCCTTGGTCTGGATCGTCGAGCGGGTCACGAACTTGAAGTCGTTCGACACGTCGTGGAACAGGACTTCACGGTAATTCGGGTGAATGCCTTCTTTCATGGTGCTTCCTTTCAGGTTGGGTAGCCAGTCCGCTCGTCGTGCCGCAGGTCAGAAAGCTTGCGGCGAGCGAACCACTTGCCGATAACGGGCAAACCGGGATTATGGCAGAAAATCAAGTGCAGGTGCAACAAACGAAATGGCGTCGTAGCTGGGCAACTGGCGATGTCTTAAGTGTCGCTTGCCGCATTCCCGGCTGGATTCTGCCGATAAAACTGAGCCAAGGCGTCATAAAGAGTAGGCCACAGCCGTCGCAAACCAACAGGTTCTACAAAAAATGCTTCGGACGCCACTGCAAAGAACTCGCTCGGCGCCTCACAGCCATACGGATCGATCACCTGCAGGCGGGGAGGGAGTCGATTGGGGTCGTCCCAGATATGGTCGGGCAAGGCGTCACAGGCCTCTGCGAACGTATCGTATTCGCTCAGGAAGGTCTCCGCCCACTGCTCGGCGTCGACACCCGGGTGTAGAACGCGCGAGAACGGCGGCACACCGTCGGCCTCGCCATTGAGCATGTCGAGCTTGTGGGCGAATTCGTGGATGACGACGTTGTACGTGTCTACCGGTAGTTCGTGTTCGCCGTGGTGGGCGTCCAGCACGGCGCCGGGCGAGGCCACATCCGGCCAGGACAGGATCACCGGGCCGTGTTCCCATGCCTCGCCACTGGCCTCTTCCTCGACGCCATGTACGAGACCGATGTCCTCGAAGCCGACGTCCTCCTGGATGGTCTTGCGGATCACGAACTCGCCCGGGTAGAGCACGATGCCGTGCCAGCCGCGATACCACTCGATGCCGAGCTTGAGGATGGGCACGCAAGCCTGCGCCGCCACGCTGACCACCATTTCATCGGTCAGCTCCATGTCGTGCGCGGTCGAGTATTCCTTGTTGGCGATGAACAGTGTGGCCAGCTCGCGCAATGCGGTCAGGTCAGCTTCGTCGTAGCGCTGCACGAAGGGCAGGGCAGCCACGGTTTGCGCCCAGAGATCGTCGGGAATCGCGTAATGGGCGAGCTTGCGCGCTTTCGAGCGGGCGCGCAGGAAACTGGTCAGCTTTCCGAGCATGGTTCTCGCGAGGGGGGCGAAAGAAAAAAGGCGCACCCAAGGGTACGCCTTTTTATCAGGATGGACTACCAGCGTGGCATCAGCCGCCGCGGCGCATCAGGTCGAAGAATTCCGCGTTGTTCTTCGTCGGCTTCATCTTGTCCAGGATGAATTCCATCGCCTGCACTTCGTCCATGTCGGAGATGAACTTGCGCAGGATCCAGATCTTCTGGAGGATGTCCGGCTTGATCAGCAGTTCCTCGCGGCGCGTGCCCGACTTGTTCAGGTTGATGGCTGGGTAGACGCGCTTCTCGGCCAGGCGGCGCTCGAGGTGCACTTCCATGTTGCCGGTGCCCTTGAACTCTTCGTAGATCACGTCGTCCATGCGGCTGCCGGTTTCGATCAGCGCCGTGGCGATAATGGTCAGCGAACCGCCTTCCTCCAGGTTACGCGCGGCGCCGAAGAAACGCTTCGGACGCTGCAGCGCGTTGGCATCCACACCACCGGTCAGTACCTTGCCCGATGCCGGCACCACGGTGTTGTAGGCGCGGGCCAGACGCGTGATCGAGTCCAGCAGGATCACCACGTCGCGCTTCAGTTCCACCAGGCGCTTGGCTTTCTCGATGACCATTTCGGCCACCTGCACGTGACGGATCGCAGGTTCGTCGAACGTCGACGCCACCACTTCGCCGCGCACCGAGCGCTGCATTTCGGTCACTTCTTCCGGGCGCTCATCGATTAGCAGCACGAACAGGTCGGCTTCCGGATGGTTGTTCGCAATCGCGTGGGCGATGTGCTGCAGCATCACGGTCTTGCCGGACTTCGGCGATGCCACCAGCAGCGCGCGCTGGCCGCGGCCGATCGGCGCGATGATGTCGACGATGCGGCCGGTGATGTTTTCCTCGGCGCGGATATCGCGTTCGAGCGTGAGCGGCCGGTTCGGATGCAGCGGCGTCAGGTTCTCGAACATGATGCGGTTCTTCACCGCTTCGGGAGGCTGCCCGTTGACCTTGTCCACCTTCACCAGCGCGAAATAGCGCTCGCCGTCCTTCGGCGTACGCACTTCGCCTTCGATCGAGTCACCGGTGTGCAGGTTGAAACGGCGGATCTGCGAGGGGCTGATGTAGATGTCGTCCGTGCTGGCCAGGTACGAAGTTTCCGGCGAGCGCAGGAAACCGAAGCCATCGGGCAGAACTTCCAGCGTGCCGTCTCCGTAGATGGTTTCGCCCATCTTGGCGCGCTTCTTGAGGATCGCAAACATCAGTTCCTGTTTGCGCATCCGCTGTGCATTGTCGATCTCGAGCGTTGCCGCCATTTCGAGAAGCGCAGACACGTGAAGCGATTTGAGTTCTGTCAGGTGCATAGACGAGGGGTACAGAAGTGCCCGGACGGGCAAGAACAAGGAGAAGGGGGAAAAGAATGAGCGAACGCTCGGGGAAGTTGTTGGGTGGCATCATAGCACAATCCGGCCGGTGCGCCAGAGCTGACGCACGCATGACCGGGTAGTGCATTCCCGGAGCCGTTCGGCCCCGGGCGGGTACAGATTACAGCTGGCTGTCCAGGAACGCGGTCAGCTGCGACTTCGACAGCGCGCCAACCTTCTGCGCGGCCACTTGGCCGTTCTTGAACAGGATCAGCGTCGGGATGCCGCGAATGCCGAACTTGGCCGGCACTTGCTGGTTTTCATCCACGTTGATCTTGGCGACCTGCACCTTGTCGCCGTAGTCCTTCGCGACTTCGTCCAGGATCGGGGCGATCATCTTGCAAGGACCGCACCATTCGGCCCAGAAGTCGAGCAGCACGGGCTTGTCGGACTTGAGCACGTCGGCATCGAACGAAGCGTCGCTCACATATTTGATTTGTTCGCTCATGGCGGGGAACCTCAGGTATCGCTCAGTTTATGTTGAAGGCGGACAACGGCTGTCGGCGCGATCCGCTACCTTACACGACATTGCGCGGACTCGCAGCGCGACGGCGCGCGGCAGTATGCGCCGCTGATGCCGATATGTTACCAGCTTGGCGAAAATCAAGTCCTCGCCAGAATCGGGATTTAGCCGGGGGCGGCAACAGTGGATATTGTGCCGTGTTGTGAATCGTTTTGCCGATGATAGTGTCAATCGCCGCAAGAGTTTCCTGCTATTGGCATCCCTTATTTGAGTTAATCTGCCGCGCCTTCGCGGAGGCGCCATGCGAGGCCTGCTCGTCGGCATGATCTAGAATGCACTTCGCGTATCCGCGCAATCCACGCGTAATCCATTCAGACAGACGTGACGCCCGAGTAGAATGGAATCGTGCGCATGTGACGCACAAACCGATTCACAACGCTATTGATCATGACGCCAGACTCCCGCAAGCCCACTCCGTCCGATGAAAGCCAGGCGGACCACCTGAGCGATGCGCTGCAGCATCTCAGCAGCGCCGTCGAGTCCGAGAGCATCGCCACCGGCGCCGCCAAGGGGCTGGTCTACAGTGTGATGGAAACGCTCGGCACGCTGATCGGCGACCCCGATTTGCCCGAGCACGCCCGCTCGGGCTATGAAGGCCTGCTGGAGACGGCGCGCGAACTGCGCGCCCGTCTGGAGGGCGGCAGCGCAGGCGACGACAACTAATCAAGACAAGATGTCTGTTCCGAGGGTCACGGGTTGCCCTCGGCCTCGACTCCGTCCCCGCTATCCATGACCCGACTCTCGTTCCCTCCCGGGCCGTCCTTTCTCGATCAGGCTGCCACGGCGACTTGGTATTTCCTGGATCACTGCGGCCCGGTGGCCGCTGGCGCGCATATCGTCGTGCCGACGGCCGCGCAGATTCCTGGCGTGCGCCAGGCGCTGGATGCCGCTGCGCGCGCCGCCGGGCAGCCCCGTTTGCTACCGCGTGTGCTGACGCTCGGGCACTGGCTGCTGGACCTTCCCCCCGACCTTGCTACCGACCCGACCCCCACGCGTGGCCATGCCGCGCGCCTGCTGGCGGTGCAACAGGCGATTCGCTCGCAGGATTGGCTGCGGATTGCCTTTGGCGCCCAGACAGAGGGGGCGGCATGGGGACTGGCGCAGACGCTGCTATCGATCAGCGACGAACTGAGTGCGCGCTGGCTGGAGGACGCGGCGATCCGCGGAGACGATGATCTCGAGGGCGACGATAGCGACGAGCGGGCGGCGCTCCTGCAAGGCGCGCTGCAACGTACTTATGCGCACCTGTCCGAGCGCTTTCTCGGGCAGGAGGCGCAGATCGTGCTTGCCTTCTGGCAAATGCTGTCGGGGCCGGACGACCCGCTTCCGGCACGACGCCGGGCGCTACAGCGCATGGCGCAGCAGGTTGCAGGGCCGGTGGTCTGGATTGGCCCGACACCGCCGGAACCGGTTGAAGCCAGATTCCTCGAGCAGGCCGGCGAACTCGTGCCGACGCTCGAGGTCGGCTACGACTGGACCGGCGCATCGGAAGCGGGGGGCGAGCCCGACTGGTATCGGACGCTGCTTGCGCTGTGGCCCGAGGCCCGGCGCGACGGGGACAGTAGTGCCGACAGCGAACCGTTCGCGGCACCGCCGGCCTTGCCCGCTGCGTTGTCGGCCGAATTGCCGACCGAACGTCCGCGCGTCCGCGTTATCGGCAGCGCGCGCTTCGAGGATGAAGCCGCCGCAGCAGCGGACCAGCTCGTGCAATGGCTCAACGAAGGCCGCAGGCATGTGGCGCTCGTGGCCCACGACCGCGTGGTGGCCCGCCGCGCCCGCGCGTTGCTGGCGCGTGCCGGAGCGCCTGTCCGCGATGAAACCGGCTGGAAGTTGTCGACCACGCGCGCAGCCGCCGCGCTGATGCGCTGGTTTGACGTGCTGGCGCGCGATGGCGATAGCGCGGCACTGCTCGACCTGCTCAAGAGCCCGTTTTGCCTGCCTGCATTCGAGCATCGCGGCGCGGCGATCGCGCTGATGGAGCGCCGCATCCGTCGCGCTGTAGTTACCGGAGGCTGGACCAGACTGGCGCATCTGTTTGCAGAGCGTGAGCGAGCGGCAGGCGCGCTGGTCGACGCGGAGACGATGGAGGCCAGCGATGCCGAACTGCAGATTCGCGCTGCGGCTCGCACGCTGATTGCCACGCTGGCCGACGAGGCCGCGCAGTGGCCACGGGGCCTCGCGCAACAGCCGCTCCATGTCTGGCTGGGCCGCCTCGACGCCATGCTTGACACGCTCGATATGCGTGTCGCGCTGGCTGCCGACGATGCCGGGCGGCAACTGCTGGATGCGCTGGCGAAGCTGGGCGACTTGCCCGACGACGAGACCGGCAGCCACGCCACGCTGAACCAACAGGAGTTTCGCGCGATGCTGTCGGCATTGCTCGAATCGGTGGCTTACAAGGAGCCCTCGGCGCAGAGCCAGTCGCGCATCACGATCCTGCCGCTCAACGGCGCCCGGATGCGACGGTTCGACGGCGTGGTGGTAGTCGGTTGCGATGACGCGCAGTTGCCGTCCAGCGCGGCTGAGTTGATGTTCTTCTCGAACCAGATGCGACGCGAGCTTGGGCTCGAAGACCGCGAGGCCCGCTTTGCCCAGCAGGCCCGGGATCTGGCCGAAGTGCTGCTCAACAACAGTGATGTCGTGCTGACGTGGCAACGCTTCGGCAGCCGGGGCGAGCCGCATCATGTCTCCGGCTGGATCGAGCGGTTATCCGCATGTTGCGCGCGAGCGGGCACGCCGATCGAAGCCAGCGCCACGCCCGCTCTGCACGATACCTTCGCGCAGCCCGCCGGAATGCCTGCGCCGGTGGCGCCCGAGCGCGTGCCAGAGCGCTGGAGCGCGCAGGCGTACAACACGTTGCGCCGTTGCCCCTATCAGTTCTTCGCCAGCCGGATGCTGGGCCTTTCCGGGCTCGACACGCTCAGCGACGACCTCGAGAAGCGCGATATCGGCAACCTGCTGCATCGCGTGCTGCTGCAATACCACGAGGAGATCCATGCCTCTGGCGAGCGTGACAGCGACCGGCGTCTGGCGCGTCTGCGGGAAATCTCGGATACCTCGTTCGGCAAGCAGATTGCCGAGGACGGCAATGCCATCAGCTATTACCGCCGCTGGATGGAAGTCCTGCCGTCGTACGTGGCATGGCAGGCTGAGCGTGAGGAAGCGGGCTGGCACTGGCGCGGTGGCGAATTCGATGCCGGCGTGGATGTGGCGATGCCCGATGGCGTACCGCTGCGGCTGGCCGGCCGGATCGACCGGCTCGACAAGGGACCGGATGGCGCTCATGCGGTGCTCGATTACAAGACCCAGCCAGCCAGCCGCCTGCGGCGCAAGGCCGGTGATGCCGAGGAAGACTGCCAGTTGGCGTTCTACGGTCTGCTTCGGGCCGATGCCGTGGCGGGAAGCTGGGTGGCGCTGGAAGGTGTGAAGCAGGGCGGCCGCGATAGTTCGCCCGGTGCCCAGCGGGAAGTCGATCTGCCGGAATTTCAGGCGGCGGTGACTTGGCTCGAGCGCCAGTTGCGGCATGACGTCGTGCGTTTGCGGCAAGGCGCGAAGCTGCCCGCGATCGGCGATGCCGCCGCCTGTACTTATTGCGATGCCCGCGGCCTGTGCCGCAAGGGCTTCTGGGAGTCCACCGCGTTGCCGGATCTGCAGTCATGACCGAAGTTCACGCCTATTTGCGCGATGGCCAATCCGTGGGCGAGGCCGATTTTACGCGCGCCGCCTGCGACCCCGGCCGCTCCGTGGTGGTGGAGGCCTGCGCGGGCAGCGGCAAGACGTGGCTGCTGGTGGCGCGTCTGGTCCGTCTGCTGCTGGCCGGCGCCGCGCCGCATGAGATCCTGGCTATCACCTTTACGCGCAAGGCCGCCGAGGAAATGCGCGAGCGCCTGCTCGAAGTGCTGTCGCAGCTTGCCGGCGGAACTGATGAGGCGGTGTTGACGCAGCTGGAAATGCGCGGGCTGTCTCCAGACGCCGCGCGCGCGGCATTGCCCCGCGCGCGGACGCTACATGCACAAGTGCTGGCGTCACCGGGCCGCATGGCGATCGACACGTTCCACGGCTGGTTCGGCACGTTGTTGCGCGGGGCGCCGCTGTCGTCGGGCATCGTGCCCGGCGCGTCGCTCCGCGAGGATGCCTTGCGCATGAAGCGCGAGGCCTGGGCGCCGTTCTGGCGCGCGCTGGCGCAGCCGCAATACGCTGATCTGCGCGAAGCCTATGAAGCGCTGGTCGATGCGATCGGTGACTTCCAGGCACGGGGTCTGCTTGACCGGATGTTCCACGCACGCAACGAGTGGTTTGCGTTCAAGGAGTCGGGCGATCCCGCCACGAAGCTGGCGCAGGATCTTGGTGACGATGCCACCTCCGACATTTTGGTGGACGCGCTCTGCGACGACGACTGGCTCGAGGAATGCGCGCAGATGGCACTGCTGCTCGGTCGTGGCGGGAAGACCGAGCAGGGGCACGCGTCGAAGATCATCGACGGACTGCGCGCGATCCGCGCATGGCGCGACGCGGGCGCCGCGCCGGGCGAGGCCGCCGCCAACGCATTCCAGTTGCTGCGTGCCGCGTTTTTCACCGATGCGGGCAAGCCGCGCTCGCTGCGTCGTACCACGGCATTGGCCAAGGTGTGCGGTAGCGAAGGTGCCGTTGACGAATTGCTGGATCAGCACGCAGAGCACTGCGCACGACTGGACGAGATCGCGGCGCGCCGCTGCGAGGCCATGGTGCTCGCGATCAACCTGGCGCTGTACCGTCTGGGCGATGCACTGCTCGAACGTTATCAGCGCCACAAGGGCGACCAGCGTGCGATGGACTTCGCGGACCTCGAATGGCTGGCGGCGAAGCTGATGGCCGACGAGGAAACCGCCACGTACCTGCAGGTGCGTCTCGACGCGCGATATCGTCACCTGCTGCTTGACGAGTTCCAGGACACGAACCCGCTCCAATGGCGCATCCTGCAGGGCTGGCTGGCCGGCTATCAGGGGCTGGGAGAGAAGCCCACCGTGTTTCTGGTTGGCGATCCCAAACAGTCGATCTACCGTTTCCGTCGCGCGGACGCGCGCCTGTTCGATGCCGCGCGGGTCATGCTTCAGGACGGATTCGGCGCCACCGTGCTGCGTACCAACCGCACGCGCCGCAATCGCCCCGAGGTGCTCGACTGGGTCAACGCCGTGTTCGATCACGCACGCGCGGAAGGGCGCTATCCGCTCTACGAAACGCAAACCACGGCGCTCGGCGGTCCGGCCGGACCGGTCTGGCTGCTGCCGCTCGTCGAGCCAGAGGAAGCAGAGGATGACGAAGCATCCGAGGGCGATGGCCATCGCGATACGCTGACCCAGCCACGCACGCAGAAAGGCGACTCCCTGCGTTACGAGGAAGGTCGCCGCGTGGCAGCCTGGCTGCACTATCTGCGCGACCAGGTGCCCGTGAGGGAAGGCGATGGCACTCGCCCGGCGGGCTGGCGCGACATGCATCTGCTGGTGCGACGCAAGACCTTTCTGGCCGATTACGAACGAGCGATGCGCGAGGCCGGCATCCCGTGCCTGAGCCCGCGCCGTGGCGGCTTGCTGACGACGCTGGAAGCGCTCGATCTCTCGGCGCTCCTGGCGTTCCTGATGACACCGGAATCGGATCTCGACCTCGCGCATGTTCTCAAGAGCCCGCTCGTGGGCGCGACTGACGACGATCTGGTGCTGCTGGCCATGATGGAGGGCGAGGGTGGATGGTGGGCACGCATCGAGGCGCTGGGACTGCCCGAGCGCGTTTCCGATTCGCTGCGAACGGGTGTCGCGCGCTTGCGCGGCTGGCTGGCGCTCGCGCCACACAAGCCCGTGCATGATCTGGTCGACCAGATCTATCACCAGGGAGAGGTGCGTCGCCGTTATGCCGAGGCCGCGCCTGCCGCCATTCGCGAACAGGTGCTGGCCAATCTCGATGCCTTCCTGAAGCTGTCGCTCGACCTTGATGGCGGACGCTATCCGAGCCTGCCCAAGTTCATCGATGAGCTGCAGGAAATTCGGCGTGGTGACGAGGATGAAAGCCCCGATGAGGGCGGCATGGGCGAAGGTGTCGAGGATACCGAGGCGGAGCCAGACGACGCCGCAGACAATCAGCTCGATGCCGTTCATATTCTGACGGTGCACGCGGCAAAGGGCCTCGAGGCGCCGTTCGTGATTCTGCTCGATGCGAATCACAGCGATCCGGCGGCGGATCGTGGTGGCATTCTGGTCGACTGGCCGCCGACATCGGCGGTGCCACGGCATTTTTCCGCCTACGGCAAGCGTGACGAGCGCGGCATGGCTCGCGCGCCGCTGTTCGACGCCGAAGCGGCGCTGGCCGATCGCGAAAACTGGAATCTGCTCTACGTGGCAATGACGCGCGCGCAGCAAGGCCTGCTGGTTAGCGGCATCAAGGGGCGCGCGAGCAAGGCGGAGAAGGAAGATGCGCCAGGGGCGGAGATCGCCGGAAGCTGGTACGTGCGTCTGGCTGCGGCGGGTGTCGGTGACGAGATCACGGCTTATCCCGAGACCGACGTCGCGGCAGTCGATACCCTGACCGCCGCCAGCGAGCGCATCCGCTATACCGATTTCCGGCTGCGCTATCGCGATGCGGCTGACGACCGCTTGCCGATCGACGATGCGGACGACGAGGCCGAGGGCATCGTGTTCGATGCCGATGCCGCTGCACATGGCGAACTGGTGCACGCGCTGCTCGAACGTGTCTCGCGCTATCCCGATGCGCATGGCAGCTTGCCCGACGTGGAAACGGTCTTGCGCTGGTTCCCGCTGACTGGCGCGGGTGCGCCGAACGCGCGTGAGCGCTGGCGGCAGCAGGCCGAGGCGGCCGTCGCGGACCTGCGCGCAATGCTTGAGGCCCCGGCACTGCGCGAACTGATGTTCCCGGTGGATGCCGTGTCGGCACGCAATGAGGTGGAGCTTTATGACGGCCGCGGGCGGTTGCTGCGAATCGACCGGCTGGTGGAATTCGACGAGCGGGTCGTCATCATCGACTACAAGCTCAGGCTGTTGCCGCAGGAACATGCGGGCTATCGCGCGCAGCTCTTGCGCTACGCAGCGGCGGTGGCGCCGATGTTTCCGGGCAAGCGGATCGAGGCTGGCGTGGCCACGGCGGCCGGAGAGTGGATCGATGTGGAGCTTCTGCGTGCCTCGGCGTCACAGGCGGTACCTATCGCCACGACGCAGCAGGGGTCATTGTTCTGAGCGCACCCGGCCTGTGCCCGATTCGCAAAACAGGCGCACAATAGGATGTTTCTGGCGCGCGAAAACGGGCGGGCGCCAGAGATTAATCAGGGAATTGCCGGGAGATAAAAGCAGAAAGGGGAATTAGGGGGACGAGCCTGACCCTCGGCACTGGTGGAAAACGGCTGTGGCTGCTTCGTTCCCGACCTGACCAGGTTGACCGCGCCGCCATGCGAGGAGGCCCGTCCGACCGGCATTGTAACGCAACCTTGAGAGGCTTTCCAATTTTGTATTCTTGCCAAGGGCTTTGGCTGGTTGTTTGATCTGAAGCGGGGTTGGCGTCCTGCCGTGCTGGCAGCATGGCGGACGGCAAATTCGGGCCGGAAAGCTCTCAACTGACAGGCTGGGGACATGAACGCAAACGACCAGATCCTCCGCGGCGCGCTTGCGCCGCAAGACATCTCCATCGAAGTACTCCAGGAAAAATACGCCAAGGGCGAGGAGCAGACCATTGACGATGTGCGCCGCCGTGTGGCGCGCGCGCTCGCGGAGGTGGAACCCGCCGACAAACGCGAGGCCTGGGCCTCGCGCTTTCTTTGGGCGCTGGAAGGCGGCTTCGTGCCGGCCGGGCGTATCAACTCGGCGGCTGGCACAGGCATTCAAGCTACGCTGATCAACTGCTTCGTCCAGCCTGTGGGCGACTCGGTTTCCCAGGTGCGTGGCGGTAAGCCGAGCATCTATACCGCCGTGGCCCAGGCCGCCGAGACGATGCGGCGCGGCGGCGGTGTCGGCTATGACTTTTCCTCGATCAGGCCGGGTGGCGCGCTGGTGCGTGCCACGCACTCGCGCGCATCGGGGCCGGTGTCGTTCATGAAGGTGTTCGATGCATCGTGTGCCACCGTGGAATCGGCCGGCGCACGGCGCGGCGCGCAGATGGGCGTGCTGCGCTGCGACCACCCCGATATCGAGAGCTTTATCCACGCCAAGGACCGTGGCGACCTGACCAACTTCAATATCTCGATTGGCGTCACCGACGAGTTCATGCAAGCGGTGGCGGCTGATGGGGAAATCGAACTGATCCACGAGGCCGAGCCTGGCGCGGACGGTATCGCGGCGGGCGCCTATCGCCGCGACGACGGCCAGTGGGTGTATCGGCGTGTGCCGGCCCGTCGGCTGTGGGACCAGGTCATGCAGGCCACCTATGACCACGCAGAGCCTGGCATCCTGTTCCTGTCGCGCATCAACGCCGACAACAATCTCTATTACTGCGAGACGATCGAGGCCACCAACCCGTGCGCCGAGCAGCCGTTGCCGTCGTATGGCTGCTGCTGCCTGGGCTCGATCAACCTGACGCGCTTCGTACGCCGCCCGTTTACCGATCAGGCCAGCTTCGATTTCGAGGCGTTTGCCGAGGTCGTGCGCGTTTCGACGCGGATGCTCGACAACGTGCTCGACATCACCTACTGGCCGTTGCCCGAGCAGCAGGCCGAGGCGCAAGCCAAGCGTCGTATCGGCCTGGGGTTCCTGGGGCTTGGTAGCGCACTGGTGATGCTGGGTCATCGCTATGACACCGATGCGGCGCGCGCGCTTGCGGGGCGGATCTCCGAGACCATGCGCGATCACGCCTATCTGGCATCGGTCGAACTCGCCGAGGAGAAGGGCCGCTTCCCGTTGTTCGATGCCGACGCCTATCTGAGTGGCGGCTTCGTGAGCCGCCTGCCCGAGCCCATCCGCGATGCCATCCGCGAACACGGCCTGCGCAACTCGCACCTGCTTTCGATCGCGCCAACTGGCACGATCACGCTTGCCTTTGCCGATAACGCGTCAAATGGGATCGAGCCGGCCTTCTCGTGGACCTACAACCGGCGCAAGCGGATGCCCGACGACAGCTATCGCACGTTCGAGGTGGCCGACCATGCATGGCGGCTCTATCGCCATATGGGCGGCGACGTCGAGCAGTTGCCGGAGAGCTTCGTCACGGCGCTCCAGATGTCTGCCATTGACCATATGCGGATGCTGGAGGCGGTCCAGCCCTATATCGACACGAGCATCAGCAAGACTGTGAACGTGCCGGAGGACTATCCGTACGAAGCCTTCCGCAATCTCTACCTCGAAGCGTGGAAGGCCGGGCTCAAGGGGCTCGCCACGTATCGGCCGAACCAGGTGCTTGGCGCGGTGCTGTCGGTCACCCCGGCCGCCACGGCCACCACGGCGCCGGCGCCCGCCACGCCGAGCGAGGACGATCCGCTGACGCGGCCGTTCGGTAGCCGGCCACTCGGCGATCTGGAAGGCGTGACGTCGAAGGTCGAGTATTTGACCTATGAGGGTCACAAGACGGTCTACCTGACCGTCAACTTCATGCAGGTGTCCGGCACGATCGGTGGCCAGCCGGTGACGATCGAGCGGCCAATCGAGTTCTTCATGCCCGCGGGGCAGCGTTCCGAGGGCCAGCAGTGGATCACGTCGACGATGCGGCTATTGTCGATGGTGGCCCGCTCGGGCGGACCGATCGCCAAGGCGCTGGCCGATATGCGGAACGTGGTCTGGGACAAGGGCACGGTCCGCTACGGCTCCCTGGCCCGCCAGGACGGCACCGAGGTGCCGCGCTTCCATGATTCGGAGGTGGCGGCGCTGAGTTACGCGATTCAACGCATCCTGATCAAGCGTGGTTTCCTGGACGAGGAGGGCAGCCAGGTACCGGTGGTGGCGCTGGCTGCCCGTCTGGCCCGGCGCGAAGGCGGCGAGGCGGCTGTGGCGCTGGCTTCGCCGGCCGAAGCGGCGCCCGCCGCCAAACTGGCTGCCGGGATTGGCACCGGCAAGCCGTGCCCCGAGTGTGGCGCTCACGCCCTGCACAAGGTGGACGGCTGCGCCAAGTGCGCCAATTGCGGTTATGTGGGCGAGTGTGGCTAGCCGGCGACCCTTCACGGATGGCGGCGGCGTGCGATAGCATCTGGCAACTCCAAATCCAGGTCTGACCCAGGTCCGCCTTTTGCTACAATCGCCGCCATGAGTTATCAAGTTCTAGCGCGCAAATGGCGCCCCAGGGATTTCACCACGCTGGTCGGCCAGGAGCACGTGGTCCGCGCGCTCACGCACGCGCTGGAACAGCAGCGGCTGCATCACGCCTACCTGTTCACCGGCACGCGCGGCGTCGGCAAGACCACGCTGTCCCGGATTCTGGCCAAGGCCCTCAATTGCACCGGCCCTGACGGCAACGGCGGCATCACCGCCCAGCCTTGCGGCCAGTGCAAGGCCTGCACGGAAATCGACAGCGGGCGTTTCGTCGACTACATCGAGATGGACGCGGCGTCGAACCGCGGCGTCGACGAGATGGCGCAGCTGCTCGACAAGGCGATCTACGCCCCGACGGCCGGCCGCTTCAAGGTCTACATGATCGACGAAGTGCACATGCTGACCAACCACGCCTTCAACGCCATGCTGAAGACGCTGGAGGAGCCGCCCGAGCACGTCAAGTTCATCTTGGCCACGACCGATCCGCAGAAGATTCCGGTCACCGTGCTGTCACGCTGCCTGCAGTTCAATCTGAAGCAGATGCCGCCGGGCCACATCGTCTCGCACCTCGACCACATCCTGGCCCAGGAAGGGATCAGCCATGACGGTAGCGCGCTGCGCCTGCTGGCGCAGGCCGCCCACGGGTCGATGCGCGATGCGCTGTCGCTGACCGATCAGGCCATTGCCTACAGTGCCGGCCAGGTGTCGGAAGAGGCAGTGCGCGGCATGTTGGGGGCAATCGACCAGAGCTACCTCGTGCAACTGCTCGATGCGCTGGCTGCCGAAGACGGCGCCACGATGCTAGGCATCGCCGATTCGATGGCCGACCGCAGCCTGTCGTTTGCCGGGGCGTTGCAGGATCTTGGCTCGCTGCTGCACAAGGTCGCGCTGGCGCAGGCCGTGCCGGCTTCCGTGCAGGACGAATGGCCCGAAGCCGAGGACGTGCGCCGCCTGGCCGGGCAGTTCGACGCGCAGGAAACCCAGCTTTTCTACCAGATTGCCAACCTTGGCCGCAGCGAACTGGCGCTGGCGCCGGACGAATACGCCGGCTTCACGATGACGTTGCTGCGAATGCTGGCGTTCCGGCCGTCCACTGCTCCCGCTTCGTCGGTCGGCGGACAGGGCGGTGGCGGACAGCAGGTGGTACGCCCGCGCCCGGCTGGCACGACGAGCGCCGCACCGTCGCCTCGGGCCATGGCATCGGCTGTTGCCGAGCCTGTGGCGGCCGAGCCGGTCAAGGTCGCGCCAGTGGTCGCGCCGGCAGCGCCGACAGCGCCGATTACGGCCGCTGCTCCGGCCGCATCCGCAGCACCCGCCATGCCCGCTGTGCCAGCGAAGTCAGCCGAACCCGCGCCGCCCCAGGCTGACGTGGATACGTCGATGTCGCCAGCCCGTGCGGCGTTGGCCGCCGCGCGTCAAGCTTCCGCCGGTCGTGCTGGCCGACCGATGTCGGCTGCGCCAAACGCAGGTGCCGCCGCCGCGGCCAGTTCGCGCCCGGCTGCGCAGCCGCTGCGTCCGCCTTCCGCCTCACGGCCGGCTACCACTGCCGCGCCGGCTCCGGCTCCGGCAGTTGCGCCTGCCGCTGCGCCGGTAGTGACGCAGGCTGTCGCTCCGAGCAAGGCTGCTGCCGCCCCTGTCGCGGCCGCGCGCCCGGCACCGGTCGCCAAGCCTGCGCCGCAACCCGAAGCCAAGTCCGTCCCGCCGTGGGAAGCCGCGGGTGCAAGTGACGTGCCGCCGTGGGAAGAGATGCCGCCCGATCTGCCTGTGATCGGTCCGTACGACAGCGATCCGGGCTATGACCCGAGCTTCGGTGGTTTCGACAACGGCTTTGATTCCGACAGCGCCGATCGCGCGCCGCGCGCGGCTCGTAAGCCCGCGCCGACGCAATCGGCAGCCAAGCCGGTCAGCAAGCCCGAGCCGGAACCGGCAGCGCAACTGGCACCTGCCGTCCCGCAAGTGGCGCCAAGCGCAGGCGAGGATGGCACGCCGCCGGTTTTCACAGGCGACTGGCCCGAGTTCGCCGCCACCCTGCCGCTCAAGGGGCTGGCCCAGCAGCTTGCCCATCAAAGCGAGTTGCATCGCGTGGTCGGCCGCACGCTGCATCTGCGCGTGCCGGTTGCGGCGATTGCCGAGGCTAACGTCGCGGAGCGGCTTCAGGCAGCGCTGGTCGAGCATTTCCGCGTCGATGTGCGTGTGCAATGCGTCGTTGGTGGCGTGACGCATACCGCGGCGGCTGTCGATGCCGCGGCGCGTGCCGAACGCCAGCGCGAAGCCGAAGCCGAGATCGACCGCGACCCGTTTGTACAAGGTCTGTTGCGGGAGTTCGGCGGCCAGATCGTGCCAGGGTCGATCCAGCCGCGCGCAGCCTGAATTTCAAGTTTCAAGTGGCGGCCGCCTGACCAACGGTCGCGCCGCCCGCCCCCATCCACACGTATTCAAGGAGTGATCCCATGATGAAAGGTCAACTGGCCGGGCTGATGAAGCAAGCCCAGCAGATGCAGGAAAACATGAAGAAGATGCAGGAGCAGCTTGCCCAGATCGAGGTCGAGGGCCAGTCCGGCGCCGGCCTTGTGAAGGTGGTGATGACCTGCAAGAACGACGTCAAGCGCGTCACGATCGATCCGAGCCTGCTGGCCGATGACAAGGACCTGCTGGAAGACCTGGTAGCCGCCGCGTTCAACGACGCCGTGCGCAAGGCCGAGGCCACCACGCAAGAAAAGATGGGTTCGATGACGTCGGGTCTGCCGCTGCCTCCGGGCTTCAAGCTGCCATTCTGATGACACGTTCCGACCAGGCGGCTCTGTCATGAGAGCGGCGCCGCCCACCTCGCTGCAGGCGCTGATCGAGGCGCTCAAGGTGCTGCCCGGCGTTGGACCGAAGTCGGCCCAACGCATGGCGTATCACCTGCTGCAGCACGACCGCGAAGGCGCGCGCAAGCTTGGTGACGCGCTGCGCGGGGCCGTCGATGGCATCCGCCATTGCACGCGCTGCAACACCTTCACCGAACTCGAAATCTGCGGAACCTGCAGCGATCCAGAGCGTGACGCGACGCTGCTCTGCGTGGTCGAAACGCCGGCCGATCAGGTCATGATCGAGCAGACGCTGACCTATCGCGGCCAGTATTTCGTGCTGATGGGGCGGCTCTCGCCGCTCGACGGCATCGGTCCGAAGGAGATTCATCTCGACCGCCTGCTGGCACGTGCTACTGACCCCGAACTCGGCGGCCCGGCCAGCGAGGTGATCGTCGCCACCAACTTCACCAGTGAGGGCGAGGCCACCGCGCACTACATCGGCGAAATGCTGAAGGCGCGCGGGCTGAAGGTCTCGCGTCTGGCGCGAGGCGTGCCGGTGGGTGGCGAACTGGAATACGTGGATGCGGGCACCATCGCCCGCGCCGTGATGGACCGTCGCACCCTGTAACGGACCATGAATCTGGCGCGCTTCGATCTCGTCACGCTGGGGCTGTTTGTGGCCGTGGCACGGCAGGGCAGTATCTCGGCCGGCGCGCGGCAATCGCATCTGGCCGTGGCGGCTGCCAGCAAGCGAATCTCCGACCTGGAGACCGCGGTCGGGGCGCCGCTGTTTTTCCGCCATGCCGCTGGCGTGCAGCTTACCGAGGCGGGGCAGGCCTGCTTCCACCACGCGCTGACCATCCTGCAGGACGTGGAGCGCATGGCCGGGGTGATGTCCGACTACGCCTCGGGTGTGCGCGGGCAGGTGCGCGTCTGTGCCAATACCTCGGCCATCACGCAATTTCTTCCCGATGATCTGGCGCAGTTCATGCGCCAGCATCCCACCATCCGCATCGAACTCGAAGAACACAACAGCAGCGACATCGTTGCCGCTGTCATGGAAAACCGGGCCGATGTGGGCATTTTCGCCGACCGCACGCCGTGCGCGGGACTGGTGACGGTCGAGTATCGGCAGGACGAACTCGTCATCATCACGCCGCCGGGGCATCCATTGGCGCAAAACGGCCCGGTTCACTATGCCGATGCGCTCGAATATGACTTCGTCAGCTTGCCGCAGGTGACCTCGCTGGCGGCGCGGCTGTTGGAAGAAAGTAGTCGGCTCGAGCGGCAGTTTCGGCTGCGCATCCAGGTGCGGAGCTTCGACGCGATGTGTCGCATGGTCATGGCCGGTCTGGGCGTGGGGGTGCTGCCGCGGATCGCCGCGGAGCCGCACGTCAAGTCGATGGGGCTCTCGCTGGTCGGTCTGCGGGACGCCTGGGCGCGCCGATCGCTGCTGATCGGCATGCGAGACCCGGCCGGGCTCACGGTCTCGGCGCGGCTGCTGATCAGCCATCTCTGCGGCGACCGCGCGCCATTCTGAGTCCCCGAGCCCGCTTCTGAACCCTCTAGGGTTCTCCCTGATCTTTCGCATTCCGAGAAAGCCCGCTTTCCGGAATGCCGATTCCGCATCACCCCGCCGCTGGGGCACACTCCGTCGAAACTACGCCAATCCACCCCAATCGGGGTCAGTTTCTCGGAGACACTCATGGCGCGACAGATTCTCGACGGCATCCGCGTTCTCGAACTGGGCCAGCTGATTGCAGGCCCCTTTGCCGCCAAGACACTTGCCGATTTCGGCGCACACGTGGTCAAGGTGGAGCCGCCCGGGCAGGGCGATCCGCTGCGAAAGTGGCGCATGTTGCACGAAGATACCTCGGTCTGGTGGGAAGCCCAGTCGCGCAACAAGCAGTCGATTGCCATCGACCTGCGCCAGCCGGAGGGGCAGGCTCTGGTACGCAAGCTGGCCAGCGAGGCCGACGTCCTGATCGAGAACTTCCGCCCGGGAACCATGGAGAAATGGGGGCTCGGCTGGGATGTGCTTCATGCCGACAATCCAAAGCTGATCATGGTGCGGGTCTCGGGCTACGGCCAGAGCGGCCCGAAGCGGGATGAGCCCGGCTTTGCGGCGGTGGCCGAAGCGATGAGCGGGCTGCGCTACCTGACCGGCGAACCTGGACGCCCGCCCGTGCGCGCGGGCTTGTCGCTGGGTGACACGATCGCCGGCCTGCATGGCGCGCTTGGCGTGCTGCTGGCGCTGTACGAACGCGATGCGCGCGGTGGCGAAGGCCAGGTCATCGACGTGGCGCTGTATGAGTCGCTGTTCAATCTGAGCGAAAGCCTGTTGCCCGAGTACTCCGCGTTCGGCGCTGTGCGCCAGCCGGCCGGGGGTGCCTTGCCGGGAATCGCGCCGTCGAATGCCTACCTGTGCGGCTGCGGCGAGTATGTGCTGATCGCCGCCAACGGCGACGCGATCTTCCGCCGCCTGATGGCCGCGATGGGTCGCAACGACCTGGGCGAAGACCCGGCGCTGGCACGCAATGATGGCCGCGTGAAGCGTGTCGACGAGATCGACGCCGCGATTACCGCCTGGACGAAGACACAAACCGTGGCCTCCGCGCTGGAAGTGCTGCGCACCGCCGACGTGCCGTCTGGCCGCATCTACACCGTCAAGGACATTGCCGAAGACCCGCACTACCGGGCGCGCGGCGTAATCGAGACGGTGACATCCGCGAAGGGCCTGCAGGTGGAGGTGCCAGGCATCATGCCGAAGCTGTCGGGCAATCCCGGCGGCATCCACGATCGCGCGCCGACGCTGGGCGAGCATACCGATTCCGTGCTGGCCGATGCCGGCTTCGACGTAGCGGCCATTGCCGACCTGCGTACGCGTGGAGTGATTGCATGAGTGCCAAGATGAGTGCTGCTACGTATCCGCTGTCAGGCCCGGCGAAGGTCGAGATCAACGAAGTCGCCCCGCGCGACGGGCTGCAGATCGAACCGTTCATCGTTCCCACCGAGGGCAAGGTCGCTTTCGTCAATGCGCTGGCCCGCTGCGGTTTCGCGCGTATCGAAGCTACGTCGTTCACGTCGGCCCGCGCCATTCCCGCGCTGGCAGATGCGGAGGCCGTGATGCATCAGGTCGAGCGCGTCCCCGGTGTTGGGCTGACCGTGTTGGTGCCGAACCTGCGCGGGCTGGAGCGCGCGCTGTCGTGCCGCCCCGACGAAGTCAATCTGGTGATGTCGTCCAGCGAGACGCACAATCGCGCCAATCTGCGCATGACGCGCGATCAGTCGCAGACCCAGTTGCTGGCGATGATCGCGGAAGCGGGCAAGGCCGGCGTGCCTGTCAACGTGTCGCTGTCGACCGTGTTCGGCTGCCCGTTCGAGGGCGACGTCAGCGAAGCCGAGGTCATGCGCCTGGCGAAGGCGTTTGCCGATGCCGGCGCGGCGGGTATCACCCTGTGCGATACCACGGGCATGGCCTATCCCAACCAGGTGGCCGCGCTCTGCGAGACGTTCCAGCGCGCCTTGCCGAAGACTGGCCTGACGATTCACCTGCACAACACCCGAGGCATGGGCCTGGCGAACGCGATCGCCGCGTGGCAGACCGGCGTGACGCGGTTCGACGCCGCGGCCGGTGGGTTGGGTGGGTGCCCCTACGCGCCCGGCGCGAGCGGCAACGTCAGCACCGAGGAACTTGTGCACATGTTCGCGTCGATGGGCGTGGATACGGGTGTCGAACTGGGCGCGCTGCTCGACGTGGTCGCTGGCGTCTCCGATCTGGTGCAGCGCGACGTGTCCAGCCAACTCCTGCGCGCCGGCCCGCGCCTGCGCACGCATCAGCCGCCTGCGTGGATGGAAGAGTTTTTCGCCAAGGCTTGATGGCAGGCATCAACCGACAGATTTTTTGAGTCCCCCAATAAAACATACGGAGACAACCATGAAACGCACACTGATTGGTGCCGGCACACTGCTGGCTGCCGCCGGTCTGGCCATGTCCGCCACCGCGCACGCCCAGGAAGGCACGTACCCCAATCGCCCGATCATGCTCGTGGTGTCGGCCGCTGCCGGTGGCACGACCGATCTGGCCGCCCGCATGATTTCAGAGCCGCTGTCGAAGGCGCTCGGACAATCGGTGGTGGTGGACAACAAGCCGGGCGGCAATGGCACGATTGCCGCGCAGGCTGTGCAACGGGCCAAGCCGGATGGCTACACGCTGCTGGTGCAGTACTCGGGCTATCACGTGATCACGCCGTTGCTGACCAAGACTTCGTGGGACCCGGTCAGGGACTTCGCGCCGGTGGCCAACCTGCTGTCGGCGCCGCAGGTGTTGGTGGTGCGTTCCAGCCTGCCGGTGAAGTCGCTGAAGGAGCTGGTGGCCTACGCCAAGGCCAATCCGAACAAGCTCAACTACGCATCGTCGGGCAATGGGTCGCTGCAGCACGTCTCGACCGAATTGCTCAACGAGATGGCGGGTATCCAGATCACGCACGTGCCCTATAAGGGCACGGGTCCAGCGATGACCGACCTGCTCGGCGGCAATGTCGACATGACGATCACCACGCCGCCGCCGCTGATGGGCCATATCGCCGCCGGCAAGCTGCGCCCGCTCGTGGTCACGAGCAAGACCCGGCTGCCCAGCCTGAAGGACGTGCCATCGGCGCCAGAGGCCGGTTATCCCGATCTCGACGTTTCGTCCTGGTTTGCGATGTACGCGCCCGTGGGCACGCCCAAGCCTGTAATCGACCGGCTGACCACCGAGATCGAGAAGATCATGAAGTCGGAGGCGTTCCGCAAGAAGGCCGAGGAGCTTGGCGCGGAGGCGCGCTACATGAATCCGCAACAGCTCGACCAGTACCAGCGCGCCGAGTTGCAGCGCTGGACCAAGGTGATCAAGGCCGCCGATATCCACGCGGAATGACGGGTTGGCAAGCTGCCTGAAAGGGGCGGCGTGTAGCATGGCCGCCGCTGCGTCTGCCGGGATTAGGTATTGATCCCGATGCGCATGGCGCTTGCGTCCGCTAGCATCGCAGCAAGCCGCCATGCGGCGCGCCCCTCGATCAAACAGAAATAGAAAAGGCAGGAGAGCCATATGTACAACAAGAAGTTCTGGAAACAGGTGCTGATCGCGCTGGCGCTGTTCCTGGCTGGCTGGTTCACATTCGGCAGCGCGCAGGCGCAGGGCAAGCCGGAGAAGAGCAAGGTCACCATCGCCGTGGGGGGCAAGAACCTGTTCTACTACCTGCCGCTGACGATCGCCGAGCGCCTGGGCTACTTCAAGGAAGAAGGGCTCGATGTCGAGATTGTCGACTTTGCCGGGGGCGCCAAGGCGCTGCAGGCCGTGGTCGGCGGCAGTGCCGACGTGGTGTCGGGCGCGTACGAACACACGATCAACCTGCAGGCCAAGGGCCAGCAGTACCAGGAGTTCGTGCTCCAGGGCCGCGCGCCGCAGATCGTGCTGGTGGTGTCGAACAAGACCATGCCGAACTTCAAGTCGATCGCCGACCTGAAGGGCAAGAAGATCGGTGTGACCGCGCCGGGTTCGTCGACCAACATGATGGCTAACTTCGTGCTGGCCAAGGCCGGGCTGAAGCCGTCCGACGTGTCGTTCATCGGTGTGGGCGCCAGCGCCGGCGCGGTGGCCGCGATGCGTTCGGGCCAGATCGACGCCATGGCCAACCTCGATCCGGTGATCTCGATGCTGACGCAAAAGAACGAGGTCAAGATCGCCTCGGACACGCGCACGATCAAGGAAACGCAGACCGTGTTCGGCGGCAATATGCCGTCGGGATGCCTCTATGCGTCGGTGTCGTTCATCCAGCAGAACCCGAATACCACCCAGGCAATGGCCAACGCCATGGTGCGCGCGCTGAAGTGGCTGCAGAAGGCTGGCCCGTCGGACATCGTCAAGACCGTGCCGGAAAGCTACCTGCTGGGCGACCGCGCGCTGTACCTGGCCGCGTGGGACAAGGTCAAGGAAGCGATTTCGCCGGACGGCATGATGCCGGCCGATGGCCCGCACACGGCACTGAACACGCTGCAGCAGTTCGATCCGGAGCTCAAGGGCAAGGCGATCAAGCTCGAGAACACGTTCACGAACAACTTCGTGCAGAAGGCCAACGCCAAGTACAAGTAAGACAAGCCAGTATCCGATCCGGCTCCCTCAAGGAGCCGTCTCCCAGTCGCCCGCCGCGCGCCAGCCGTCCGGCGGGCGAAAGCTTCCCAGAGTCATGCCGTCATGAGCACGCCTGCACTTTCCCTCGAAAACGTGACCTGTACCTTCGTCTCGCGCGAAGACCGCGCGCAGCGCTATACCGCTGTGCGCGACGTCACGCTATCCATCCAGCCCGGCGAGTTTGTCTCTGTCGTGGGCCCCACCGGCTGCGGCAAATCAACGCTGCTGAATGTATCGGCCGGCCTGCTCGAACCCTCGACCGGGACCGTGCGCGTCTTTGGCGAGCCGCTCAAGGGCATCAACGCGCGTGCCGGCTACATGTTCCAGGCCGAAGCGCTGATGCCGTGGCGCAGCGCGCTCGACAACGTGATCGCCGGCCTGGAGTTCCGCGGAGTGCCGCGCGATGAAGCGGTGAAGCAGGGCGAGGAATGGCTGCGGCGCGTGGGGCTGGGCGGGTTTGGCGATCGCTATCCGCACCAGCTATCTGGCGGCATGCGCAAGCGCGTGAGCCTGGCGCAGACGCTGGTGATGGACCCGGACATCATCCTGATGGACGAGCCGTTCTCGGCGCTGGACATCCAGACGCGTCAGCTCATGGAGAACGAGGTGCTTGACCTGTGGGCGGCCAAACGCAAGGCCGTGCTGTTCATTACGCACGACCTTGACGAGGCCATCGCGATGAGTGACCGCGTGGTGGTGCTGTCCGCTGGGCCGGGCACGCACCCGATCGGCGAGTTCTCCATCGACCTGCCGCGGCCGCGCGATGTGGCCGAGATCCGCAACCATCCGCGCTTCGTGGAGCTGCACGCCGCCATCTGGGACGTGCTGCGCGAAGAAGTGCTCAAGGGCTACGCGCAGCAGCGCAAGGCGGCCTGAGTTTTCCCGATCGGACAACAATCGAACATGGCTTTTCGTCCCGACTCAAAAGGTATGCTGCGCGTCTGGCAGCTTCTGCTTCTTGCGGTGGTACTGATCGTGTGGCACATGGCCACGCGTTCCCAGCAAGTGGCGTTCTTCTTTGGTGAACCGCTGATGGTGGCGCAGCGCATCTGGAGCTGGTTCATCGTCGAGCGTGATATCTACCTGCACCTGGGCGTCACGCTGCTCGAAACGGTGCTGGCATTCGGCATTGGTACCGTGTCCGGGCTGGGCGTGGGCCTGTGGCTGGCGCTGAGCCCGTTCACTTCGGCGGTGCTCGATCCCTACGTCAAGGCTGCCAACTCGATGCCACGCGTGATCCTGGCGCCGATTTTCGCGGTCTGGTTCGGTCTCGGCATCTGGTCGAAGGTGGCGCTGGCGGTGACGTTGGTGTTCTTCATCGTCTTTTTCAACGTCTATCAGGGTGTCAAGGAAGTGAGCCCGGTGGTACTGGCCAACGCGCGCATGCTCGGCGCCAACAAGCGGCAACTGCTGCGCCATGTCTATCTGCCGAGTGCCACGAGTTGGGTGTTCTCCTCGCTGCATACCTCGGTGGGCCTGGCGTTTGTCGGGGCGGTGGTGGGCGAATACCTGGGGTCGGCGCGTGGCGTTGGCTACCTGATCCTGCAGGCTGAAGGCACCTTCGACATCAACACGGTGTTCGCGGGCATCGTGGTGCTGACCGCGTTCGCGCTGGTGCTCGACTGGATGGTGACGGTGGGAGAGAAGCGCCTGATGCGGTGGCAGCCGAAGTCGGGGGAGACGGAGAAGCTCTGACGCTTGAAGCTGCGGTCTGATTTCGCCCCTCTCCCGCTCGCGGGAGAGGGGGCAAACAAAAGTCCGACTCAAGGCGTGATGACGATCTTCCCGGTCACCTTGCGGGCTTCCATGTCCTTGAGCGCCTGCGGCGCCTGCTCCAGCGGATACCGCGCCGAGATATGCGGGCGGATCTTGCCTTCCTTCATCCAGCCGAGCATCTGGGCCATGTTGGCCTGGTTGGCCTTCGGTTCGCGGCGCGCGAACTCACCCCAGAACACGCCCACCAGCGACGCGCCCTTGAGCAGCGCCAGGTTCAGCGGTATCTTGGGGATTTCGCCGTTGGCGAAACCCACCACCAGATAGCGGCCGCGCCAGGCGATCGAGCGGAACGCCGGTTCTGCATAGACGCCGCCCACCGGGTCATAGATGACATCCGGGCCCTTGCCGTCGGTCAGCGCCTTGACGCGCTCGCGCAGGTCCTCGGTGCTGTAGTTGATCAGCGCATCCGCGCCGTGTTCCTTGCAGACTGCCAGCTTTTCATCGGTGGAAGCCGCGGCGATCACACGCGCGCCGATGGCCTTGCCGATCTCGATGGCTGCCAGGCCCACGCCACCGGCCGCGCCCAGCACCAGCATCGTTTCACCGGCCTTGAGCTCACCACGGTCCACCACGGCATGGTGGGATGTGCCGTAGGTCAGCGTGAACGCCGCCGCCACGTCGAAGTCGATGCCCGGAGGCATCGGCACCACGGCCTTGGCGGGCGCCTTGGCCTGGCTGGCGAACGCGCCGTTGCCGAGGTAGGCGATGACCTTGTCGCCGGGCTTGACGTGCGTGACCCCCGCGCCAACGGCATTGACCACGCCGGCCAGCTCGGAGCCCGGCGAGAACGGCAGCTCCGGCTTGGCCTGGTACTTGTTCTGAATGATCAGGACATCGGGAAAGTTGACGCCGGCTGCCTTGACGTCGATGACGACCTCGCCGTCGCCCGGCACGAGATCGGGCAGCGTTTCCAGGGTCAGGGAGTCGGGCGGGCCCCAGGCTTTGCACAGTACGGCTTTCATTGTGTCTCCAGTTGGAATGGGGCATGCGCGGGGGTACGCATGCGCTGCGGGCAAGTGTAGCGCAGGAAAAGCACGGTCGTTCTGTTCGAAAAATCGCTGCATGACGTCCATTCGGGCGCCGCATGTCCGGGCGCACGATGACGCTCCCGCGCCGCTTTGCTCGGGTACAATCGCGGCCATGCATATCCTCCTCGCCAACGATGACGGCTACCTCGCGCCGGGACTCGCCGTCCTCCACGCCGCGCTCGCCCCCTTGGCGCGCGTGACCGTGATCGCACCCGAACAGAACCATAGCGGGGCATCGAATTCGCTGACGTTGCAGCGGCCACTGTCTGTCTACGAAGCGCGGGAGGGCGTGCAGAAGGGTTTTCGCTTCATCAATGGCACGCCGACCGATTGCGTGCACGTGGCGCTGACTGGCCTGCTCGATGATATGCCCGATCTGGTGGTCTCCGGGATCAACCAGGGGCAGAACATGGGCGAGGACGTCCTGTACTCGGGCACGGTGGCCGCAGCCATCGAGGGCTATCTGTTCGGGATTCCGTCGATCGCGTTCTCGCAGGTCAATCACGGCTGGGAGCATCTGGACGCCGCGGCGCGCGTGGCGCGCGAGATCGTCGAGCATGTGATAGCCCGCCCGCCGACGGAGCCGCTGCTGCTCAACGTCAATATCCCGAACCTGCCGTACGAACATATCCGCGGGCACCGCGCCACGCGTCTCGGCAAGCGGCATCCGTCACAACCGGTGGTGGTGCAGGTGAATCCGCGCGGGGAAACCAATTACTGGATCGGGCCGGCTGGCGACGCGCGCGACGCGAGCGAAGGCACCGATTTTCACGCGACCGCCAATGGCTACGTCTCGCTGACTCCGTTGCAGCTGGACCTGACTCATCGCGGCCAGCTCGAAAAAATCGAACAGTGGCTGGGGTGAGCGTGTCATCGCCACGCTGCCTTCAGTCGTTCACACCGAATCCCCGCGCCTGCCCGCGCGTATCCGTCAGATTGCCGTACCAGTTCAAATGAGTTCCACGCCGCGCCGATCCCGCTTTCCACTTCCGCTCGATGCGGTGGTTGAGCGCAAGCCCGCGCCAGCAAGAACCGCCGGAATGCCTGCGGTCGGCAAGCGCGCGGCATCCCCGGCGCCGGCACCGACGGCCGTCAAGCCGCGCAAGCCGGCGGCTCCACCGGTTGCACCGCCGCCGCCGGGCAGTGCCGTGGAAGCTCGGGCGTCCGCAGCGGTGGCTGGCGGGGGTGGGATGGCATCGGATCGGGCTCGGGCGGCATTGGCAGCCCGCCTGCGCGCCGGCGGCATTCGCGACGAGCGGGTGCTTGGCGCCATTGCCACGGTGCCGCGCCACCTGTTCATGGAGCCGGGCCTGGCTTCCCAGGCGTACGAAGACGCCGCGTTGCCGATTGGACATCAGCAAACCATTTCGAAGCCGTCCGTGGTGGCGCGCATGATTGAGTTGCTGCGCGAAGGGATGTCATCCGATCACGCGCTGGCGCGCGTGCTGGAGATCGGCACCGGCTGCGGTTATCAGGCGGCCGTGCTGAGTCTGGTGGCGCAGGAAGTGTTCTCCATAGAGCGGATTCGTCCGCTGCACGAACAAGCCAAGGCGAACCTGCGGCCGTTACGCGTGCCAAACATCCGGTTGCATTACGGCGACGGGATGCTTGGCCTGCCGCAGGCCGCGCCGTTTTCGTCGATCATCCTGGCCGCCGCTGGCATGGAGGTTCCGCAGGCGTTGCTGGAACAACTGGCCATCGGCGGGCGGCTGATCGCCCCGGTGGTCGCGCCCAGCTCTGGCGCGCCCGGGCAGACCGTGACGCAGCAGTTGCTGCTGATCGAGCGCCTCAACCGGCATCGTTTTCACAGAACTGCGCTTGAAGCGGTTTTCTTTGTGCCCTTAAAATCGGGCACCATCTGAGTCGAACTATGCACAACATCGTGAAATCGGATTCTTTCGCGCGAGTCGGACAACGTTTAAGCGTCGTGGCGATCGCGGCCGTCCTGGCCGCCTGCGCCAACTCCCCCATGCCCGCCCCTGTGGTGGATCGCACCTCCACGGCCGGCGCCCAGCAGGCAGCCTCCACCGAGCCGGCGCCGCCCGGATACTATCGGGTCAAGCGAGGCGATACGCTTTACCGTATCGCGCTCGAAAATGGCCAGTCGTATCGGGATGTGGCGAGCTGGAACAATATGGCCAATGCGAACCAGATAGAGGTTGGCCAACTGTTGCGCGTGGTGCCGCCGGGTGCCGACGTGAACGCCGCGCCTGGCGTGGCAACCGCCCCGGTGGCGTCGGGTGTCGTCCAGTCCCAGCCGATCGATTCATCCCGTCCGGTAGGCGCGCCTGTCGGCGCGACGACCAGCACGCCAGCCGCTGTAGCGGCGGCGCCTGCATCGGCCGCGGCAGCCCCGGCAGCAACGCCTTCGGCATCGGCTTCCGCGCCGGCGTCCGATATTCGCCTGGGCTGGCCGGCCAGCGGCCAATTGATCGGTAAATTTGACGAGAAGAGCAACAAAGGCATTGATATTGCGGGTAAAAAGGGCGATGCAGTCCTGGCCGCCGATGAGGGGCGAGTGATTCACGTTGGCCCCTTGCGCGGCTACGGGAATCTTGTCATCATCAAACACAATGACACGTACTTGACGGCCTACGGGCACAACGACAAGGTGCTGGTCACAGAGCAATCTACGGTCCGCAAGGGCCAAAAGATTGCCGAAATGGGTAACAGTGATTCTGACAGGGTCAAGCTGCACTTCGAGGTCCGCAAAAACGGGAAACCGGTCGATCCGATGCGGTATCTGCCGCCACAGTGAGGTTTCATGCCACGCCAGAAAACTGTCTCATCCGGAGTTGTCAGCAGGACCCGTCGTCCCAAGCAGCCGGAAGGAAAGGCTGGAGTGGCAAGACCTGACGGCGGGATCGACACGGAAATGTTCGGCGACGATCCGGCCGCCGAACTGGTACCCGTCGCCGACGAACCGATCGCGCCAGTTTCGCGCGTCGGCCTGCGCAACACGGACTTGAATGCGGACGACGCCGATCACGATGACGGCGACGAGGAAGAATCCGAAGAGGATGAGGAAGAGGGCAGCAGTGAGACCACTGCCGAGCCCGATGACTTCCGTACCGTGTTGCACACGGAACTCGCCGCCGACACGGTCCAGCATTATCTCAATCGCATCAGCATCAAGCCGCTGCTCTCCGCGCCGGAGGAACTCCATTTCTCCACGCTGGCCAAGGGCGGTGACTTTTCCGCGCGTCAGGTGATGATCGAGCGCAATCTGCGTCTCGTGGTCAGCATCGCCAAGGGCTATCTGAATCGGGGCGTGCCGCTGCTCGACTTGATCGAGGAAGGCAACCTGGGCCTGATGCACGCGATCGAGAAATTCGATCCTTCGCGCGGATTCCGCTTTTCGACGTATGCGACCTGGTGGATTCGCCAGAGCATCGAGCGCGCGATCATGAACCAGGCACGCACCGTGCGCTTGCCTGTGCACGTGATTCGCGAACTCAACCAGGTACTGCGCGCCAAGCGCCATCTTGAAAAAGGTGGCACCGATGGCCGCGACGCCAGCCTCGAGGACATCGCTCACCTGCTCGGCAAGACGCCGGACGAGGTGCAGGACGTGCTGGCACTCAATGAACATACCACCTCGCTCGACACGCCGTTCGACCTCGACCCGGGCTCCAGCCTGCTCGATTTCCTTTCCGACGAGCATAACGCCGCACCCGATCAGGAAGTGGCCCACCGCGAGCTGGAAAACCTGATGAAACTCTGGCTGGCGCGCCTGTCGGAGAAGCATCGCTATGTGGTGGAGCGCCGTTTCGGCCTCAATCACATCGAGCCGGCCACGCTCGAGGAGCTGGCCGAGGAAATGGGTCTCACGCGCGAGCGCGTGCGTCAGATCCAGCAGGAAGCGCTGGTCAAGCTCAAACGGCATTTCGCTTCGCAAGGTGTACGCAAGGACGCCGTTCTATGACCCCTGTGCTGGTATTCGACATCGAGACAATTCCCGATGTCGACGGCCTGCGCCGTTTGCATGACCATCCCGCATCGATGAGCGACGCCGAAGTCGCCGAGCATGCGTTTGCCGCCCGCCGGGAGAAGACCGGTTCCGACTTCCTGCCGCACTACCTGCAACGCGTGGCCGCCATTTCGTGCGTGCTGCGCCGGACGCAACGCGACGGATCGGCGGTGTTTCATGTCGGCTCGCTGGGCACGCTCGAGGATGGCGAGGCAACGCTGATCCAGAAGTTCTACGAATTGATTGCGCGCTATAGCCCGCAACTCGTGTCCTGGAATGGTGGCGGCTTCGATCTGCCCGTGCTGCACTACCGTGGCTTGGTTCACGGCGTCTCTGCGCCGCGCTACTGGGAAATGGGCGAGGGCCGCGACGACGATAGCCGCGACTTCAAGTGGAACAACTACATTAGCCGCTATCACATGCGGCACCTCGACCTGATGGACCTGCTGGCGATGTACCAGCCGCGCGCGAGCGCGCCACTCGACGATCTGGCGAAGCTGTGTGGATTCCCCGGGAAGATGGGGATGGACGGCAGCAAGGTCTGGGAAGCCTATCAGGCGGGGAAGCTGAAAGAGATCCGCGACTACTGCGAGACCGATGTCGTCAACACGTACCTGATGTACTGCCGCTTTCAACTCATGCGCGGTGGCCTGACGCCGCGCGAGTTCGATATGGAGGTGGCACTGACCCAGGAGACGCTGGCAGAGCTTCCCGGGGAACAGTGGATGGAATACCTGCGGGCGTTCCGACTCCAGCCGATGAGCCCGGAGAGCGAGGACGACGACTGACCTACAGATCCATCGTCAGGTGGATCGGCTGATGGTCCGATGCATCGGTGCGGTCGTTGACCTCGCACCGGCGCACATTCCCGAGCAGATCGTCCGTCACGAATACGAAGTCACAGGCGAAGGGTGGCTCCGGCCATTGTTCCTTGTCGAACAGCGCGCAGGTGGGCGCGTGCGGTTGCCCAGGATGCATATGGATCCATGCGTCGTGCCAATCCGGCGTGACGCCGCCATAGGTTTCGACCATGCGCAGATAGGCCCCATCTTCCGGTCGGCTGTTGAAGTCGCCGCACAGGATCGCCTCGCTCGGCCGGGGTTCCGGTGTGAACGGGCCCGGCCGGTTTTCCGATCGACCCGGGTGGCGCGCGTGGTCGCAAGCCTGCACATGCCAGTCGCGTAACGCTTCGGTCTGCGCCGCGCGCTGCGATGTCGAGTAATACTCCAGGTGCGTGCAGATGATGCGCAGCAGTCGACTGCCGGCCTGCACCGTGACTTCCAGTGCCACGCGGGGCATCGACGCGACATCGGGATCGGCGGGCCAGGGCAAGGCATGGCGGAAGATCTCGCGCACAGGCAGGCGAGTGGCGATTGCGTTACCGAACTGGCGCGGGCTGCCGTCACGGTGGGTGCGGTCGACGCCGGGGGCGAAGATTACCTGGTAGTCCGGCAGCAGGGCGGAGAGTTCGGCCACCTGATCGGGGCCGGGGTGGCCGGCAAGGTCGCTGAAGCCGCGCGTGATTTCCTGCAGGCAGAGCACGTCGGCATCGGCCATTCCACGCAGGGTGTCGACAATGCGGGCGAGATCGACCTTGCCGTCGGCCCCGCGGCCCCACTGGATATTCCACGAAATCAGTTCCATAGCCTGCCCCCTTCGATGTCGGGCGCCGCGACTGGACTACAATCGCGCTTCTGCAAAACAATACGACAGGTCCCACTGGTGTCTCAAGCCGTGTCTTCCCAGCCCAATCCGACAAGCCACCCGGAAGCGGCATCTGCCGCTTCCGCCGCTTCCAATGATCCCGTCGTCAAGATCGACAGCCTCGACATGGAGGCGCGTGGCGTCGGCCGTCTGGAGAACGAGGACGGCACGCCAGGCAAGGTGATTTTCGTCGAGGGTGCGCTGCCCGGCGAGACGGTTGCGTATCGCAGCTATCGCCGCAAGCCTAGCTACGAACAGGCCCAACTCGTCGAGGTGAAGCAGGCCTCCGTCATGCGGGTGAAGCCGGGTTGCCAGCATTTTGGCGTGTGCGGCGGCTGCTCGATGCAGCACCTGGACTCGCGCGCGCAACTGGCAATCAAGCAGCGTGTGCTCGAAGACAATCTCTGGCACCTGTCGAAGGTGAAGCCCGACGTCGTGTTCCGCCCGATCGCGGGCCCGGATTGGGGCTATCGCTACCGCGCCCGTCTGACGGTGCGGCACGTTGTCAAGAAGGGTGGAGTGCTGGTGGGCTTCCACGAGCGCAAGAGCAGCTATGTGGCGGACATGACGCACTGCGAGATCCTGCCGCCGCATGTGTCGGCAATGCTGGTGCCGCTGCGCGAATTGGTGGGCGGCCTGTCGATCCATGATCGGATGCCGCAGATCGAACTGGCCGTTGGTGCGGAGGTGACCGCACTTGTGTTGCGCGTCCTGGAGCCGCTCAACGACGCCGACAAGGACTTGCTGCGGGCCTTCGCCGATCAGCATCAGGTGCAGTTCTGGCTCCAGCCGAAGGGGCCGGACACGGTCTATCCGTTTTATCCGGCCGAGCAGGAGCTGGCCTATACACTGCCCGAGTTCGGCATCCGGATGCCGTTCAAGCCGACCGACTTCACGCAGGTCAATCACCAGATCAATCGCGTGCTGATTGGTCGCGCGCTACGTCTGCTGGATGCGAAGCCGACTGACCGCCTGCTCGACCTGTTCTGCGGCATCGGCAATTTCACGCTGCCGCTGGCGACGCAGGGTGCATCTGTCATGGGGATCGAGGGAAGCGAGGTGCTGACCACGCGTGCGCTGGCCAATGCCGAGTACAACGGGCTGGCAGCCAAGACGTCCTTCGCCTGCCGCAATCTGTTCGAGGTGACCGCCGAGGACATCGCAGCGCTGGGCCGCTTCGACCGCTGGCTGGTAGACCCGCCGCGCGAGGGTGCGCTGGCTGTCTGCAAGGCGCTTGCTGAACTGAGTCAGGCCGGTAGCGACGTGCTGCCGAAGCGTATCGTCTATGTGTCGTGCAGTCCGGCGACGCTGGCGCGTGACGCGGGCTTGCTGGTGCACGAGGCCGGCTACCGCCTGGCCGGCGCGGGCGTGGTCAATATGTTCCCGCATACGTCGCACGTGGAGTCGATCGCGGTGTTCGAGCGCGACTGAATCCACATGGCGCACCCATGAAAAAAACCGCCCGAGGGCGGCTTTTTTTCGTTGGCAGATGCAGGTCAGTCGCGGCTGCCGCCTGCGATGCCGAGCAGGGCCAGCAGGTTCACGAACACGTTGTACACGTCCAGGTAGATCGCGAGCGTGGCGGTCACGTAGTTGGTTTCGCCGCCATTCACCACGCGCTGCACGTCCACCAGGATGAACGCCGAGAAGATGCCGATGGCGATCACCGACAGCGTGATCATCAGCGCCGGCAGTTGCAGCCAGATGTTGGCCAGGCTGGCCAGGATCAGCAGGATCACGCCGACGAACAGGAACTTGGCCAAGCCGGAGAAATCACGCTTGCTCACGCTGGCAATGGTGGCCATCACGCCGAAAACCGCTGCGGTACCGCCAAAGGCGTACATGATCAGCGCGGGGCCGTTCGAGAACGACAGCGTGAAGCTGAGGATGCGTGCCAGCATCAGACCCATGAAGAAGGTGAAGGCCAGCAGCAGGACCACGCCCATGCCGCTGTTCTTGGTCTTCTCGATGGCGAACATGAAGCCGAAGGCGACCGCGAGGAACAGCACGGCCGACATCATCGGGCTGCCAGCGATCATCGCGGTGAAACCAGTGACCACGCCGATCCAGGCGCCGATCACGGTTGGAATCATCGAAATGGCCAGCAGCCAGTAAGTATTACGAAGGACCCGGTTGCGGACGGCTACATCAGTGACGCTCGCAGCACTATTGCCGAACCCATAGGTATTCAGCTTGTTGTTCATGGTGACTCCTGTCATCAGATATCAGTGAGGCGCCGGGGCAACCCGGCCAGCACAGCGCCAATGTGGCATCGCGCCCGCGGATTTGCAAGGGGGCTTTGTATGGACAATATCCCCGTTCAATAGTTGTTTTCCGAAAACGCAAACATTTGACGGGGTCCGCGCGCTTCCGTTCCCGTGATTCCTGGGCAATAAGTTATCTATAGATATCTTTTTGCTTGACGGTCTGCGGCGTTGGGCGCGCCCGGAAATGCATTGGCAGGCATGTTCGAAACCGTCATGCGGTCGTGCTAGAATTGCACGTTTAATCCATTTGTAACCCCTTCATTTTTCGGAGTTTTTCATGGCGATCGAACGCACCCTGTCGATTATCAAGCCGGATGCCGTGGCCAAGAACGTTATCGGCCAGATCTACGCCCGTTTCGAGGCCGCTGGCCTGAAAGTCGTTGCAGCCAAGATGGTTCACCTGTCGCGCGGTGAAGCCGAGCAGTTCTACGCTGTTCACAAGGCGCGCCCGTTCTTCAAGGACCTGGTGGACTTCATGGTTTCGGGCCCGGTCATGATCCAGGCTCTGGAAGGCGAAAGCGCTATCGCCAAGAACCGCGACCTGATGGGCGCCACCGACCCGAAGAAGGCTGAAAAGGGCACGATCCGCGCCGATTTCGCCGACAGCATCGACGCTAACGCCGTGCACGGTTCGGACGCTCCGGAAACGGCTGCCGTGGAAGTGGCTTTCTTCTTCCCGGGTATGAACGTTTACAGCCGCTGATTGTCTCTGACATCACGACTGAACCTGTAGTCAAGTTGGAACTGCCGTCATGAATAATCTCGTCAACCTGCTCGATCTCGACGCGGACGCGCTCACTGCCTATTGCGGCGAGCTCGGCGAGAAGCCATTCCGTGCGCGGCAGTTGCAGCGCTGGATCCACCAGTTTGGAGCCAGCCACTTCGACGCCATGACGGATCTCGCCAAGTCGCTGCGCGAAAAGCTCGCGACGCGTGCCGAGATCCGCTCGCCCGCTGCCATTTCGGACAATACGTCGTCCGATGGCACGCGCAAATGGCTGCTCGATGTGGGGGACGGCAACGCGGTGGAGACGGTGTACATCCCCGAGGACACGCGCGGCACGCTGTGTGTGTCGTCGCAGGCGGGGTGCGCCGTCAATTGCCGATTCTGTTCGACCGGCAAGCAAGGTTTTTCGCGCAATCTCTCCACCGGCGAGATTATCGGCCAGCTCTGGATGGCCGAGTTCGCGATGCGTGCCCAGCTGGGTCGCGGCCCCAAGGACGAGCGTGTCATCTCCAATGTGGTGATGATGGGCATGGGCGAGCCGCTGCTCAACTATGACGCGGTCGTGCCGGCCATGCGGCTGATGCTCGATGATAATGCGTACGGCCTGTCGCGTCGGCGCGTGACGTTGTCCACGTCCGGCGTAGTGCCGATGATGGACCGTCTGTCGAAGGACTTGCCCGTGGCGCTGGCGGTTTCGCTGCACGCCTCGAACGATGCGCTGCGCGACGTGCTCGTGCCGCTCAACCGCAAGTACCCGCTGGCGGAGCTGATGGCGGCTTGTCGCCGCTACCTGGAATTCGCGCCGCGCGATTTCATTACTTTCGAATACTGCATGCTCGATGGCGTCAACGATGGCGTCGAACATGCGCGGGAACTGCTGAAGCTTGTGGCCGACGTGCCTTGCAAGTTCAACCTGATTCCGTTCAACCCGTTCCCGGAATCGGGGCTGAAGCGCTCGAACAACGAGCAGATTCGCCGCTTCGCCCAGGTATTGATGGATGCGGGGATTGTCACGACGATCCGCAAAACACGTGGCGACGACATCGACGCCGCGTGTGGCCAGCTTGCTGGCGAAGTCATGGATCGTACCCGTCTGGCCGAGCGCGGCAAGTTCGGCAAGATCACGCCACTGGTGCCGGTGGCTGACGCCGGCGCCCCCCGGGAGGCCCGTCCTGCATGACCCGTCTGATCGTTGCTGCCCTGTTCGGGCTGATGCTGTCCGCCTGTTCGTTGCCGCCTGCACCCGCCCAGGACATCAAGACCGCTTCCGATCAGACTCCGGCCGACAAGCGCGCCAGTATCAGGCTGCGCCTGGCCACGCAGTACCTCGAGGCGCGCCAGTATTCGGTGGCGCTTGACGAGGTCAAGCAGGCCATCAATATCGATCCGACGCTGGTCGACGCCTATCACGTTCGGGCGCTGGTCTACATGGGCATGAACGAGACCGCCCTGGCCGAAGACAGTTTCCGCACCGCGCTGAGCATGCGTGACAGCGACCCGGACGTGTTGAACAACTACGGCTGGTTCCTGTGCCAGAACAACCGCTACGCAGAGGCGAAGGCCATGCTGCAGCGCGCGGTGCAGGCGCCGTCCATGAACGGCCCCGTCAAGCCGCTGACGAACTTGGGCGCCTGCGAGATGCGCAATGGCGACCTGATTTCGGCGCAGAAGAGTCTCCAGACGGCCTATGGCTACGACCGCAATGATCCGGCGTTGCTGACGAACCTCGCGCAGCTCAGTTTCCAACGCGGGGAGATGCCGCAGGCCAAGGACTACGTTGGCCGCGTCAACAGCAGCCGCTTTGCCAGCGCGCAATCCCTCTGGCTGGGTGCGCGCATCGCCCGCCGACAGGGCGATACCGAAACACAGAACGCACTCACGGCACAACTGCGCAGCCGGTTCCCCGACTCGCGCGAGTTGACCGCATACGAGAGAGGAGCTTGGGATGAGTGAACAAGAGCGCGCCGACAGCCAGGCCGCGACGACGGGTCACGTCGGCGGTGGCGCGACAGACTCTGACCGCGAGGCTGTTGCCCGCGAGATCGGGGCGAAATTGAAAGACGCTCGCGAGGCGCAGCGGCTTTCTCTGGAAGATGTCAGTGCACGACTGAAGGTGGCAGCGTCGAAGCTCGTCGCCATTGAGTCGGGCAATGTATCGAGCCTGCCCGATGTGACGTTCGCGAAGGGTGTGATGCGTGCTTACGCGCGGACGCTCCAGGTGAATATCGACGGGTTGCTGGGGCGCTATCACGCGCAGGCTCAGGCCACGCCAGTTACCGGGATCACGCAGCGTCATGAGGGCGCACTCAATCAGGCTTTCGACGATCGCAAGCGCTTCGGTTCGAAGGGTACTGGCGGTGGTGCCGGTGGGCGCTGGGTCTGGCTGGTTTGCGTGCTGGCCTTGATCGGCGTTGGCGGATATTTCGGCTTTGATCATGCCAAGGCGTGGGTCGAGGCCCGCAGCAAGGCCGCGGCCGAGGCGCCCAAACCGGCTGTTGCCGAGGAGCGGGCCCAGGAGCAGAGCAATAACGATGGCACGGTGAGCGCAGCGTTGCCGCCGGTGATGACCGGCAACGACTCGCCAGCACCGTCCGAGACTGCGTCGGCATCGGCCGCGCAGTCCGTGGCCGTCACGCCGGCCCCGGCTACCACGTCGGCGGGTTTGCCGATGGTCACGGGTGGAGAGGCTCCCGCCGAGGCGGCAAAGACGCCAGCCGCTACGCCGCCTGCCACGGTTCCCGCTGCGCAGGGCGACAGTGCGGGTGCTGTGCAGATCCGTTTCTCGGCCGATAGCTGGTATGAAGTACGAGACCGCACCGGCAAGGTCATTCTTGGCGGTACCGCCAAGGCTGGCGATACCGTGTCGGGCGGTGGCGCGGGCGGGCCCTACAAGGTCATTCTCGGGAATGTGAAGGGCGTTGAGTCGCTGACGCACAATGGTGCCGCAGTGAACTTTCAGGCGTCCAACCGGAATAATGTGGCCCGCATGACCCTGCAGTAATGCGCTGCGGGTGGCGCGGCCAGCCATGCAAGAAAAGGTGGTAATGCAATGAACCAGAACGCTTTCCAGCCCGTGATCCCGGGCCCGCTGCCGCGTCGCGTTTCGCGCCAGGCCAGTGTTGTGTGGGGCGACAACATCGTGACGATCGGCGGCGGCGCGCCAGTGCGCGTGCAGTCGATGACCAACACCGATACGGTGGATGCCATCGGCACCGCAATCCAGATCAAGGAACTGGCACGCGCCGGTTCGGAGATTGTCCGTATCACGGTGAATACGCCGGAAGCCGCCGCGGCCGTGCCGGCGATTCGCGAACAACTCGACCGTATGGGCGTGGATGTGCCGCTGGTGGGCGACTTCCACTACAACGGCCATACGCTGCTGCATGACTACCCCGAGTGCGCGCAGGCGCTCTCGAAGTACCGGATCAACCCCGGCAATGTCGGCAAGGGTGCCAAGCGCGACAAGCAGTTCGCCGAGATGATCGAGATGGCGTGCCGCTACAACAAACCGGTGCGTATCGGCGTGAACTGGGGCAGCCTGGATCAGGATTTGCTGGCACGCATCATGGACGAAAACGCCCAGCGCGCCGAGCCGTGGCCCGCGCAAAGCGTGATGGTAGAGGCGCTGATTACGTCGGCGATCGAGTCGGCCCAGAAGGCTGAAGAGATCGGTTTGCCGGCCAATCAGATCATTCTGTCGTGCAAGGTATCGCAGGTGCAGGAACTGGTCGCGGTATACCGCGAGCTGGCGCGCCGCTGCGACTATGCGCTGCATCTGGGTCTGACTGAAGCCGGCATGGGCAGCAAGGGTATCGTTGCGTCGACGGCTGCGCTATCGGTGCTGCTGCAGGAAGGTATCGGCGACACGATCCGGATCTCGCTGACGCCGGAACCCGGCGCGCCGCGCGAGAAGGAAGTCTACGTCGGCCAGGAAATCCTGCAGACGATGGGGCTGCGCAACTTCACGCCGATGGTGATCGCGTGCCCGGGATGCGGTCGCACCACCAGCACAACGTTCCAGGAGCTGGCAGCAAGCATCCAGTCGTATCTGCGCGAGCAGATGCCGGTCTGGAAGACGGCCTACCCGGGCGTGGAAGAAATGGATGTGGCAGTGATGGGCTGCATCGTCAACGGCCCTGGCGAAAGCAAGCACGCCAACATCGGTATTTCGCTGCCGGGTTCGGGCGAATCGCCTGCGGCGCCGGTGTTCGTGGACGGCGTCAAGGTGAAGACCCTGCGCGGCGAGAACATCGCGCAGGAGTTCCAGGCGATCGTCGACGAGTATGTACGTTCGCACTACGGTCCGGACGCGAAACAGGCTTCACAAGAAGCGGTGGCCTGATCGATTCGGCGCCATCGCGCAAGGATCGGGCATCACCGTAACAACAAATCAGACATGAGCGAAGACAAGACGAAGGCCGTCAACGCACTGCAGGGCGTGAAGGGCATGAACGACATGCTGCCCACTGACGCCCCGCTGTGGGATATGTTCGAAAGCGCGGCGCGCAGCATGTTGCGCGCCTATGGCTACCAGCAGATCCGCACGCCGATCGTCGAGCATACCCAGCTGTTCGTGCGCGGTATCGGCGAGGTCACCGACATCGTCGAGAAGGAGATGTACTCCTTCACCGATTCCCTGAACGGCGAGAATCTGACGCTGCGTCCGGAGGGCACTGCTGCGGCCGTGCGTTCGACGATCGAGCATAACCTGCTGTATGACGGCCCCAAGCGCCTCTGGTACATCGGCCCGATGTTCCGTCACGAACGCCCGCAGCGTGGTCGCTATCGTCAGTTCCACCAGCTCGGCGCGGAAGCGCTCGGCTTTGCCGGCCCGGACGTCGACGCGGAAATCATCCTGATGTGCCAGCGCCTGTGGGACGACCTCGGGCTGACCAACGTCCGTCTCGAACTGAACTCGCTGGGCCAGGCGCATGAGCGCGCCGCGCATCGCGAGCAGCTCATCAAGTACCTGGAAGGCTTCCAGGACATCCTCGATGAGGACAGCAAGCGTCGTCTGTACACGAACCCGCTGCGGGTGCTGGACACGAAGAATCCGGCGCTGCAGGAGATGGCCGCCAATGCACCGAAGCTGATCGACTTCCTCGGGGAGGAGTCGCTCGCTCACTTCGAGGGCGTTCAGAGGATCCTGCTGGCCAACAATATTCCGTTCAAGATCAACCCGCGTCTGGTGCGCGGCCTGGACTACTACAACCTGACCGTGTTCGAGTGGATCACGGACAAGCTGGGTGCCCAGGGCACGATCGCCGGCGGTGGCCGTTATGACCCGCTGATCCAGCAGATGGGTGGCAAGCCTGCGCCGGCCTGCGGCTGGGCAATGGGCATCGAGCGGATCATCGAACTGATCCGCGAAGAGAACCTGGTGCCGGATACGCAGGGCTGTGACGTCTACATGGTTCACCAGGGTGAATTGGCGAACCAGCAGGCAATGATCGCCGCCGAACGCCTGCGTGACGCCGGGCTGGACGTGGTCCTCCATGCCACGCCGGACGGCAAGAGCGGGAGCTTCAAGTCGCAGATGAAGCGTGCCGATGCAAGTGGCGCATCCTTTGCAGTTATCATTGGCGACGACGAAATCGCCGCGGGCACGGTGCAGGTCAAGCAACTGCGCGGCGGCAATGTGGCCGAAGGTGGCCAGCAAACCACTGTGCCGGCCGAGCAGGTTGTCGAATTCATCATCGACGCGATGGTCGATGAGATCGAAGGCGACGACGAGCAATAATCTGCCGTTCCCTATCGCAGCACCCGGTCGTTGTCCCTGACGGCGGCCGGTTATATTCAACCTAAGCAGATAACTGCCTCGACATGGCTTACGATCTAGAAGAACAGGAACAGCTTGAGAGTCTCAAGGCCTGGTGGAAACAGTATGGCAACGCTGTCACCTGGGCGTTGATTGTCATCTTGCTCGGGTTGGCTGCCTGGAGTGGTTGGGGTTACTGGCAGCGCGTGCAGGCGCGCGATGCGTCGCTGCTGTATGAGCAGGTCACCAAGGCTGCGGAAAGCCGCGACGCCGACCGCGTGAAGCGCGCCGCTACCGACCTCGAAGAGAAGTTTGGTCGTACCGCCTATGGACCGATGAGCGCGTTGGTCGCGGCCAAGGTGCTGTACGAAGCCGGTGATCTGGCTGGCGCCAAGACCCAGCTCCAGTGGGCGATCGACCATGGCGGTGACGACTACGCGCCGCTGGCCCGTGTGCGCATGGCTGGCGTGCTGCTGGACGAGAAGGCCTATGACCAGGGTCTGGCGCTGCTCAAGGACGAGCCGGCCGCACCTTACGCTGCGCTGTTCGCAGACCGTCGTGGCGATCTGCTGGCCGCCCAGGACAAGCGCGAGGAAGCGCGTACCGCCTATCGCAGCGCGCTCGACAAGCTCGGCAGCGGTGAGGCGTCCATGCGCCAGATCATCCAGTTCAAACTCGATGCGCTGGGCGCGGCCTGAGCGGCCCCAGTTCCTCACTAAGGATTGCACCGTATGACGTCATTGCTTCGCGTAGCCGCCACCCGCACGATCGTTGCCGGCACCTGTCTCGGCCTGCTGGCAGGCTGCTCGTTGTTCAGCAAGGAAAACAAGCATCCGCCCACGGAGCTGAAGCCGATTGCGGCGACGCTGTCGGTCAAGCAGGCCTGGAAGGCCGACGTGGGCAAGGGTGGTCCGTACGTGATGTCGCCGGTGGCGTCGGGCAATACGGTTTATGTGTCGTCGAACGGCGGCACCGTGCTCGCGCTCGATGGCGCAACCGGCCAGACGCGCTGGAAGGCGAAGACCGATCTGGACTTGACGTCCGGCCCCGGCACCGACGGTACGGTGACGGCCGTGGCGGGTGAAAAGGGCGCGATCTACGCGTTCGACACCAGCGGCAAGCAGATCTGGAAGAAACAGGTCAATGGTGAGGTGCTGTCGGCCCCGCTGGTTGGCAACGGTCTCGTGATCGTTCGTACCACCGATACGCGCCTGATCGGCATGGATGCCATGACGGGCGAGCGACGCTGGATCTATCAGCGCACGCAGACCCCGCTGAACCTGCGTGCGGCCATGGGCATGGTGTTTGCCGGCGACGGCATCGTCACCGGCTTCCCGGGCGGCAAGCTCGGCGTGCTCGCCCCGGGCAATGGCGCGCTGCGGTGGGAAAGCACCGTGTCGTACCCGAAGGGCGTCTCGGAGATCGAGCGTCTGAACGATGTGACCGGCGTGCCGGCCGTCAATGGCCGCCAGGTGTGCGCGACGACGTTCCAGGGGCGCGTGTCGTGCCTGGAGCTCGCCAACGGCCAGCCGCAATGGGGCAAGGATTTCTCGTCGCCAAGCGGGCTGGCACAGGACGATACTTCGCTGTATGCCAGCGACGAGACGTCGGCGGTGTACGCGTTCGATCGCCAGAACGGCAATGAACGCTGGAAGAACACTGAACTGCGGTACCGTAGTCTCGGTGCGCCCGTGGCCGTGGGCCGCTCGGTGGTGGTGGGCGACTTCGAGGGCTTCGTCCACTTCCTGTCGCGCGAAGACGGCAAGATCCTGGCCCGTATGAAGACCGACGGCAGCGCGGTTACCGCGGCGCCGGTTATGGCCGGTCAGACCTTGGTGGTTCAGACCCGCGATGGCGATATTTACGGCTTCGTGCCGGACTGATCGCCAGCGCACGTAACGCACCCAACGCCGCCCGTGCCCCTGTCGCACGGGGGGCGCCAATCCGGTAGCATGATCCCTGGTCGTGCCAAAAACTGCGGAATCGGGCCCTGGGCTCGGGTTCCGCCGACAGGAAAAGCGGCCAGACGTGCATAGGCACGATGGTTGTCGGATCAACATGACTCCGGAATAGCTGGGGGACGGCGCGAGCCGCCCCCTGTTTCCGTTTATTGAATGAAACCAGTTATCGCACTCGTCGGTCGTCCCAATGTAGGGAAGTCGACGCTATTCAATCGCATGACCCGCTCGCGCGACGCGCTCGTCGCCGATTTGCCGGGCCTGACACGGGACCGCCATTACGGCGAGGGCCGTATCGGCGATCGCCCCTTCATCGTGATCGATACCGGGGGCTTCGAGCCGGTGGCCAAGGAAGGCATCGTGGCCGAAATGGCCAAGCAGACGCGCCAGGCCGTGGTGGAAGCGGATGTCGTCATCTTTCTCGTCGATGGTCGCCTGGGGCTGGCGCCGCAGGACCGTGTCATCGCGGACTACCTCCGCAAGACAGGTCGCCGCGTGATGCTGGCGATCAACAAGGCCGAGGGCATGAAGTACACCTCGGTGGCCGCGGATTTCTATGAACTGGGCATGGGTGATCCGTACGCGATCTCGTCGACGCATGGCGACGGCGTGCGCGAACTGGTCGATGAAGCCCTCGACCTGGCCGTTCAGGAGCGTCCGGAACTGGCAGATCAGGAAGATGCCGGCCAGCACGGCGTCAAGATCGCCATCGTTGGTCGCCCGAACGTCGGCAAGTCCACGCTCGTGAACACCTTGATCGGCGAAGAGCGCGTGATTGCCTTCGACATGCCGGGTACCACGCGCGACGCTATCTATGTGGAGTTCGAGCGTGGCGGCAAGCCTTACACGCTGATTGACACGGCTGGCCTGCGCAAGCGCGGCAAGGTGTTCGAAGCGATTGAGAAGTTCTCGGTGGTCAAGACGCTGCAGTCGATCGCGGACGCCAATGTGGTGGTGCTGCTGCTCGATGCACAGCAGGATATCTCCGAGCAGGACGCGCATATCGCCGGGTTCATCGTGGAGTCGGGCAGGGCGTTGGTGGTAGGCGTGAACAAGTGGGACGGCCTGGACGGCCATCAGCGCGACCGGGTCAAGCACGACCTGGAGCGCAAGTTGCAGTTCCTGAGTTTCGCGAACATCCACTTCGTATCCGCCCGCGAGCGCACCGGCATTGGCGCGCTTTTGCGCTCGGTGGACGACGCGTACGCCGCTGCGATGATCAAGCTTCCGACGCCGCAGATCACGCGGGTGCTCCAGGAAGCGGTGGAGTTCCAGCAGCCGAAGCGCGTGGGCGTGTCCCGCCCGAAACTGCGCTACGCGCACCAGGGTGGATCGAATCCGCCGATCATCGTTGTGCACGGGAACGCGCTGTCCGGCGTGACCGACGCGTACCGGCGCTACCTCGAGAACCGCTTCCGCACGGCGTTCAAACTCAAGGGAACACCGCTTCGGATCGAATTTCGTACGAACAAAAACCCGTACGCCGAATCGAAGGATTGACCAGGAAAAGGGACAGGTTTTGCCGCCAAGTTTCGTTTGCGTTCGTTTGGAACTGCGGCTAAATTCACGGTAGCGGGGAAACCCTGCTCGTAGATGCCAGCCTGGTACCGTTTTTTGATCTTTTTTTGGCGCATCTTGCGCCAACTGGCTTGAACCGGGGATTTTCGTCCCCATGATCCATCACTAAATCTATAAATTTGGAGTGTGCCATGAGCAACAAAGGGCAATTGCTACAAGACCCGTTTCTGAATGCGCTGCGCAAAGAGCACGTGCCAGTTTCCATCTACCTCGTCAATGGCATCAAGCTGCAAGGCAATATCGAGTCGTTCGACCAGTACGTCGTCCTGCTGCGCAACACTGTGACGCAGATGGTTTACAAGCATGCGATTTCCACTGTCGTGCCGGCGCGCGCCGTCAATTTCCGTGTGGATGATTCTTCCGAGAGCTGATTTTTCCTCTCCCATGGGCGGCCGCATCTCCGTGCGGCCGTCGCATCGCGTGCCTCGGCTTGTCAGCCGTCTTTTCCGCCCGGAACGGGCGAACCCTTCCGTCGCTTCCCGCTTGCAACCTGAACCTGTCCCGAGCCTTACGGCGTCCGGGGGCGGCAGGCTGCGCCAACGCGGCCAGATTTTGTCTTAACAACGATCCCTTCGGCGCACTGCGTCCATCCGCTTGCAACCCAGAGCTACCTCCCAGACCGAACCGACCCGTGCCATCCTGGTTGGCGTCGACTTCGGCAAGCATGACTTCCAGGAAAGCCTTTCCGAACTGGCGCTGTTGACGACCACGGCCGGCTCGGTGCCTGTGCACACGCTGACCGGCAAGCGTTCGCGCCCCGATCCGGCACTCTTCATCGGATCCGGCAAGGCCGAGGAACTGCGGCAGGCCGCTGACGCGCTGGATGCCGATGTGGTGGTGTTCAACCACGCCTTGAGTCCTGCCCAGCAGCGCAACCTGGAGCGATTCCTGGGGCGTCATGTGATCGACCGAACCGGTCTGATCCTGGATATCTTTGGTCAGCGTGCACAGAGCCACGTCGGCAAGGTGCAGGTGGAACTGGCGCAGGTGCAGTACCAGGCGTCGCGCCTGGTTCGCGCGTGGAGCCACCTGGAACGGCAGAAGGGTGGTATCGGGATGCGCGGCGGCCCTGGCGAGCGACAGCTCGAACTGGATCGGCGGATGCTCGATGATCGAGCCAAACGACTCAAGTCCGATCTGGCGCGCCTGCAGCGCCAGCACCATACGCAGCGCCGCGCCCGGGCCCGTAATGACACGCTCAGTATCTCGCTGGTCGGATATACGAACGCCGGCAAGTCGACGCTGTTCAATGCGCTGACCAAGGCGCGGGCCTATGCGGCCGATCAGCTTTTTGCCACGCTCGATACGACCTCGCGCCGCCTGTTTCTCGACGGATTCGGCAATGTGGTGCTGTCCGACACCGTCGGGTTCATCCGGGATCTGCCGACACAACTCGTGGCGGCGTTCCGCGCCACGCTCGACGAGACCGTGCATGCCGACCTGCTCCTGCATGTGGTCGATGCATCGAGTCCAGTGCGCCACGAGCAGATCGAACAGGTCAATCGTGTGCTCGCCGAGATCGACGCCTCGGACATTCCGCAGATCGTGGTCATGAACAAGATCGATGCGGCACCAGAGCTGCTCGAACTCGGCCCCCGTGTCGAGCGAGACGAAGACGGTGTTCCAACGAAAGTGTTTGTCTCCGCCCGGGATGGCCTGGGGCTGGATGGCCTCCGCGAGGCCATCGTCGCGATGGCCCAATGGCTGTCGTCGCGGCCGGAGGCCCCGGCCCCCTATGATCCAAGGCTGGAAGGGCTGCAGCCCGCCCAGGATGGGGAGCCGTGGGACGTCGATGACGAACCAGATACCCGCCAGCAAGGTGCCAATTGATCGTTTTTGAACGAGAATCCCCGCCCGATTGGGGATTCTGGGCAAAAGTGATCAAGATGGCTGCTAGAATCCCTCTGATCCAAACTTCCCGGACCCGTGCTCTTCATGCCCCTGTTCCCTCGGAATCCTGACCCGCACATCGTGCCAGGCAGCCGCGCCCTGCGGTTTGCGCGCTGGCCGCGCCTGCGCGCCATCTTCTCGCTGAACGACCCCCGCTGGGGCCGCAACGGACAGGACGATGAAGACAAGGACAATAGCCGCCAGCAAAACCAGCGCCCGCAGGATGGCCCGCCCGATCTCGACGAGCTCTGGCGCGACTTCAATCGCCGCCTGAACGGCCTGCTGGGCCGCAAGGACAACGGCGGTGGTGGCCAGGGTTTCGGCAGTGGCCCGCGCCCGTCAGGCAAGGGTTCTAATGTCGGCATCGGCGTGATCATCGCCGCCGTGATCGGTATCTGGCTGGCCAGCGGTTTCTTCATGGTGCAGGAAGGGCAGACCGCTGTGATCCTGCAGTTCGGCAAGTTCAAGTACTCCACCGGTCCCGGTATCAACTGGCGTATGCCATGGCCGATCCACTCGGCCGAAGTGGTAAACCTGTCGGCTGTGCGTTCGGTGGAGGTCGGTCGTGCCACGTCGATCAAGGACAGCAACCTGAAGGACTCGTCGATGCTGACGCAGGACGAGAACATCATCGACGTCCGGTTCACGGTGCAATACGACATCCAGGACGCCAGCGAATTCCTGTTCTTCAACAAGACCGACCGCGGTGGCGACGAAGAACTCGTGACGCAGGCCGCGGAAACGTCGGTGCGTGAGATCGTCGGCCGCAACAAGATGGATGCGGTGCTCTACGAGAATCGCGAGCAGATTGCGCAATCGCTGGCCAAGTCGATTCAATCGATCCTCACGGCCTACAAGACGGGTATTCGTGTGATTTCCGTCAACGTTCAGAGCGTGCAGCCGCCCGAGCAGGTGCAGGCCGCATTCGACGACGTCAACAAGGCGAGCCAGGATCGCGAGCGCGCGATCAGCGAAGGCCAGGCCTATGCGAACGACATCATTCCGCGCGCGAAGGGCACGGCGGCTCGCCTGAAGGAAGAATCGGAGGCCTACCGTTCCCGCGTGGTGGCACAGGCCGAAGGTGACGCAGCGCGCTTCCGCTCGGTGCAGTCCGAGTATGCCAAGGCACCGCAGGTCACGCGTGACCGTATTTATCTGGAGACCATGCAGCAGATCTACGCCAATTCGAGCAAGATTCTTGTCGATGCCAAGTCGGGCAATAACCTGCTGTATCTGCCGCTGGACAAGCTGATGACACAGGTGCCGGGCTCGTCGGCCGCACCGTCCTCGGCAGCGCCGGGCACGAATGCGCCGGCGGTACCGGATGCGACCACGCCGGATATCCGGTCACGTGAGTCGATGCGCAACCGCGACCGCGACATTCGCTAAGGAGACCCGTCATGAATCGACTGATTTCCTTTGTCATTGGCCTGTTTATCCTGCTGGCCGTCGCTTCGTCGATGCTGTTCGTGGTCGACCAGCGCCAGTACGCCGTCGTCTTCGCTTTCGGCGAAATCAAGCAGGTCGTGCGTGAGCCCGGTCTGCATTTCAAGCTGCCGCCGCCGTTGCAGAACGTAGTGTTCATGGATCGTCGTCTGCAGACGATCGATGTCGCAGCCAACGAGCGTTTCCTGACCGCCGAGAAGAAATCGATGGTGGTGGACTGGTTCGTGAAGTGGCGCATCACCGATCCGCGCAAATTCTTCGTGGCGTTTGGTGGCAACCTGCGCGGCGCGCAGGACCGCATGACGCAGCGTATCGATGCTGTGGCGCGTGAGGAGTTCGGCAAGCGCACCGTGGCGGATGTGGTGGCGGGCCAGCGCGAGCAGGTCATGCAGAACATCCGGGTCGGTATGGCCGAGTACGCGCAGTCGGTGGGTGTCGAGATCATCGATGTGCGCCTGAAGCGTGTGGATCTGCTGCCGGCCATCAGCGAGTCGGTCTATCGACGCATGGAGGCCGAGCGCAAGCGCGTGGCCAACGAACTGCGTTCGACTGGCGCCGCGGAAGGTGAGAAAATCCGGGCCGATGCTGATCGCCAGCGTGAGGTGGTGCTGGCCGAGGCTTATCGTGATGCGCAGGTGGTCAAGGGTGAGGGCGATGCCAAGGCTTCGCAGATCTATGCCGATGCATTCGGCAAGGATCCGAGCTTCGCCCAGTTCTGGCGCAGCATGGAGGCCTACCGCAACACGTTCCGCGACAAGGGCAACGTGATGGTGCTGGAGCCCAATTCGGACTTCTTCCGCTATATGCGTTCGCCGGGTGGCAACACCGCACCGGCCCCGTCAGGTGGCAAGAAGTAGCGTGGATGGCGCACCAGGCGCCTGATCGCGTGATTCGACAGAACCCCGGATCTTCCGGGGTTTTGTCCGGCTGGAGGGCATGAACCTTTCCCGCCTGTGTTTTTGATAGAAGAGATTCCCCATGTCCAACCGCTGGCTCCTGCCCGAAAACATTGCCGATGTCCTGCCGTCGGAAGCGCGCAAGATCGAAGAACTGCGTCGCCGAATGCTGGACCTGTTCCGCACCTATGGCTATGAGTTGGTCATGCCACCAATGCTCGAGTACCTGGAGTCGTTGCTGACTGGTACCGGGCACGATCTGGATCTGCGCACGCTGAAGCTGGTGGATCAGCTTTCCGGTCGCACGCTGGGCCTTCGCGCGGATATCACGCCGCAAGTGGCCCGCATCGATGCGCACCTGTTGAACCGCCCGGGCGTGACACGCCTGTGCTATGCGGGCAATGTGCTTCACGCGCGTCCGGCGGGTTTCAATGCGACGCGCGAGCCGATTCAGATCGGTGCCGAGATCTATGGCCACGCCGGGTTGGAAGCCGACGTCGAGATCCAGGAACTGATGCTGGCCGCGTTGCAGGTGGCTGGTCTGTCGGACATTCGTCTGGACCTGTGCCATGCCGGTATTCTCGAGGCGCTGCTGGCGGCGTTGCCGTCGATTCGCCAGATCGAAGAGGCGATGTTTGCGGCGCTCGAAACCAAGGATGTGCCGGCCCTGCGCGAATTGACCCAAGGGCTGCCCGACACCGAGCGGAACGCGCTGCTGGCGCTGCCGACGCTGTACGGCGGTGTCGAAGTCATTGAGCGCGCTCGCGCCACGCTGCCTGCCAGCCCGGCCATCGGCCGTGCGCTGGACGAACTCGCGGCGCTCGCCGCGCAGGTGAGCAATGCGAGCGTGAACATCGATCTGTCCGATTTGCGCGGTTACCACTATCACAGCGGCGTGATGTTCACGGCCTATGTTTCTGGTTTGCCCAACTATGTGGCGCGTGGCGGCCGCTATGACAAGGTGGGCGAGGCCTTTGGTCGCGCTCGTCCGGCCACGGGCTTTTCGCTGGATCTGCGTGAAGTGGCGGCGTTGTCGCCTGTCGAGGTGCGAGCCCAGGCGATCTTCGCGCCGTGGGATGCCGATCCGGCGCTGCGTTTCGCCATTACCACGCTGCGTGCCAATGGGGAGATCGTGATCCAGTCGTTGCCGGGCCACACGCATGAACTCGACGAGTTCAATTGCGACCGGCAGTTGCAGCGCCAGGGCGCAAACTGGGTGGTGGTGCCTCGCTGAATTTCCTGGCCGGACGTGCGAGCCGGCCGTTTTTGGTGCTCTCAGATGACGTTTGATGCCCGTGGCGGCCTGTAATCGCCCGCATTGGACAACAATCGTCTGTCATACGCGTGCCCGAAAACCGGGAACCGTAGAACAACGAGAGTAGAATACGTTTTTAACCTTCTGACCAATTCAACATGTCCGCATCCGCAGTAGGCCAGGGACGCAATGTCGTCGTGATCGGAACCCAATGGGGTGACGAAGGCAAAGGGAAAATCGTCGATTGGCTTACCGATCATGCTAAAGGTGTGGTGCGGTTCCAGGGCGGCCACAACGCTGGCCATACGCTCATCATCGGCGGCAAGAAGACCATTCTGCGACTGATCCCGTCGGGGATCATGCGCGAAAGCACCGTCTGCTATATCGGCAACGGTGTGGTGCTGTCGCCTGAGGCGCTGTTCCGCGAAATCGAAGAGCTCGAGTCTGCCGGCCTGCAGGTGCAGAATCGCCTGCGCATTTCCGAAGCCGCTACGCTGATCCTGCCGTACCACGTGGCCATCGACAAGGCACGTGAAGCCCGCCGCGGCGCCGCCAAGATCGGCACGACGGGACGCGGCATCGGCCCGGCATACGAAGACAAGGTGGCTCGCCGCGCGCTGCGCGTGCAGGACCTGTTCGATCCGAAGCACTTCGCTGAGCGTCTGCGCGAGAACGTCGAATTCCATAATTTCATGCTGACTCAGTACCTCGGCGCCGAAGCCGTCGACTATCAGCAGATCCTGGACGAATCGCTGGCATTCGCGCCGCGCCTGAAGCCGATGGTGGCCGATGTGTCGGCCGAGTTGTACGCTGTGAATGCGGCAGGCAATAACCTGATGTTCGAAGGCGCGCAAGGCACTCTGCTCGACGTGGATCACGGCACCTATCCGTTCGTGACCTCGAGCAACTGCGTGGCCGGCGCCGCAGCGGCTGGTGCGGGCGTGGGCCCGGGTCGCCTGAACTACATCCTTGGCATCACCAAGGCGTACTGCACGCGCGTTGGCGCTGGTCCGTTCCCGAGCGAACTGTACGACAACGACAACCCTGCCCGTCAGGATGCCGTGGGCGTGCGCCTGGCCAACGTCGGCAAGGAATTCGGTTCCGTGACCGGCCGTCCGCGCCGCACTGGCTGGCTCGATGCCGCCGCGCTGAAGCGCTCGGTGCAGATCAACGGTGTGTCCGGTCTGTGCATGACCAAGCTGGACGTGCTCGATGGTCTGGAAACGATCAAGCTGTGCGTAGGCTACGAGCTCGACGGCAAGCGCGTCGATATCCTGCCGCGTGGCTCGGATGCCGTGGCCGCTTGCGTGCCGGTGTACGAAGAGTTTCCGGGCTGGAACGAATCGACCTTTGGCGTGAAGACCTGGGATGCGCTGCCCGAAGCGGCACGCGTTTACCTGAAGCGAATCGAGGAAGTGGTCGGCATTCCGATCGACATGGTGTCGACCGGTCCGGACCGCGACGAGACGATTCTGCTGCGCCATCCGTACCAGGTCGCCTGACCCGCCTGCATTACCCCGTGAGCATGATCGTGGCGCCACGAGCGCCACGGCCTCACAGATAGTCCTCGGCCCGCGATATGCGGGCCGATGCTTTATCCATTGGCCATCGATACAAGAAAAGACGCCATGAACCTGCCAATCAATGATGACGAGAACCTGTGGGTCTCGTGGGACGACTATCATCGCCTGATCGCGCGTCTGGCGCTGAACGTGCACGAGTCGGGCTGGAAGTTCGACCAGATCCTGTGTCTGGCGCGCGGCGGCCTGCGCGTGGGCGACCAGATGTCGCGCATCTTCGATGTGCCGCTGGCGATCCTGGCCACGAGCTCGTACCGCGAGGCGGCGGGCACGCAGCAGGGCGAACTCGATATCGCGCAGTACATCACGATGACGCGTGGCAATCTGTCCGGCAGGATCCTGCTGGTCGACGACCTCGTCGACTCGGGTGTCACGCTGGAACGCGTGGGACGCCACCTGAAGGAGCGCTATCCCGAGGTGACGGATGTGCGTTCGGCCGTGCTCTGGTACAAGGCTTGTTCCAAGGTGACGCCCGATTACCACGTGACGTTCCTGCCTTCGAACCCCTGGATTCACCAGCCGTTCGAAGAGTACGACACGCTGCGTCCGCATAACCTTGCAGCCTGGCTCAAGCGCGGCAAGCGCGCCAGCCTGCAGGAAGACGATTCGGCGGCCTGAAGGCCGCCGTCCCTCCTCCCGCAAGTGCGGGAGGGTAGGGGCTCGGGGAGCGTCGGGGTTCGATCTGGTCGACCCGTGCTCCCATCCTGTCTCTCAAGAATGGGGGGGCGGGTGATTGTCGCGGGTGAATTCAATACCCAACCGTGAATCTCTCCCGCACATGCTCTGGCTGCTCGATCTCATCGAGCATCGCGATGGCATAGTCCTCCATCGAAATCCAGCTCTTGCCGTCAGCGGCGACAAGCAGATCTTCCTTGCCAAGGCGGAACTTGCCCGTGCGCTCGCCGGGCGTGAACAGTGCCGACGGCGACAGGAACGTCCATTCGAGCTGAGATTCGCTGCGCAGGGCGTTCAGGAAATCGCGGCCTGCGGATGCCTCTGCCTTGTACAGGTCCGGAAACTCCGGTGTATCGATGAGTTGCACGCCTGGCGCCACGTAGAGGCTGCCCGCGCCGCCCACCACCAGCAGGCGCTTGATACCGGCCGTCTTGGCCGCATCTGTGATCTGTGCCGCTGTGGCTTGCAGAAACCGGACGGTGCTGATGACGACGTCGTTGCTGCGCACGGCATCAGCCAGTGCATTGGCGTCGGCGACATCGGCGTCGCGGGTGGTGACGCCGTCACGTGTTGGCAGTTTCGATGCCTGGCGGGCGATTGCGGTGACGGTATGGCCGCGGCGGAGTGCTTCGTCGGTCAGGCGCGTACCTACGTTGCCGGTAGCACCGATGATGGCGATCTTCATGGTCGTATCCTCTCGGAAGTGGTTGATATGAAACCAATGTGGTTACATATCCGGGCAAAAAAATCAGCGCTTGCGGCGCCGGGCGGCATGTTCGACTTCTCCGAGCATGCTGGCAATCGTGATCTCCGCGAGCGTGGCATCCATGGCGGCTTGCGCCCGATCGGCGACCACCTGCAGGGCGCCGGTGATCTCGCGGCCCACCAGGCAAGCAGGATTCGGCGCGCTTTGGTGCAGCGTGATCAGCGCAGTGGTCTCCGTGGCCTGAAACACCTCGAGCAATGTGATCTGGCTGGCGGGTCGCGCAAGCATTGCGCCGCCGGTGCTGCCCATTGTCGTGGTGACGAAGCCCGCCTCCGTGAGCGCGCCGATCATGCGCCGGATGAGTGCGGGGTTGGTTCCCACGCTGCCGGCGATCATCGACGACGGCACCGGTCCTTCGGCCTGCGCGAGCAGGGTGAGGATGTGAACGGCGACGGCAAACCGGCTACTGGTGCTCATACGGAAATCTCAATGTGAAACTATGGTAGTTACATATCGCCGGCGCGTCAAGCGACGAGTTGGCGTGGCAATACCGCGTGTTTTTCGTGATGGACGCTACGAGAGTGGCGAGATAATGCCGGAATCGGCACTGAAGCTGATACACTCATCCACGGCTTTGCGCCATAGAGAGAGTGAACAAAAGAGAGGAACGAGATTTGAAGGATTCGGCGACGCAAAAACAAAAAACCCGCAACGTGTGTTGCGGGTTTCTCGCCAAATCTTGGTGCCCAGGAGAGGACTCGAACCTCCACAGTGTTGCCACCGCTAGGACCTGAACCTAGTGCGTCTACCAATTCCGCCACCTGGGCAGGTGTCGAAACAACCGAAGCGGCCATTATAGCGACCGTAAAACGTTTGTCAAACAGTTTCGAGAAAAATTGAATCAGAACAACTATCCGATCCCCAGCCGGGAAGAAATCCTTGGCGTACTGAGAACTTCGGGGTCGCCCCTGTCGGCCGGCGATATCGCCAAGGCCCTGGCCGTCACGCGCAAAGAGCATGACGGCTTTCAGAAACGGCTCGCCGCGATGGAACGCGACGGCCAGATCGAACTCAATCGCAAGGGCCGCTATGAGCTGGCCCATCAACCCAATTTCGTGCTTGGCCGCGTGCAGGGCCATCGCGACGGCTTCGGCTTCCTGATTCGCGACGACGGCGAGGACGATATCTTCCTGCCCGAGCGCGAGCTGCAGAAGGCGATGCACAACGATCGCGCGCAGGTGCGCGTGGTTGGCTATGACCGACGCGGCCGTCCGGAAGGGCAGATCGTCGAGATCGTGGAGCGTGCCAATCGCTTCGTGATCGGCCGACTGCTGTCTGAAAATGGCGTGCTTGTGGTGGCGCCGGAAGACAAGCGCATTGGCCAGGACATCCTGATTCCGCCCAAGGCCCAAGGCAAGGCGCGCGTGGGGCAGGTGGTCAGCGTCGAACTGATGGAATGGCCTGATCGCTACGTGCAGCCGGTGGGCCGCGTGGTCGAGGTGATTGGCGATATCGACGATCCCGGCATGGAGATCGAGATTGCCGTGCGCAAGTATGGCGTGCCGCATCAGTTCTCGCCCGCTGCCGTCAAGGAAGCACAGGGGTTGCCCGATGAGGTGCGTCAGGCCGACCTCGATCATCGCATCGACCTGCGCGACATTCCGCTGGTCACGATCGATGGCGAGGATGCGCGCGACTTCGACGATGCCGTCTATTGCGAGCAGGTCAAGATCGGCCGTGCAAAGGGCTGGCGTCTGATCGTGGCGATCGCCGACGTGTCGCACTACGTGCGGCCGGGTACGCCGCTCGATGCCGATGCGCTGGATCGCGCCACGTCGGTTTACTTCCCGCGCCGCGTGATTCCGATGCTGCCGGAGAAGCTGTCGAATGGCCTCTGCTCGCTGAACCCGAACGTCGACCGTCTGTGCATGGTTTGCGACGCGGTGATCACGGCCAAGGGCGAACTCAAGGGCTACCAGTTCTATCCGGCGGTGATGCACTCCGCGGCACGCCTGACCTACAACGAGGTCTGGTCGGTTCTGTCGAATACCAAGGGGCCCGAGGCCCACAAGCGCGCGGAGCTGGTGCCGCATCTGCAGAACCTGTATGAGCTGTTCCAAGTTCTGCTCAAGGCTCGCCGTGCCCGTGGCGCGATCGACTTCGACACCACCGAAACCTATATCGTCTGCAACGCGCAGGGCAAGATCGAGCAGATCTTGCCGCGCACTCGCAACGACGCGCACCGTCTGATCGAAGAGTGCATGTTGACGGCTAACGTCTGCGCGGCCGACTTCCTCGAGCGATTCAAGCATCCGGCGCTGTACCGGATTCACGCGGGTCCGAGCGAAGAGAAGCTCAAGAATCTGCGCGAGTTCCTGAAGACCGCTGGGCTGTCGCTTGGCGGTGGCGACAAGCCGCAGGCCTCGGACTATGCCGAGGTCATGGACAAGATCAAGTCGCGTCCCGATGCGCCGATGTTGCAGACGATGCTGCTGCGTTCGATGCAGCAGGCGGTCTACAGCCCGGACAATATCGGCCACTTCGGCTTGGCCTACGAGGCGTACGCGCACTTCACCAGCCCGATCCGCCGCTATCCGGACTTGCTCGTGCATCGTTCGATCAAGGCGATCCTCGCGCATACGAAGTATCGGCCGGCCTTTATCCAGGGGACGGAGCTCAATACGCAGATCTCGCCGAAAGCGCGCCGGATGCAGGCCGCCGATGCCGAGAAGCGTGCCGAGAACGTTGCCGCGCGCGCGAAGCGCGACGAGGGCGTCTGGGACGAACTGGGGTTGCACTGCTCGGCCAACGAGCGTCGTGCCGACGAGGCATCGCGCGACGTGGAGGCCTGGCTCAAGTGCTACTTCATGCGCGACAAGCTGGGCAGCGATTTCGCTGGCACGATCAGCGCGGTGACGTCGTTCGGCATCTTCGTGCAGCTCGACGAGCTGTATGTGGAAGGCCTTGTGCACGTGACGGAACTGGGTAGTGACTATTTCCAGTACGACGAGGCGCGCAACGAACTGCGTGGCGAGCGGACTGGTATCCGCTATCGGCTCACCGATCGCGTGCGCGTGCAGGTGTCGCGCGTCGACCTCGATGCCCGCAAGATCGACTTCCGTCTGGTGCAGGAGCCGTCCGCCAAGACGCTGCGCGCCCGGGCCGGCGTGCCCGAGCAGCCGCGGGTGCCGGCTGCCCACGCGGTGCCGGCGCGCAAGAAGGGACGCCAGCTTGCCGCGTTGCTCGGTGGCACTTCGAAGCCGGAAGAATCGTTCGACGAAACGCTCGACCGTGTGATCGAAGAGCAACCGGTGTTCGAGGCGGTCATCACGCCGCTCAAGCCGCGCGACGCCCATGTCGGGCATGCGCCGCATGGCCGCGGGTCGGCGAAGAAGGCGCAGTCAGGCAAGCCCGCAAAGCGAGCGGCCAAGCCAAAGCCGGCGCATCTGAAGACCGAACGGCAGCCGACGACCAAGCGCGCGCCCAAGCCCGCCGGCAAGAGCACGCGGCCGGCCCGCAAGCGCTAATCTGGCGCGTTTGAAGTTGGCCATGGCGGGTACAATGCGCGCCATGGCCAAACACAAACTCCTGATCGGCTTTCATGCCGTCAACGCACGCCTGCGCCAGAACGCGCAGAGCGTGTCCGATATCTACATCGAAGCGAATCGCCGTGACCGGCGCATGCAGGACTTTATCCGCCTGGCGGAGAGTCTTGGCGTGACGCTGCATCCGGTTGATGCCGAGCGCCTGCGCGGCATGGCCGGCACGGATCGCCACCAGGGCGTGGTGGCGCGGGCCGATGATGTCTCGCTTGCGCTCAACCTCGACGAACTCCTGGATGGCATCGAAGGCACGCCGCTATTGCTCGTGCTCGACGGCGTCACCGATCCGCACAACCTCGGCGCATGCCTGCGCGTGGCCGATGGCGCTGGCGCTCACGCGGTGATCGCGCCGAAGGACCGTAGCGTGGGTCTGAACGCCACGGTGGCGAAGGTTGCCAGCGGCGCGGCCGAAACCGTGCCGTACATCACGGTGACGAACCTTGCGCGCACGCTGCGCGAACTGCAGGAGCGTGGCATCTGGGTGATCGGCACGGCTGACGGCACCGAGAAGGCGCTGTACGACGTCGACCTGAAGGGACCGACCGCCATCGTCATGGGCGCGGAAGGCGAGGGTATGCGCCGCCTGACGCGCGAGACTTGCGATGAACTGGTGGCAATTCCGATGGCGGGGGGCGTCGAGAGCCTGAACGTGTCGGTGGCCAGCGGCGTGTGCCTGTACGAAGCGGTGCGTCAGCGCCGTCTGCCGCGCTGATCATGGATAGCCTCGCCCTTGAGCAGGCGCGTGGCTGGGTTGCCGAGGCCCGTCAGATCTTTGTGCTGACGGGTGCCGGGATTTCCGCGGAGTCCGGTGTGCCGACGTTCCGCGATGCGCTGACCGGCCTATGGGAGCGCTTCGATCCCGAGGAACTGGCGACGGAAGAAGCGTACCGGCGTCAACCAGCGCTGGTGTGGCAGTGGTATCAGCACCGGCGCGAGCTGGTGGCGGCGGCCCGGCCGAATCCAGCCCACCATGCGCTTGCGGTGCTGGCCCGGCTGAAGTCGATGACGCTAGTGACGCAGAATATCGATGGCCTGCATCAGAAGGCGGGTAGCGAGCAGGTGGTGGAGCTGCACGGCAACCTCTTCGCCAACAAATGGCTTGATGGCTGTGGTCGTTGCGATACCGTGCCGCCGATTCCGGGCGATCCCCCGCGATGCGCGATATGCGGTGCGATGATGCGTCCTGGCGTGGTGTGGTTCGGCGAGGACCTGCCGCGAGTGGCCCGTTTCCGCGCCGACCATGCGGCCGAGTCCTGTGACCTCTGCCTGGTTGTGGGCACGTCGGGGCTGGTGTATCCGGCGGCGGCGCTGCCGGGTGTGGCGAAGGAAAACGGCGCGCGTGTGATTGTGGTGAATCCGAAGCCGTCAGCACTGGACGAGACGGCGGATATCGTCCTGCCCGCGCCGGCGGGTGAATGCCTGCCGTTGCTCTGGCCGCAGGCAGTCTGAACGACTGTTCGACTGCGGATCCGCGGCTCCCTCCAAGGTGTTGGATAGAGCCGCGATCCCGACTCAACCGGCCAGTTCGCCGACGAGTTTTTCCAATTTCACCGCATCGGCTGCAAACAGGCGGATACCTTCGGAGAGCTTCTCCGTTGCCATCGCATCTTCGTTGAGTTGCCAGCGGAAGGCGGGTTCATCTGCGGCGATTCGCGCGACGTTGCCGGCCTGTGCCTGTTCCACGGACAGCTTGAGCGCAACGGCACTCTGTCCGCCTGCAAGCTGCTCGAGCAGTTCCGGACTGATCGTCAGCAGGTCGCAGCCTGCCAGCGACAGGATCTGATCGGTGCCGCGGAAACTGGCACCCATGACCTCGGTCGCGTAGCCGAACTTCTTGTAATAGTCATAGATCTGGCGCACGGAACGCACGCCGGGATCGTTTTCGCCGCCGTTCGCCACGGGGTCCCATTTCTCGCCAGCCTGCTTCTTGTACCAATCGAGAATGCGGCCCACGAACGGGGAGATCAGCTGCGCGCCGGCCTCGGCACAAGCCACTGCCTGCGCCAGCGAGAACAGCAGCGTCATGTTGCAGCGGATGTTCTCGCGTTGCAGGACCTCGGCAGCGCGGATGCCTTCCCATGTCGAGGCGATCTTGATCAGCACGCGCTCGCGTGCCACGCCACGTTGCTCGTACAGGCCGATCAGGTGGCGCGCCTTGGCAACGGTGGCCTCGGTATCGAACGACAGACGGGCGTCGACCTCGGTCGACACGCGGCCGGGCACGATGGCCAGGATCTCGCAGCCGAATGCGATCAGGAGCTGGTCCATGACGCCATCGAGCCCCGAATTGCCGTGGTGATCACGCACGGCCTGTTCCAGCAGCGGGCGGTATTCCGGCTTCTGTACCGCCTTGAAAATCAGCGACGGATTGGTAGTCGCGTCCTGTGGCTTGTATTGCTTCATCAACTGGAAGTCGCCGGTGTCGGCCACTACCGTGGTGAACTGCCTCAGTTGTTCAAGCTCGTTCATGATTGGGTTCCGTCGGAGGGAGAGGCCATTGTAACGGCGTGGCGCGTGGCGTAAACGTCGGAGATGGGGAATCAATCCGCTACACTACGCGTTTCCCAACGCTTTTCTGGCTGTAGTCATGACTCAGGATGAACTCAAGGCGCTGGTCGCGCAAGCTGCCGCTGACTATGTGAAGCAGGAAGTGCCCGAAGGCGCCGTTCTCGGCGTGGGCACCGGCTCCACCGCCAATCTCTTCATCGACGCCGTGGCGGCGTTCAAGGAGCGCTTTTCGGGCGCGGTGTCGAGTTCCGAGGCCTCCACACGCCGCTTGCAACAGCACGGTTTCAATGTGCTCGATCTGAACGAGGTCGACAGCATTCCCGTCTATGTCGACGGTGCTGACGAGATCGACAACTCGGGCGCGATGATCAAGGGCGGCGGCGGTGCGCTGACGCGCGAGAAGATCGTTGCCTCGGTGGCGGACCGATTCGTCTGCATTGCCGACGGCAGCAAGCTGGTGCCGACGATGGGCGCGTTTCCGCTGCCGGTCGAGGTGATCCCGATGGCACGCGCAGCGGTGGCCCGTAGCCTGGCGGCACTAGGCGGTCAGCCGCGTCTGCGCATGACCAAGGAAGGCGGCATCTACAAGACCGACAACGGCAACGTCATTCTGGATGTCTCGGGCCTGAAGATCGAGAACCCGAAGGCGCTGGAGCAGCAAATCAACCAGCTACCCGGCGTGGTGACCGTTGGTCTGTTCGCTCTGCGCGGAGCAAATGTGCTGTTGCTGGGTACCGAACAGGGCGTGCAGCGCTCGGATTACTGAATCGCATAAGCGTCGTATGAGTGAGAGGCCGGGCGGTGATGGCCCCCCGGCTTCGAATGCCTCACGCGGTGAGCCCATGCTCCACTGCGTAGACGGCCACTTGCACGCGGCTGGCCAGATTGAGCTTCTTCAGAATGTTCTGCACGTGAATCTTGACTGTGCTCTCCGCCACGCCCAGCGCGCGCGCGATCATCTTGTTGCTTTCGCCGCGTACCAGTCCGCGCACAATGTCCCGCTCACGCGCCGTCAGAGGGGCCGCGTCGCCACGCTCTAGCAGGGCAGGTGCGGCCGCCGGAGCCTTGAACTGCTGCACCAGCTTGGCGGTCATCGTGTCGGAGATCACCGGTTCCCCTGCGGCAGCCCGCCGGATCGCGCTCGTCAGCGCTTCGGTCTCGATGTTCTTGATCAGGTAACCCCGCGCGCCACTGCGCAGGGCGCTGGCCAGTTCTTCTCCTTCCTCGGATACCGTCAGCACGATCACCGCGCATTCCGGCAGATCCTCCGTCAGCAGTTGCAGGGCTTCGAGTCCTGACAGGCCCGGCATATTCAGATCGAGCAGGATCACGTCCGGTCGATGCTGTTTGGCCCGCTTGATGCCTTCCACGCCATCGGCGGCTTCGTCGACCACTTCGAAATCGCTCTGCCGCTGCAGCAGCGCACGGACACCCGAGCGGAACAATGTGTGATCGTCGATCAGTAGGATACGGATGGTCATTGGGAAGACTCCTGCGCCGCCAGCAACTCGTCTGGATGCGGCATGGTTTCGCCGCGCGGCAATGATAGTGCGACGCGGACGCCAGCCCCTGGGCGGGCGTCGATCGTCAGGGTCGCGCCAAGCCGCGACGCCCGTTCCTGCATGATGTGCAGACCGACGTGCGCGCTGTCCTGGCCGTCGAATTCGGAAGGATCGAATCCTTCGCCATCGTCCTGGACGACGAGTTGGAAGTCGCGCCCCTGCGTGAGCGAGATCGTGACATGCTCGGCCATCGCATGTTTGCGCACGTTCGACAACGCCTCCTGCAGGATGAACAGCACCTGTAGCTGCTGCTCCGGCTGCAGCGGTGGCCCGCTTCCTTCGATGGTCAAATTGGCGTCCGTACGGCATTGGCGGCGGAAGCGCGCGACGGTGTCCTCCACCGCTGGGCGCATGTCGCCCGTCGTCAGCCGGGAACGGAAGTTGTGCAGCAGTTCGCGCACGTCCTGGTAGCTTTCTTCCACGCCGTGTCGCAGCAGCGGCACGATCTCGCGCGTTTCCGCATTGTCGTTCCGTTCCACCGCATCGCCGAGCAGTTGTACCTGAAGGTTCAGGAAGTTCAGGCCTTGTGCGATGCTGTCGTGCAATCCTTGCGCCACGAGATTGCGCTCTTCGACGACCGCAAGCTGGCGCGCGCTGGCGGCAAGCCGCAGGTGCTCCAGCGCCGTGCCAAGGTGGCGGGCGAGGGTTTGGAGCAGTTGACGATCGGAAGGTGGCAGTTCGCGCGGATTGCGGAAATGCAGGGTGAATGTGCCGAGCGTGCCGCGTGGAGAGTCGAGCCGGAACGCCGCCATGCCCCTGAAACCTTCGCGGCCACAGGGAGATTCTTGTGTTTCGGAGCCCTGACGCACGAACTGGCGCAGGTCCGCTACAGTGATCATGCCCGCTTCAGCTGCGGCCCCGCAGTGGCAGTCATGAATCGCGCTACAGCGGCTGTTCTCCGCCAGTGCGTCCGAAAGTCCCACCGAGGCAAGTCGGTGGAGCTTTCCGTGCGCGGCATCGATCACACGAACGGTCCCGCCGTCGGCTTCGAACTGGCGCATCACGCGCTCCAGGAATCCGCGTGCCATCGCCTCGGCATCGCTGGCCCGATTCAGGAAGGCGGTCATGTCGTAGAGGGCCTCCAAATCCCGATTCTGCCGCGCCAACTCAGCAGTCTTGCTGTCCACGCGTGCCGCCAGGTCCTGATAGAGCTCTTGCAGTTCGTCGGCCATGCGGTTGAAGCCGGCGTTCAGCGTGCCGAATTCATCACGTGTGGCGATGGGCAAGCGCAGCGAGAACTCGCGGGCAGCCATGCGCTGCAGGCCATCCTGCAGACGCAGCACGGGCAGAATGATCCAGAGATAGAGCAGATAGATCACAGCGACCGTGCCAACGCACGCGATGATCGCAAGGCTTGCCTGAGAGAGTCGCAGCAGATCGGTTTTGCTCGCGTTATCGCGTTCGATCAGTTTTACCAGGCTGTCGGCCTCATTGACGAATACTGGCAGGGCATCGATGTAGGCCGTTGCAGGCGTGGTGCTTGCGGTGGCCACCGCAAGCGGCTTCAGGCGCTGCTGCCAGTCCGTGACGACGAGGTCGAGCTTGGCCTGGATCGCGGGTTCGTCGGGCAAGAATAGCGGCCGGGCCGGATTGCCACGGCGCAACTGCGCGAGCGTGGTGTCCAGCGCCGCGACTTGCCCTGCCAGATCGTTGGGACTGCCGCTTTGGGCACGGGTCAGTTCAATGGCGACCCGGTTCGCGCGCATCCGCAGGCTCCCGGCGTCGTTGATGGCGGCGCCGGCTCCTTCCAGCTTCCAGGAGAGATACAGCGTGCCTGAGATCATCCCCAGCACCACCATCAGTGACGCAAACGACAACAGAATGATCCGGGTGGAAAGCCGGTGGCGCAGTGGCGTCAGCCGGACCGCTTCCGGCACGTGGGCGTTGTCAGGCTGGGGGGCAGTGGTATCTGGATTCGTAGGGGCTAGCATTGGGAAGGTGCGACCCGGCGGGTGATATTGCAGGGTGATACTGCAGTATGAGTGGGGACGGGCGGCCCTGCCGCAAATTGTGCCAGCGTGTGATGGTGGCTCTACTGCGCTAGATCAAGGGAGTCTTTGGTTTCAATAGGCTCAACGGGGCACGTGGTATGTCAGCGAGTTTTGGTCCCGATCAAATCCATGCTGTTAACGTGCCCCTAGCATCGTTGCCATATCAAACCATGAGATCGAGAGAAACGACATGTCCACGACCATCACCACGCTGGTGCGGCAACACCGTGATTGCGACGAAGCCATCGAGCAGGTTGAAGCCTGCGTGCGCGCGAAAGACTGGGATGCCGCAGCCGGTGCGTTTGCGCGCTTGGAATTCGCCCTGCAGGGCAATTTCAGTACCGAAGAACAGCGCTTGTTTCCGGCGTTCGAACAAGCTGTGGGGTTTAGCAATGGCCCCACCGCGGTGATGCGCCATGAACATGATGAGGTGCGTGGCCTGCTGGACAATGCGCGGGAATGGCTGGAACTGAAGGATGTTGCCGCGCTGGCGGCCGAACTCGATACCCTGGTTGTTCTTCTGCAGCAGCACAACGTTAAGGAAGAAAATGTACTGTTTCCGATGTGTCAGGCCCAGGTGAAGGGGCTGGACACGCTGTTGGCGGATTTCGCGTCGGGACCAGCCGCTCACCCTTGAGACCTCGAATCGCGCCATGGTGAAAGCCGTCAACCTCGACTACGCGAGTGCACCGCGTCCCGGCCTGGTGTTTGGCTGCCTGATGCCTGCGCCCTGGCTTGGCGTGGTAGCTGGCTTGCTGCTGGTGCTTGGCCCGGTCGACGCGCTGCCGGATCGCTTTGCGCCATTGGCATTGGCGGCCGTCCACGCACTGGCGCTAGGGATGTTGTTGCCGGTCATGCTCGGCGCCTTGTTCCAGATGATGCCGGTCGTTGCCGGGGTATCCGTTCCGTTCGCGGGCTTGGTGTCACCATTCGTCGCCGCAGCGGGCGCCGGGACCGCCGCCGCGCTCGCGGCTGGATTCCTTGGTAGCGGTGCCACGGCATTTCGCTGGGCCGTCGCGACCGGCGGGACGTTCCTGACGCTCGCAGGCCTCTTGTTGCTGGCGGCAGGCCTCAGGGTCGCCGCAGTCGATGCAACCACGCGGACGTTGGCATGGATCGGCGCCCCGTTGATCGTTACGGCACTGGGCGGTGCAGCGCTGGCTGGCCTGTTCGGCGGCATGTGGACGGTGGCGCCCGAACAGGTGCTGGCGCTGCATGTCGTCTGGGGGCTCGGCGGCTGGCTGGCGGCGCTGGTGAGCGGCGTAGCTACCACCGTACTACCGATGTTCTGGCAGACGGAGCGTCTGCCGTCCTGGCTCGAACGCTGTTTGCCTTACGGGCATTGGCTACTGCTGCTGGTCTTTAGCATTGTCGTGATTGCGCGGCCGGGCGGGGCGGTCGAGCGCTTCGCGCTCGTGCCCTGGCTCCTGTTCGCCATGGTGCTTGGCGCCTGCGCATTGAAAGCCGCATGGCGAGCGAGGCGGCGACATGACCCGCAGTGGGTGCTATGGCCAGTGTCCGCCCTGAGCCTACTGCTGGCTGCGTTGCTGGTGACCGCCAGCGCTCTGATGCCGGATCAGATGCCGGCTGCGGCGCAGTGGTGCATCGGCGTGCTGGCGCTGATTGGGGGTGGGGTGCTGCCCGTGAACGCGATGCTGGGCAAGATCGTGCCATTTCTCGTCTGGTTGCATCTACGCCGGCTGTTGCCGCCACGCGCGCGCGTCCCGGCGATGCAGGTGATCATCTCGCCGGACAGTCAGAAGAGGCAGGGGTGGATGGTGCTGGCGGCATTCCTGGTGCTGCTGGCCGTGCCGCTGGCGCCGGGGTTGCTGGCGAAGGTTGGCGGTGTACTGTTCGCCATCACGAACGGATGGCTGGGCGTGCAATTGCTGCGTGCCTTGCGCTGTATGCGCGTCATGCGCAAACAGGGGGGGCTGCCACCACGGGTGGCGGCAGCCGTGGCGGAACATGGTGTTCCGCCGAACTGAGCATCAAGCCATGCTGACGGCGCGGGCGGTATCTTCGGTCAGATCCGCCGGCTTCTCGCCTGTCAGCAGATAGTGCATCAGGTCCGCAACCGGACGGATCGCCTCGCCGAAGGGTAGCGTGCCCTTGCCACGGAAGAACAGGCCACGCTCCACATCGCCACGCACTGCCTGTGCCAGTTTGAGGTCGATGCAGAACTGGCCGATACGGGCGATACCATCTCGCAGGCCACAGGCCTGCAGGCAATCGAATCCTTCCAGACAATCGCGCGTTTTCGCACGGCGCTGCAAGCGGCTCTCTGTAGATAGGTACTTCGCCAGCCAGGGCGTCAGCACGGCACGGGCGGGCAGACCGGCTACGCTCGTGAATTCGCGCAACGTTTCCGGGCGCGCCGTGGCCAGTACGTGCTTGAAGGCTGGATGCGCGTCGGATTCCTCTGTGACGGCGAAGGCGGTGCCGACTTGCACCGCAGCGGCGCCTTTGTCGAGCCAATGCCGGATCTTGGTGTGGCTGTTCATGCCGCCGGCAAGAATCAGCGGGATGCTGCCCCACGTCAGGCCCAGCGTCTTGAACAACTCGCGGCACTCGTCCAGCACACGGTCGAACGAAAAGCGGTCGTCGCCAATATCCTCGATGGCTGACGCACCGAGGTGGCCACCCGCATGGGCGGGATGCTCGACCACGATGGCGTCCGGCAGTCGGCCTTTCTTCATCCAGCGGCGGATTACCAGTCCGATGCCACGCGATTCCGAGAGGATCGGAATCAACGCCACTTTCGGGTGGTCGGCGGCGAGATCGGGTAGGTCCAGCGGTAGGCCGGCACCCATGACGATCGCGTCGGCGCCGCTCTCACAAGCCTGACGAACCAGTTGCGCGTGCGAGCCGACGGCCTTCATCACGTTCACGGCGATCAGGCCACGTCCTTCCGAGAGTTCGCGCGCGGCGCGGATTTCGCGGTCCAGCGCCACCAGGTTGGCGGCCTCGATGCGTGCCTTGTCACGCGTACCGGCGGTTTGCGCCATCAGGTCGGGATGATGGTGGCGCAAGTCGATACTGGCAATGGTGCCAACGCCGTTCTGACTGGCAACGGTTCCCGCCAGCCTGTGCGCCGAAATGCCGATGCCCATGCCGCCCTGCACGATCGGCAGCAATCGCCGGCCGGCCAGCGTCAGCCAATGCTCTGTCATGTTGAATTCACCTTGTATGCGTAGTAGTGACGGGCAAGCGTGGCACAGGCTCCGTGTCCCACTCTTGTCGAATATCAAAGTAGATGCTGGCGCGTACTATCGGCGTAGCTCTGGCGAACTACGCGTGGATCAAGCGTTGCTCGGCGATGTCGCTGAACGGTCGTTCGCGTACATTGCCGCAAGTTTCATCGAGCCGAGCCGAGCCCCGATGGACGCGGCCGAGCGCATCGATCAGAAGGATGCCAGCGCCCTTGGCCTTGCTGGCGCACGCGATACGCTCGCGAATGGCCCCCAGATGGTGTGGCGCGCGTGTTGAGACCCAATGCAGCAGATAGGCGCTGCTGGCCGCGTGCTGGCTGGTGACGAAGTCGCCTGCATTGCCTTTCTGCGCTCGCATCCACACATAATCGAACAGCCACTCGAGCGAAGCACGCGTCATATCACGAAGTGATGTGTTCTGGGCGGAGTCGTGCGCGCAGTCCGCAGGGCAGGGCTGAGAGAGATGAAACCTGTCGATGCGCTCGCTGTCCGCCAGGGCCACCACCGCGGGCAACTCCGCAGCGTTCATCGGGCTCAGTGCCATGCGCATCCCGACTCTCAGGTGGGCGTTGCGGGCAGCACGCAGGCCGCGCAAGGCGCGTTGGTAGGCGTGGCGGGAGCGTTGCACATGGTTGTGCGTGTACTGCAGCCCGTCGATCTGGATACCGACGTAGTCGAGACCATAGGCAGCCAGCTTGACGGCGTTCATGCCTGTCAGGCGGCTACCGTCCGTGGACAGCAGCACATTGAGGTCCAGCTCGCGGGCCCGGGCGATGATCTTGAAGAAGTCGGAGCGTGCCATCGGATCGCTGCCAGAGAGGATCAGCGAGCGAACCCGGGCGAGATGGAGTTGCTCGAGCAACGCCAGGGACTCGGTGGTATCGAGTTCGGTGCCGGTGCCGGTGCCGGTGCCGGTGCCGGCCGTGGACGGGTCGTGCGCGCACGGATGCCAGATGACAACGGGGCTTTCGTCATTGCGGCGATCGCGGGGCAGGGCGGAGGTTGGCGCGCCGTCGCACAGCGCTTCCATGAATCGGGACACGCGGAGCATGATCAGACGTTTCCTGTGGCTGGCAGCCGAAGACCGGTTTTCTTGAGGATCCGGGTCGACCAGAGTACGTCGTGGGCCCGGCAGGCATCACCCAGCAACGCTGCGATCCGGGCGACGAGTTCCTGTGCTTCCTCCCGCGTATGCGCGTGGACCATCGCGAACAGGTTGTACGGCCAATCCGGGGCGTGGCGCGTGCGGCGGTAGCAGTGACTCACGAACGGCAACGCGCCAACGCGTTCGCCGAGCGTGTCGGTATATGCGTCGTCAACGTCCCAAACGGTCATGCCGTTGGCCCGCCAACCCAGCAAGTAGTGATTGGGCACCGCGCCGATCCGGCGCAAGGTGCCAAGTGTCTGCATGGCTTGCAGCCGCGCAATGACCTCGCTTTCGTCGATGCCGAGCGACGCGCCGATGGCGGCAAAGGGTTCAGGCACGAGTGGCAGCCCTTGTTGCGTGGCGCGAATCAGTGCGAGGTCGAGCGAATCGTGGGTCATGTCGGGAGATGGAGGTGCACGAAGTACTCGCGTTCCTTCGGAAACGGCAGGACCTTCACGCCCGCGGCCACCTCGATGCGTTCCAGGGTGGGGGTGACATCCTCCGCGCGCGCGACGGCCAGCACGAACCACAGGTTCAGGTGATGTGTGCGCTCGTAGTTGTGGGCGACTTCGGGAAAGGCATTGATGGCTTCGATCACGGCGTCCAGGCGATCGGCAGGGGCATGGCATGCGCAGAGCATGAAGCGCCCCCCAACGCGTTCGACCTGGTACATCGGCCCGAAACGCGTCAGGATTCCCGCATCCAGCAGCGCCTGCAGCCGGGCAAGCAACGTGCCCTCGTTGATGCCGAGCGACCGCGCCGCGTCGGCGTAGGGCCGACGCGTAACGGGCAGTCCGAGTTGCAAGGCGTTGATGATGCGGCGGTCCAGGTCGTCCGGCGTCATGGTCACATCCCGAAGCGCTGCGCGCGCGAGGTGAAGAAGATGCCGCTTGGATGGTCCGCCGGCAGCGTGGCCAACGGCTCGTAACTGGTCGTGTCGTAGACCACCACGCGATTGTCGTCGCGGCACGACAGCCAGACTGCCTCGCCCTTGGGCGTGAACTCCATGTGCAGCACGCCACGGCAAGGCTTGAGCGTGCGCACGACCTTCCGGGTGGCTGTGTCGATGACCTGGACGGTTTCGTTGTTCGGGAACGCGAAGTTCACCCAGACCTGTCGTCCGTCAGGCTGCGCCATCACGAACACCGGCTGGCCCGCAACTTCCACGCGTCCGGCTTCCTGCCAGCCGTTGGCGGTATCGGCGATGAGCACTTCATGACGCCCGATGGCGGGCAGCCATGCCTTGCCCTGCGCCATGGCCCAGCCGCGCAGGTGCGGCATCTTGTAGACGGGCAGCGGTGCGGAGCCACGTCCATAGCCGGACAGGACATGCCGCGCGGCAGGCGGGGATTGCCACAGGTCCACCAGCGCCAGGCCGTCCTCCCCGAACAGTCCCGCCAGATACCAACGGCCGTCGGGCGTCACCAGCCCGTCATAAGGCTGCTTGCCTGCTGGCAGCTTGGTGACTTTGGGGTGGCGAGGGTCGGCTACGTCGATGATCCAGATCTCGCCTGCCTCGAACAGGCTCGCCGCCAGCCGCTTGCCGGGCAGGTCGGCCAGACCGACAACCTTCGAGCGTCGCCCGTCTGGGCCGATGGCGGGGATGTCGGCGAGCGGTTCGAGCGTGGCGGCATCGAACAACCGGATGCCACCGGGCTCGTAATTCTGCGCGGCCACCACGCGGCCATCCTGGGTAATGGCGCCGCCGATGCTGTTGCCTGCCTGGATGGTACGGTGGGTCACCTTGGCATTCAGCAGGTCCACGCGGGTCAGGCCACCGTCACGGCCGAAGACGTAGGCGTACCGGCCGTCGCGCGCGAAGACCACGCTGGCGTGCGACAGGTCACCGAAGCCATCGATCGTGGCCAGTCGGGTCATGCCCGAGGTTTCCACGACCTGGATGCGGCCGGCTGCGCGCTCGACCACGACGCCCATATCGCCGGTGCCACGTACCGCGGTGGCGCAGCCGGCGAGCAGCGCGCTCAGTGCCAGCACGACGGGAAGTGCGGTGCGGCGCATCATGGTTTCGGTACGGCGGGCACTTGCCCGGATTGGAGTCGATCGATCAACCATCGTGCTTCGTCCTGTGTCATGAATGGCCGCCACGGCGGCATCGCGGTTCCCGGCCTGCCCTGAAGCACCGTGGCGACGAGTCCGTCGCGCGGTTTGTCGGCTAGCGCCGCAGCCGTCAGCGGTGATCCGAGCCCTCCCTGCAGCGTCATGCCATGACAGGCGCCGCAGTCATCGCGTAGCAGGCGGAAGAGCTCGGCTTGTCTGGCAGGCGTCGGGGCGGCTGCCGGTGGCTCGGCGGCGATAGTCGTGGCGGCAATACACGAAAGGATGGGAATGCAGATCCAGCGCAGGGTTGGCATGGGTTCGCCAGCGAGTGGGGCAAATGCCGACATCATTATTAAGAACCCAGCATTTCGGCTTGACCGCTGTCAATGCTGGGGCGATTCGACGGTTGACGATGCGGGCGCGCCTCAGGTGTCAGAGGGCAGACCAGCGGCAGGAAGTCGTCTGCACGTTCCGAGTAGGCCAGCAGCGCGCCCGCCTGGAGGTCGAAGTACCAGCCATGCAGCGTGAGCGCGCCGCGCTCGCAGGCCTCGCGGACGAACGGAAAACTCTCGAGATTGCGCAGCGACACCAGGATCGCCGCTTGTTCGCATGCGCGCTGCCGTTCCGCGGGACTGGCGTTGGGCAGCGTCTGCTCGACCATGCGCCGGGCAGGGCCTGCAATGCGGACCCAGGGCCCGATAAAGTCCTGCGGCGCGTTCGTATCGTCGTTTTGCGGATGGGCCAGCAAAGCACGGATGCCGCCACATCCAGCGTGGCCCATCACGATGATGCGGACCACATGCAGTTGCTCCACGGCGAACTGGATCGCCGCCGAGACACCGTGGAGCCGCCCGCTGGCGCCATCCCCGCACGGAGGTACGAGGTTGGCGACGTTGCGCACCGTGAACAGCTCTCCCGGGTCGCAGCCGAGCAGCAGGCCCGGGTCCACGCGCGAATCGCTACAGCCGATCAGCAGCGTCTGAGGCTTCTGGCCCGTGCGCAGGGCATCGAAGAGTTCCGGCCTGGCCTCGAAGTAGCGCCGCTGGAACCGTTCGAAGCCCTTGAGCAGACGTTCGATCTCGTGCATGGGGACACGGCCTTACCGGCCCCGGACGAGTTGCCAGGCGCGTCCCAGGTAGGTCACCGAGGCAAAGCCGCTCCAGACGTGCACCAGTCGCGTGAACGGGAAGATCGCGAACAGCGAGATGCCCATGAACAGGTGCGCCTTGAAGAGCAGCGGGGCCTCGGCCACATAGCTGGCGGCATCCGCGCGCAGCGTGACGACGTGCTGCGCCCAGGTCATCAGTTGCACCATCATGTGGCCGTCCATATGGCTGGCCGACTCGAAGATCGTCGACAGACCCAGTAGCAGCGTGACCAGCAGCCACAGCAGCAGGACCTTGTCACCGAAGCGCGTGACGGCGGACACGCGTGCGTTGGTCAGGCGACGATGCAGCAGGATCAACAGGCCGGCCAGGCACATCGTGCCCATGACGCCGCCGGCGCTCATGGCGATGGCCTGCTTGAGGCCATGCGACACGCCAAGCGTGTCCCACACCACGACCGGCGTCAGCAGGCCGACGAGATGGCCGAAGAACAGGCCAAGGATGCCCACGTGGAACAGGATGTTGCCGGTGCGCAGGTTACCGCGATAGAGCATCTGCGAACTGTCCGACTTCCAGGTGTACTGCTCGCGCTCGAAGCGCGCCAGGCTGCCGAACAGGAAGATGGCGGCTGCGATGTAGGGATAGATCCCGAAGATAAATTGATGGACCAGGTTCATGGTAGTGGCTCTGGTTGGTTCCTTGTAATGGACGGGCTCACGGGCGAGGGGACGGCGCGGCGCGCTTGTGGAACGTGATCACGTCGACGGCTGGTTTCACGCCAAGCAGCGGTTCCACGCCATCGGCGCCGGGGCCGAACGTTTCCATGGCTTCATCCATGTCACGCACCGGAGGATCCTGCTGCGCGACGGGCTGCACATCGGTCAGCGTGCGCAGCACCCTGAAGACGGCGGCATATGGACTTTCCTTGCGGGCCAGGCGGTCGCCGATGGCGGCCAGCACGTGGATCGCGTCACCGAGCAACTGCTCCGCGCGCTCCTCCTTGCCATCGAGCGACAACGCGCCGAGATACTCCAGGAACAGCGGCACGTAGTCGGGAAGTTCGGTCTCCAGCGGCTCGAAGCCGTCACGACGGTACTCGTCGATCAGGTCGACCATGGCCTGGCCGCGGTCGCGGCTTTCGCCATGCACATGCTCGAACAGATGCAGCGAGTGGGACGGGCTGCGATCGAACGTGGCGACGTAGTTCTCCTGCAGCTCGATCAGCGGGCGGCTGCGCAGCTCGTCGAGCAGCGGCGCCAGCATGTCCCGCGCCTGCGGCCATTCGACCAGCGCGAGGTTGGCTTCCTCGAGGCTGTCGAGCCATTCCTGTTCCGGGTAGCAGAGCAGGGTGCTGAGTACCTGATGAATGGGCATGATTCGAACTCCTTCCTTTAACCGGTGATGGCCTTGCGGCGCGAGCGCGGCAAGTCGGCGTACGACACTTCTGGCTTGGGCTTCTTCGTGCCGAACAGCGAGCCGTCCGACGTGCCACCCGAGCAGCCGTTGCCGAAGCTGAAACCGCAGCTTCCCTTCTCGTCGAAGCTGTCTTCCGCCATTTCCTTGTGGGACGACGGCACGACGAAGCGGTCCTCGTAGTTGGCGATGGCCATGATCTGGTACATGTCCTCGACCTGCGCGGGCGTCAGCCCCACCTGTTCGAGCACGGCCAGGTCCTGCAGGCCGTCCACCGATTCAGAGCGCTTGTATGCGCGCATCGCCAGCATGCGTTCCAGCGCGGACAGCACCGGATTCACATCGCCTGCGGTCAGCAGGTTTGCGAGGTACTTGACCGGAATGCGCAGGCTCTTCACGTCCGGGATCACGCCGTTCATGCCCATGAAGCCCGATTCCGCGGCCGACTGGATCGGCGAGAGCGGCGGGATGTACCAGACCATCGGCAGCGTGCGGTATTCCGGGTGCAGCGGGAAGGCCACCTTCCACTCGCAGGCCATCTTGTAGACCGGCGACTTGACCGCGGCGTCCAGCCAGCTCTGCGGGATACCCTGACGCAACGCCTCGGCCTGGATCTTCGGATCGTGCGGATCGAGGAAGACGTCGAGTTGCGACTGGTACAGATCGCGCTCGTCGGCCACGGACGCGGCTTGTTCGATGCGGTCGGCGTCATAGAGCATCACGCCGAGATAGCGGATGCGGCCCACGCAGGTTTCCGAACAGACCGTCGGTTGCCCGGCCTCGATACGCGGATAGCAGAACACGCACTTTTCGGCCTTGCCGGTCTGCCAGTTGAAGTAGATCTTCTTGTACGGGCAGCCCGACACGCACATGCGCCAGCCGCGGCACTTGTCCTGGTCGACCAGGACGATGCCGTCTTCCTCGCGCTTGTAGACCGAGCCGGAGGGGCAGGACGCCACACAGGTCGGGTTCAGGCAGTGCTCGCACAGGCGCGGCAGATACATCATGAAGGTGTTCTCGAAGGTCGAGTACATGTCCTTCTGAATATCCTCGAACAGCTTGTCGCGGCTGCGCTGGTCGAACTCGCCCCCGAGGTCGTCTTCCCAGTTCGGACCCCATTCGATCTTCTCCATCTTCTTGCCGGTGATTGCCGATACGGGACGCGCCGTGGGCGGCGTCTGCATCAGCGGGGCGTTCTGGAGATGCTCGTAGTCGAAGGTGAACGGCTCGTAGTAGTCGTCGATCTGCGGCAGGTTCGGGTTGGCGAAGATGTTCGCCAGGATCTTTGCCTTGCCGCCCTGACGGGGCGTGAGGCTGCCGTCGGCATTGCGCTTCCAGCCGCCTTGCCATTTGTCCTGGTTCTCCCATTCCTTCGGGAAGCCGACACCGGGCTTGGTCTCGACGTTGTTGAACCATGCGTACTCGACACCTTCACGGCTGGTCCATACGTTCTTGCACGTCACGGAGCAGGTATGGCAGCCGATGCACTTGTCGAGGTTCAGCACCATGGCTACCTGGGCACGAATCTTCATTACCTTGCTCCTTCGATCTTTTCTGCTTCGTTTGCAGGGTTACGTTCTTCTCGTAGCGGCTGGTCGAGCCAGTCCACCTTGTTCATCTTGCGCAGGATCACGAACTCGTCGCGGTTGCTACCGACGGTGCCGTAGTAGTTGAAGCCGTAGGCCAGTTGCGCATAGCCGCCGATCATGTGCGTGGGCTTGGTCACCGCGCGGGTGACCGAGTTATGGATGCCGCCGCGCATACCGCTGGTCTCGGCCCCAGGCACGTTCACAATCTTTTCCTGGGCGTGGTACATCAGGCACATCCCTTGCGGAACGCGCTGCGATACGACCACCCGCGCCGTCAGCGTGCCGTTGACGTTGAAGACCTCGACCCAGTCGTTGTCGCGAATGCCGTTGGCCTTGGCTTCCACTTCCGAGATCCATACGTGCGGGCCGCCGCGGGACAGCGTCAGCATCCGCAGGTTGTCGGAGTACGTGGAGTGGATGCCCCACTTCTGGTGCGGGGTGATCCAGTTCAGCACCAGTTCGGGGTTGCCGTTCGGCTTCTTGCCGAGCATCGGGCTGATCGTCTTGGTGTCGATCGCCGGTTTGTACACGCACGCGCCTTCGCCGAAGTCGAGCATCCAGCGGTGATCCTGGTAGAACTGCTGACGGCCCGTCAGCGTGCGCCATGGAATCAGCTCGTGCACGTTGGTGTAGCCGGCGTTGTAGCTGACTTCCTCGGACTCGAGTCCTGACCACGTCGGCGCCGAGATGATCTTGCGCGGCTGGGCCTGCACGTCGCGGAAGCGGATCTTGTCGTGCTCGCGGCCGACGGCCAGATGCGTGTGGTCGCGGCCGGTGATCTTCGACAGCGCGTCCCAGGCCTTGACGGCCACGTGGCCGTTGGTTTCGGGCGCGAACGTCAGGATCATCTCCGCGGCGTCGATCGCGGTTTCCAGGCGCGGACGGCCCTGGCTGACGCCAGGCTCGGTCACCGTCTTGCTCAGGTGGCCGATCTCGTGCACTTCGTGCTCGGTGTTCCAGTTGATGCCCTTGCCGCCGTTGCCAAGCTTGTCGAGCAGCGGGCCGATCGACGTGAACTTCTTGTAGATGTCGTGATAGTTGCGTTCCACCACGGTCATCGACGGCGCGGTCTTGCCCGGGATCAGGTCGCACTCGCCGTGCTTCCAGTCCTTCGGCTCGAACGGCTGGCCCAGTTCACCCGGGGTGTCGTGCAGCAGCGGGGTGCAGACCAGGTCCTCGCGTGTGCCAAGGTACGGGCCGGCAATCTCGCTGAACGTCTTCGCGATCGCCTTGTAGATTTCCCAGTCCGTCTTGCTTTCCCAGAGCGGCTGCACGGCTTCCGAGAGCGGGTGGATGAACGGGTGCATGTCGGACGTGTTCAGATCGTCCTTTTCGTACCACGTGGCCGTCGGCAGCACGATGTCGCCGTAGAGGCAGGTGGTGCTCATGCGGAAGTCGAGCACGGTCAGCAGGTCGAGCTTGCCTTCGGCGGCTGGCCGAACCGTGACTTCGCTGGGCTTGATCGCATCGTTCTCATCGCCGAACACGGCGTTCTGCGTGCCGAGCAGGTACTTGAGGAAGTACTCGTGGCCCTTGCCGGAGCTGCCGAGAATGTTCGAGCGCCACACGAACATGTTGCGCGGGAAGTTGGCGGGATTGTCGGGGTCGTCGCAGGCGAACTGCAGCTTGCCGGACTTTAGTTGCTCCACGGTATCCGCGATCGGGTCCTTGCCGGCGGCGCGGGCCTCGGCCACCACGTCGAGCGGGTTCCGGCCCAGTTGCGGCGCGGATGGTAACCAGCCCATCCGTTCGGACTTGGCGTTGAGGTCGAGCAGCGACAGCTTGTCGTAGCGCGCGCGGTCGGCGGTCGGCGCGAGGATTTCGTCGACACCGAGCTTCTCGTGACGCCACTGGCTGGTGTGGTTGTAGAAGAACGACGTGCCGTTCATATGGCGCGGCGGGCGCGACCAGTCCAGCCCGAACGCCAGCGGCGCCCAGCCGAACTGCGGCCGCAGCTTTTCCTGGCCGACGTAGTGCGCCCAGCCGCCACCGCTCTTGCCGATGCAGCCGCACATCATCAACAGGTTGATGATGCCGCGGTAAATCATGTCGTTGTGGTACCAGTGATTCAGCGCGGCGCCAACGATGACCATGCTCTTGCCCTGCGTGCGGTCGGCGTTGTCGGCGAACTCGCGGGCGACCTGGATGACGAGGTTACGCGGCACGGACGTGTGCTTTTCCTGCCAGGCAGGGGTGTAGGGCACATCGTCGTCGTACGACGTGGCGACGTTCGGGCCACCAAGGCCCTGGTCGACGCCGTAGTTGGCCATCTGCAGGTCATAGACGGTGGCCACGTGGACCGTGGTGCCGTCGGCCAGCGTCAGGCGGCGCGTGGGCACGCGGCGCTTGAGCAGGGCATCGTGCTCGCCGCCGAAGTACGGGAAGCCGACTTCGACCACTTCATCCTCATGACCGATCAGTGACAGACGCTGGTCGATCTCGCGGCCGCTGCCGCCATCCTTCATCTCGAGGTTCCAGCGGCCGACCTTCGCGCCGTTGTCGTGGACGGCTTCGCCCCAGCGGAAGCCGATCGAGCCATTCGGCGCGACGATTTCGCCCGTGGCGTCGTCAATGGCCAGCGTTTTCCATTCGGGATGGTTCGCCTGGTCGAGATTGCCGTCCAGGTGCGAAGCGCGGAGGAAGTGATCGGGCACCAGCGTGCCGTCCTGCTCGCGCAGCAGCACCAGCAGCGGCATGTCGGTGTACTGCTTCACATAGTCGCGGAAGTAGGCCGACTTGCCGGTGGCGTGGAACTCCTTGAGCACCACGTGGCCCATGGCCATCGCCAGGGCGGCATCGGTACCTTGCTTCGGCGCGAGCCAGATGTCACCAAACTTGACCATTTCGCCGAAGTCCGAAGACACGGCCACGGTCTTGGTGCCCTTGTACCGCACCTCGGTGTAGAAGTGGGCGTCAGGCGTGCGCGTCTGCGGCACGTTCGAGCCCCACACCATCAGGTAGGTGCTGTTGTACCAGTCGGCCGATTCCGGCACGTCCGTCTGCTCGCCCCAGATCTGCGGGCTGGCCGGCGGCAGATCGCAGTACCAGTCGTAGAAGGACAGGCAGGCGCCGCCGATCAGGCTCAGGTAGCGCGCGCCGGCGGCGTACGACACCATCGACATGGCCGGAATCGGCGAGAAGCCGATCACGCGGTCGGGGCCGTACTGCTTGATCGTGTAGGCATTGGCCGCCGCGATGATCTCGGTGGCAGTCTGCCAGTCCGCGCGGACGAAGCCGCCCTGGCCGCGCACGCTCTTGTAGCGGCGGGCCTTCTCCGGGTTCTGGCTGATCGATTCCCAGGCGGAAATCGGATCCATCGTCTTGCGGGCCTCGCGCCACATTTCCATCAGGCGGCCGCGAATCATGGGGTACTTCACGCGCTGGGCGGAGTAGACGTACCAGCTGTAGGACGCGCCACGCGGGCAGCCGCGCGGCTCGTGGTTGGGCAGATCGGGGCGCGTGCGCGGATAGTCGGTCTGCTGGGTTTCCCAGGTAATCAGGCCGTTCTTGACGTAGACCTTCCACGAGCAGGAACCAGTGCAGTTGACGCCGTGCGTCGAGCGCACGATCTTGTCGTGCTGCCAGCGGCTGCGGTACGTGTTCTCCCACTTGCGGTCCTCGTTGACCACCGCGCCGTGTCCGTCCGAGTAGGTGGACTTCACGCGCGACAGGAACTTCAGTCGATCGAGAAAGTGACTCATTTTGTAGGGTTCTCCTGTGGGGTTCGTTCTGTCAGCACGGCATTGCGGCGTTGCGGCGGGCGTAGAACCACCACGTCACGAGCACACAGGTCACGTAGAAGACGATGAAGCAGTAGAGCGCGGCAAGGGGCGAACCAGTCAGGTCCAGCGAGGTGCCGAAGCTCTTGGGGATGAAGAAGCCGCCGTAGGCGCCGATCGCACCCGAGAAGCCGAGCACGGCGGCCGATTCCTTGCCGGCGTCCTGCACGGCCTGCCGCTGCGAGGCGGCGTCCTTGCCGGCCGCGCGCTGGCGCTCTGTCAGGAAGATCACGGGGATCATGCGGAACGTCGAGCCGTTGCCGATGCCGGTCAGGGCGAACAGCACGATGAAGGCGCCGAGGAAGGCGGGGAAGCTGCCCGCGCCGCCATCGGCGGGCAGGGCGGCCAGCACGGCGAAGACCGCGAGGATCATGCCGATGAAGGTCCAGAGCGTGACGCGGGCACCGCCGAGTCTGTCCGAGATCCAGCCACCAACCGGGCGGGTCAGTGCGCCGACGAGCGGTCCGAGGAAGGCGTAGGCCGTCGGGTTGACGCCGGGGAACTGCGACTTGGTCAGCAGCGCCAGGCCGGCCGAGAAGCCGATGAACGAGCCGAACGTGCCGATATAGAGCCAGCACATCAGCCAGTTGTGCTTGCGTGTGAAGATCACGGCCTGTTCGGCGAACGATGCGCGGGCGTCGGCGATGTCGTGCATGCCGAACCATGCCGCCAGCGAGGCGACGATGATGAACGGCACCCAGATGAAACCGGCGTTCTGCAGCCAGAGTTGTTGCGTGGCGTCGGCCGCCTTGTAGGTCTGCGGTTCACCGCCGAGCGCACCGAACACGGCCACCGAAACCACCAGCGGCGTGACGAACTGCACCACGGAGACGCCCAGGTTGCCGATACCGGCGTTCAGGCCAGTGGCTAGGCCCTTCTTTTCTTTCGGGAAGAAGAAGCTGATGTTGGCCATCGACGAACTGAAGTTCGCGCCGCCCAGGCCGCACAGCAGCGCCAAGATCAGCAGCGTGGGGTAGCTGGTCGACGGGTCGCGTAGCGCGAAGCCCATGCCCACCGCCGGAATCAGCAGCAGCGCCGTGGAGATGGCCGTGAAGCGGCGGCCGCCAAAGATCGGCACCAGGAACGAGTAGAAGATACGCAGTGTGGCACCGGACAGCGCGGGCAGCGCGGTCAGCCAGAAGAGCTGGTTCTTGGTGAACTGAAAGCCGGCGCGGTCGAGGTTGACCGCCACCACGCTCCAGAGCATCCAGATCACGAACGCCAGCATCAGCGCGGGGATCGAAATCCAGAGGTTGCGATAGGCGATTCGCTCGCCCTGGTCGCGCCAGAAGGCCACGTTCTCGGGCTCCCAGCGGGTCAGTATGGAACTTGACATGATATGCAGTTAGGTTGGTTTGGGAGGAGACGGAACTCAGGCGGCTTGCAGGGTTTCGGGCGTCGGCCTGGCGTTTGCCGCGCGCTGGCTGTAGTGCATCCACACCAGACTCACGCAGACCGCGCCGTACATCAGCATGAAACAGCTGGTGCGGATGCCGGTCAGGTCAGCCAGTGCGCCGAACAGGATCGGGAGGATGAATCCACCGAGGCCGCCGGCCAGACCGACCACGCCGGAGACCGCGCCGATGTTGTGTGTGAAATCGTTCGAGATGAATTTGAAGACCGAGGCCTTGCCGACCGCGAACGCGATACCGACCACGAACATCAGGATGGTGAACACCGTTGGCGAGAGCGCGATATGGAAGCTCTCCGGGCCGTTGGCGGTGTGGATCGTGAAGTCGCTCCTCGGGTAGCTGAGCAGGAAGAACGTGACCCAGCTGACCCACATGACCCACCACGTGGTGCGGTGCGCGCCGTAGCGGTCCGAGATCCAGCCGCCGATCGCCCGGAGCACGCCACCCGGCAGCGAGAAGCAGGCAGCGAGGAACGCGGCCGTCTTCATGTCGAAGCCGTACTCACCGATGTAGTACTTGGTCATCCACAGCGAGAGGCCAACGTAGCCGCCGAACACGACCGAGTAGTACTGCGAATAGCGCCAGACACGCGGATCACGCATGACGGCAAGCTGCGCACGCCAGCTGGTGGCCGACGAAACGCGGTGCGCGGGATTGCTGCGCGAGAACAGCCAGAACACGATGGCGGTGATCAGCATCGCCACCGAGTACACCTTCGGCACGATTTCCCAGGTGCCGGCGGCCAGGATCAGAGCGGGCGCGACGAACTTGGTCAAGGCGGCGCCCGAGTTGCCGGCACCGAAGATGCCCATGGCCAGGCCCTGGCGCGAGCGCGGGAACCAGCGGGCCACGTATGGCGTGCCCACCGAGAACGAGCCGCCCGCCAGGCCGACGAACAGCCCGAGCACCAGCAATTGCCACAGCGTATGCGCGTACGAGATCAGCCAGATGGGGATCACCGTCAGCAGCATCAGCACAAAGAACACGATGCGGCCGCCGTAACGGTCCGTCCAGATGCCGAGCGGCACGCGGATCAGGGAGCCGCTCAGCACCGGCGTGGCTGCCAGCAGGCCGAACTCGGTGTCATTCAGGCCGAGTTCCTTCTTGAGCGGAATGCCGAGCACGGCAAACAGCATCCAGACGGCGAAACAGATCGTGAAGGCAAAGGTGCTGGACCAGAGCGTCGTCCAAGCACCGGAAGAGACGGGTTCTGGCTTGCTGGAGGGGAGGTTTGGGGTGGCCATGGCCGGGTTCCGAAGTCACTTTGGGGAGTGACGTCAGATTAGGCCTGTGGCGATTGGCCGACTATTCGCCGGGCGTAGAGGTAGGCGGGGGAGGGGCTATGCGGGACGGACTAGTCCGATCGGCATATGGACGGCGGGAAGTAATGGGGGAGTCGGCCAATTCCGGACCGTGCGGTCGGCGAATCCCGGCAAGGCGGGATTCGATGTGGCGGCCGTTTCCCCCGGGCTCCTCTCCCGCGGGCGGGAAAGGAGCGAGCGGCAGTAGTGCTTAAGCCGCCGGCGGGGGCACGTAGCCTGCGGCCTGGTCGGCGCCGTCGCCGAAGAAGTACTTCTCGGTCTGCTTGATCAGGTACTGGCGCGCCCGCGGGTCGGCCATGTTCAGGCGGTTCTCGTTGATCAGCATGGTCTGATGCTTGAGCCAGCCGGCCCAGGCTTCCTTGGACACGTTTTGCCAGATCTTCTTGCCGAGATCGCCCGGCAGCGGGGGGAAGTCGAGGCCTTCGGCTTCCTTGTTCAGCTTGATGCAATGGACCATGCGGGCCATGAGGGACTCCTTGTTCGTTTGGCCGCTATTGTAGCCAAGCTGGCCGGCCGGGCGGGAGTATCCGCCCATGCCCCTGCCGACCTTGTTGTTACTGCCGCGTCAGAGCTTCTTCATCAGGACCATCGACTTGCGCTGCCAGTTGTAGAGCTTGCGCTTGTCTTCGGGCAGATCGTCGACCGTGGCGTGGACGAACCCGCGCTTGAGGAACCAGTGTTCGGTACGCGTGGTGAGCACGAACAGGCGTTCGAGGCCCAGCGCGCGGGCGCGGCGCTCGATCCGCTTGAGCAGCCGTTCGCCGTCGCCAGTGCCCTGGGCTTCCTGCGATACGGTCAGGCAGGCCATCTCGCCCATGTTCTCGCGCGGGAATTCGTAGAGCGCGGCGCAGCCGAACAGCACGCCATCGTGCTCGATCACCGAGAACTTGTCGATGTCGCGCTCGATCAGATGGCGGCCACGGGGAACCAGCGTGCCATCGGCCTCAAGCGGGGCGATGAGCTGCAGAATGCCGCCAACGTCGTCAAGCGTGGCTTCACGCAGGCTTTCCAGATCGCTGTCGGACAGCATGGTGCCCACGCCGTCGTGCAGGAACAGCTCCAGCAGCACCGAACCGTCCAGCGAGAACGGGATCAGGTGCGCGCGCGGCACGCCGCCCTTGAGCGCTTTGACCAGATGCTGGAGGTAGTACGCGACGTCGGGTGGCAGGTGGTTGTTCTGCAGCCGTTCCACGGCGGTGCGCAGCGACATTTCCTTCATCAGCTTGCCCACCTGGTCGGGCACGCCGGGTACCTCGGTGATGAAGATCAGCTTGTCCGCCTTGAGCGCGCTGGCCGTGGCGCTGGCCACGTCCTCCATTGACAGGTTGAATGCCTGGCCGGTCGGCGAGAAGCCGAGCGGCGACAGCAGCACCACCTTGCCGTGCGATAGCGACATGCGCATCGAGTCGCCGTCGATCTTGCGGACCAGACCGGTGTGCTGATAGTCCACGCCATTGACGATGCCCACCGGGCGCGCGGTGATGAAGTTGCCCGACACCACGGAAAGCTGGGCGCCAGCCATCGGCGTGTTCGGCAGTCCCTGGCTGAACGCGGCCTCAATGTCGAGGCGCAACTCGCCGGCGGCTTCCTTGGCGCATTCCAGCGCGGCATTGTCGGTGATTCGGATGCCTTCCGCGTACTGCGACTGGACATTGCGCAGCGCGAGCTGTTCTTCCACCTGCGGTCGGGATCCGAACACCAGCACGATCTGCATGCCCATCGCGTGCAGCAGCGCCACGTCATTGACCAGTCCGTCGAGCACCCCGGCCTTGACCAGTTCGCCGCTGAAGGCGATTACGAACGTCTTGCCGCGGAAGGCATGGATATAGGGCGCGACCGATCGCAGCCAGTCGACGAACTGCTGCTGGTCCGGGCCGGCGGGCTCGGCAAGCTCCGTGGCGACGGGCGGATTCTGGGTGTCGGGCGCGGCCTTTACGGGCAGCGGGAGCGGGGCGGAGGCAGGATCGGGGTCCTGCTGCGGGGAGTCGGTTCTGGCGTTCATGCGGCGGATTATAATCCCGGCCAATGTCAGCACAACGCCCCGCCAAACCTGTTCCGTCCCGGCCCGCCGAGGCCAAGACTTCCCCGGTCCCTCCGAATCCCGCCAAGCGGCCGGCGGAGGCCGCTGCACGCGCGCCTCGCTCGCCCGGCGGGCCTCGCCAGCCCCGTGCGCCGCAGCCGGCACGGCTTGCCAATCCGATACCGGAAATCGCGTTTCCGGAGGCCTTGCCCGTCTCGGCACGGCGCGAAGAGATCGCCCGGGCACTGCAGGCCAACCAGGTCATTATCGTTTCCGGCGAAACCGGCTCGGGCAAGACCACCCAGTTGCCGAAGATCGCGTTGTCGATCGGGCGGGGCCCGGCACGCGAGGGCAAGCCCGGCGGCGGGCTGATCGGCCACACCCAGCCCCGCCGGATTGCGGCCACCTCCACGGCCAAGCGGATCGCACAGGAGCTGGGCACGCCGCTGGGCGAGACGGTCGGGTATCAGGTCCGGTTCAACGACACGATGTCGGCCGGGGCGTCGGTCAAGCTGATGACCGACGGCATCCTGCTGGCCGAGACGCAGAATGACCCGCTGCTGCGCGCCTACGACACGATCATCATCGACGAGGCGCACGAGCGCAGCCTCAACATCGACTTTCTGATCGGCTACCTGCGCCAGATCCTGCCGAAGCGGCCGGATCTGAAGGTGATCATCACGTCGGCAACCATCGACGCCAAGCGCTTTGCCGAGCATTTCGCGCGCAACGGCAAGCCGGCGCCCGTGATCGAGGTCAGTGGCCGGCTCTATCCGGTGGAGGTGCGCTACCGGCCGATACAGGCGGATGCGCCGGCCGACGGCGCCCCGCGCACCGAGAAGGCCCGGGAGCGCGATCTGTACGACGGTATCGTCGACGCCGTGGACGAACTCTGCCGGGTCGGGCCCGGCGACGTGCTGGTGTTCCTGCCGGGCGAGCGGGAGATCCGCGAGGCTGCCGAGGCGCTGCGCAAGCATCATCCGCCGCATACGGAAATCCTGCCACTGTTTGCGCGGCTGTCCGTGCAGGAGCAGGAGCGTGTGTTCAAACCGTCGAACGCGCGGCGCATCGTGCTGGCCACCAACGTGGCGGAGACGTCGCTGACGGTGCCTGGCATCCGCTACGTGGTAGATACGGGGCTGGCGCGCGTCAAGCGCTACTCGTACCGCAACAAGGTCGAGCAACTCCAGATCGAATCGATCTCGCAGGCGGCGGCCAACCAGCGTGCCGGCCGATGTGGCCGGGTGGCGAACGGTGTCTGCATCCGCCTGTACGAGGAAAGTGATTTCCTGGGCCGCGTGCGCTTCACCGATCCGGAAATCCTGCGCTCGTCGCTGGCAGCGGTCATCCTGCGCATGAAGGCGCTGCGCCTGACCGATATCGAGGCGTTTCCGTTCATCGAGCCGCCGCTGGGCCGTGCCATCGCCGACGGCTATCAGTTGCTGCAGGAACTGGGCGCGTTCGACGAGGCCAACCAGCTCACCGGCGTTGGCCGCCAGTTGTCCAAGCTGCCGCTCGACCCCCGCGTGGCGCGGATGATCCTGGCCGCGCGCGACCAGCAATGTCTGCGCGAGGTGCTGATCATCGCCAGCGCGTTGTCCGTGCAGGACCCGCGAGACCGCCCGCAGGAGGCCCAGGAGGCCGCCGACCAGGCGCATCGCAAGTTCATGGACGAGAAGTCCGAGTTCCTGGGCTGGGTCAAGCTGTGGAAATGGTTCGAAGACGCCGTCGCGCACAAGAAGACCAACCGGCAGTTGCAGGAGCAGTGCCGTGCCAACTTCCTGTCGCATGTTCGCCTGCGCGAATGGCGCGATGTGCATTCGCAGTTGCTGACCACGGTGACGGAGCAGGGCTGGCGCCTGAACGAGAGCGAGCCGACCTTCGAGCAGGTGCACAAGGCGCTGCTGACCGGCCTGCTCGGCAACGTTGGCCTGAAGCTGGATGAATCCGACGGCAAGGGGCGCGAGTACCTGGGCGCGCGGGGCATCAAGTTCCACCTCTGGCCGGGCTCGCTCATCGCGCGCAAGGTGGGGCGCTGGATCATCGCGGCCGAATTGGTGGAAACCAGCCGCCTGTACGCGCGCACGCTGGCCCGTATCGAGCCGGAATGGGTCGAGCAGGTCGGCAGCCATCTGCTCAAGGTGAGCTGGAGCGAGCCGCACTGGGAGAAGAAGGCTGGGCAAGTGCTGGCGCTCGAGCGCGGCACGCTGTACGGCTTGCCCGTGTACCAGCATCGTCGGGTGCACTTTGGGCCGATGAACCCGGCCGAGGCGCGCGAGCTGTTCATCCGCCACGCACTGGTGGAAGGCGAGTTCGACACGCGGCTGCCGTTCTTCGCCCACAACCAGCGTCTGGTACGCGAGATCGAGAACCTGGAGCACAAGTCGCGCCGTCAGGACGTGCTGGTGGACGACGCGCTCATTTTCGCGTTCTACGATCGCGCGATTCCCGCCGACATCCACAATCAGGTGGCGTTTGAAAAGTGGTATCAGGCGGAGTCCGCGAAGGATCGCAAACTCCTGTACCTGAATCGCGACGAGTTGATGCGGCACGAAGCCGCGGGTATCACGACGGACCTGTTCCCGAAGATCCTGCCGATCGCCGGGATCGATATGGCGCTGACGTACCACTTCGAACCGGGCAGCCATCGCGACGGCGTGACGCTGACGGTGCCGCTGTATGCGCTCAACCAGGTGCGACCCGAGCGCACCGAGTGGCTCGTGCCTGGCATGATCAAGGAGAAAGTGCATCTGCTGCTGAAATCGCTGCCACAGAAGCTGCGCCGCCATTGCGTGCCGCTGCCCGACTACGCAGCCGGGTTTGTCGACCGCCAGCCGTTCGGGGAGGGAGATCTGCTCGATGTGTTGATCGCCGACATCCGCGAGCAGACCGGCACGATGATCAAGCGTGCGGACTTCAAGCTCGAGACGCTGCCTGCCCACCACGCGATGAATTTCAAGGTGATCGACGAGCACGGTCGCCAACTGGACATGGGCCGCAACCTGGCCCAGTTGCGTGCGGAGTTCGGCGGTCAGGCGCAGCAGTCGTTCCAGAACATTGCCGCGCGCGATGTGCCTGCGGCCGAAGCCGGTCAATTCGAGAGCCTGACCTCGTGGTCGTTCGGTGAGTTGCCCGAACTGCTTGAGATCCGCAAGGGCAATCAGACGCTGTTTGGCTATCCGGCGCTGGTTGACCACGGCGATCACTGTGACGTGGAAGTCTTCGACGATCCGCAGGAGGCTGCGCGCATCCATCATGCCGGACTGCGCCGGTTGTTCGCGCTGCAACTGCGAGAGCAGGTCAAGTTCATCGAGAAGAACATCCCGAACCTGCAGCAGATGGCGATGCAGTACATGACGCTGGGCACGCAGGAGGAGTTGCGCAACCAGATCGTCATGATGGCGCTGGAACGCGCCTGCCTGCAGGCGCCCCTGCCGCGCAACGAAGCCGAGTTCAATACCCGCAAGGAAGAAGGGCGGGCGCGGCTGTCGCTGCTGGCCCAGGAAATCGCGCGGCTGGTGGGCACGATCCTCGCCGAGTTTGCGGGGCTGCCGCGCAAGATGCTCCAGGCCAAGCCGTTCGGCTCGGCCTATCAGGACCTGGAAGGCCAGCTGGCGCGTCTGATGACGAAGTCGTTCGTGATCGATACGCCATATGTCCAGTTGACGCACTTTCCGCGTTACCTGAAGGGCATGGCGATGCGGGTGGACAAGCTCAAGGGCGATCCGGCCCGTGACAGCCAGCGCATCCAGGAAATGACTCCGCTGGTGCAACAGTGGCAGCGTGCGGAGAAGCAGCTACGGTCGCAGGGCCGAGGCGCTGCCGATGCCCGTCTCGACGAGTTCCGCTGGATGCTCGAGGAATTGCGGGTGGCCTTGTTCGCGCAGGAACTGCGCACGCCACAGCCAATGTCGGTCAAGCGGCTTCAGAAAGTCTGGGAGTCCATGCAGCGATAGGCCGGTGTCCAAGGGGGGGCTGTCCAGGTTATTTGTATCTAATTGTGATAGACCCTCAAGTTTGATGATTCACGTCATCGTACTGGTCGATTGAAACGTTAGAATGCGCGATTCGTCATGATTTAACGGTCTTATGCTCGCATTGCGTCGTGTTGTGGCTGGCGCTGTTTCGGTCGGCACCCTGGCATTGGCATTGGTGTCCGCACCCGCCCGCGCGGAAGTTGTAGTAATCCTGAATTCAGGTGACGCAAGCGTTACTTTGATCGACAAGGACACGCAGAAGGTGTTGGAGACTTTCCCGATCGGGAAGGAACCCCATCACCTGATCGCCACCCCCGACGACAAATCGCTGATCGTCGCCAATGCGGTTGGCAACGACCTCGTTTTCCTCGACCCGGTGACCGGCAAGGTGCAGCAGCGCGTGCCGAACATCGACGACCCGTACCAGATCGGCTTCTCGCCCGACCAGAAGTGGTTCATCGCCACCGGCAACCGGCTGGACCGCGTCGACGTTTATCGTTGGGACGGCCGCCAGCTCAAGATCGCCAAGCAGTTCCCGCTGGCCAAGACGCCGAGCCACATCGCGTTCACGGCCGACAGCAAGATTGCATTCATCACGCTGCAGGACTCGAACCAGATCGCCGCAATCGATCTGACCACGCTGACCGTGCTCTGGACCATGGAGGCTGGCTCCGCGCCGGCCGGTATCTGGGTCACGCCTGACCAGAAGTACTTGCTGGTGGGTATGACGGGGGCTGACTACGTCGCCGTGATCGACTGGCGTACCCGGACAGTGGTCAAGCAGATCCAGACTGGCAAGGGCGCGCACAACTTCCGCGCCGTGGGCGACAAGCGGCACCTGTTCCTGAGCAACCGGGTGTCTGGCTCGATAAGCATCATCGACCAGCAGACGCTGTCGAAGGTCGGCGAGATCACGGGTCTGCTGCCGGGCCCGGACGACATGGAACTGACCGCTGATGGCAAGACGCTCTGGGTGACGTTCCGCTGGGCGCGCTCGGTTGGCCTGATCGATGTGGCCAGCCGCAAGATGATCAAGACGATCCGTGTCGGCAAATCGCCGCATGGCATCTACTTCCGCACGCGCGCCCCGCTCTATTAAGAAGGTCAGCGCCATGCGCAACTGGATGATCCGGATCGGGGTGGCTGCGGCGGGGTTGCTGGCGAGCGCCTCGCTTGCTCTGGCGGCCGACGCCAGCCCCGGAGCCTGCCGAGCCGGCACGCTCTATCTGACGTTTGACACTGGCAGCATGAGCCAGGCGGAACTGATCGCTCGCACGTTGCGCAAGCACCATATCCGCGCGACGTTCTTCCTGGCCAACGAGCCCACGGTCAACCACGATAATTCGCTGGATCCAACTTGGGCGGCTTACTGGAAATCGCTGGCTGCCGACGGTCATGCCTTTGGCACCCACACCTTTGACCATGTCTACCTTCGCAGCGCGAAGGGTGGCGAGGGCGGCAAGGTCGTCATGCGGCCGCAGTTCGGGGCGCAGGGTGGCAAGGACGTGGCGATGACCGAGGAATCGTTCTGCAAGGAACTGCGCCGGAGCGTGCAGGCCTTCCAGTCGATGACCGGTCAGCCGATGGTGCCGCTGTGGCGCGCTCCGGGTGGCCATACGTCGCCGAAGACGCTGGCATGGGCCGAGCAATGCGGCTTCAAGCATGTGGGCTGGGCGCCGGCCGGTTTTCTCGGCGACGAACTGTCCTCAGAACGCTACCCTAACCAGATGTTGCTCGAACGTGCGCTGCGCGATCTGCGCGATGGCGATATCACGATGGCCCACCTGGGTATCTGGTCGCGCAAGGACCCCTGGGCGCCGGGCGTGCTGGAGCCGCTGATCAGCGGGCTCGAGCAGAAGGGCTTCTGCTTCGCCACGCTGCGTGAGCATCCGCAGTACAAGCACTGGATTGCGCAACGTGGTCCGGTGCGAGTGGAGCAGGCGGGGGAACAACCTCAAACATCGTCAGTATCGGGAGCCAAACGGTAATGTGGGACGCGCTCACCAACTGGCTTAACCTGTGGGTGGGCCAGATCGAAGCCACGGTCTTTCAGAACGTGGTGTTGCCCGTGGTTTATAACCTCGGCTTCGGTGGCTATGCCGAAGACGCGTTCACCGGCACGGAGTGGCTGCTGGTCGGGTTGGTCCAGATCGCCGTGATGGTCCTGATCCTCGGACCGCTCGAGAGACTGCGGCCGGTTGAGGTCGTGACCGACCGCGCGGCCATTCGCACCGATATCCTCTACACGCTCATCCATCGACTGGGGCTGTTCCGGCTAGCGATGTTCTTCCTGCTGGCACCGTTGATGGATGGCATCGAAGGCCATCTGCGATTGCTGGGCTGGCAGCGCGTCAACGTCGAGGACTGGTGGCCCGGCGTGACGTCGATCCCGCTGATCAGCTTTTTCCTCTATCTGGCGCTGTTCGACCTGCTCGACTACTGGTATCACCGGCTGTCGCATACGTACCGCTGGTGGTGGAGCCTGCACGCGGTGCACCACAGCCAGCGCCAAATGACGCTCTGGAGCGACAACCGCAATCATCTGCTCGACGATATTCTGCGCGATTTCGTTTTCGCGGCTGTTGCGCTGGCGGTAGGTGTCGAGCCGTCGCAGTACGTCCTGCTTGTAGCGCTGTCGCAATTGCTGCAGAGCCTGCAGCACGCCAATCTGCGGCTGCACTTCGGCTGGCTGGGCGAGCGCCTGCTGATTTCTCCGCGCTTCCATCGCACGCACCACGCGGTGGGGCTTGGTCATGAAAAACGCGCCACGGCGGAAAAGCCCGCGCGGCTCGGCGGGTGCAACTATGGCGTGATCTTCCCTTGGTGGGACATGCTTTTTGGCACCGCGGACTTCACCGACGTCTATCATCCAACCGGCATCCGCGACCAGATGCCGCCACCTGCCGGGCGTGCGCGTAGCTACGGCGATGGCTTCCTGTCGCAGCAATGGCTTGGCATCAAGCGGTTGCTGCGCCTGGGGTAGGTTCCTTTCTGGTCGGCTCCAGCGCCACTTCGCGCGCATTTCCGAGGGTTTCCGGAAACACGATCGCCGGGCTGTGCTAGGCTCCGAGGGCTTCTTTCACCTCTTTGCCGCATGAACGATATCTTCCGCTCGTTTGGCCGCGCACTGGTCAGCCAGATGCATCCACGGATGCTGATGCTGACCATCGTGCCATTCGTTCTCGCTACCGTCCTCTGGGGCGGCCTGATCTGGTGGGGCTGGGAACCGATCATGGGGACGGCCCGCGCCATCCTCGAAGGCTCGGTGTTCACGAGCTGGATCTACTCGATGCTCGACTGGCTTGGCCTGCAGTCGCTGCGCAGCGTGGTGGCGCCGCTCTTCGTGCTGACCCTGGCGATCCCGCTGGTCATTGCGTCGATGCTGATCTTCATTAGCCTGTTCTCGGTGCCGGTGGTGGTCAGGCAGCTCGAACGCAGCTATCCGGACCTGGCCAAGTCTCACGGGGGCAGCATCGTCGGCAGCGTCTTCCAGACGCTCGGCAGCACGCTGATCTTCCTGGTGCTGATCCTCATTACGCTGCCGTTATGGCTGATTCCGCCGTTCTTCGCGCTGATTCCGCCGGTGCTGTGGGGCTGGCTGACGTACCGCGTGATGACCTACGACGCGCTGGCGGAACATGCCACGGCCGAAGAACGCAAGACGCTCATGAAGCGCCATCGGGTGCCGCTGCTGATGATCGGTGTGGCGGTTGGCTTGCTCGGCTCCGCGCCGACGTTGCTGTGGGTCTGGTCCGCTGTCATCATCTTCCTGTTCCCGCTGGTGCTGGCCGGCACGCTGTGGCTTTACGTGCTGATCTTCATTTTCTCGGCGCTGTGGTTCGGCCACTTCTGCCTGCGCGCGCTGGCGGATCTGCGGGCAGAGCGCGCGGCCGCAGCGCCGCCACCGCCCTTGGCTACCGACGTGATCGAGTTGGCGCCCTCTGACGTGCGCCGCATCGAGCCTTCCTGAAAACAATTCTGAGCGAGCGCATCATGGGTTTTGGTTTGATTGTCATCGGCGACGAGATTCTCTCCGGTCGGCGCGAGGACAAGCACATGCGCCGTGCCATCGAGCTACTTGGCGCGCGCGGGCTGGCGCTGGACTGGGCCGAGTACATCGGCGACGACCGTGAGCGCATCACGGCCACGCTACGCCGCACGCTGGCGGGCCCGGATATCGTCTTCTGCACGGGTGGCATCGGTGCCACGCCTGACGACCACACGCGCCAATGCGTGGCCGCGGCGCTGGGCGTGGATCTGGCCTTGCACCCCGAGGCGCGCGAACTGATCGCATTGCGTATTGCGGAAACGGCCAATGGCGATCCGGTCAAGGCGGATCTGAATCAGCCAGAGAACCAGCATCGTTTCAAGATGGGGGAGTTTCCGGTCGGTGCCCGGATCATTCCGAACAGCTACAACCGCATTCCGGGTTTCTCGGTGGCCGATCACCATTTCATGCCGGGCTTCCCGGTCATGGCGTGGCCGATGATGGAGTGGGTGCTGGACAACAGGTACGCGCACCTGTTCCATCAGGATACCGAGGTGTCGCGCGCCTTCTACGTGTTCGAGGCACCCGAATCGACGCTGACGCCGTTGATGGAGCAGGTGGAGGCGTCGTTCGCCGGTATTCGCGTATTCAGCCTGCCATCAGTCGGGGATGCCGCGCGTGGTGACAAATTCGTGCGGCGCCATATAGATCTCGGCGTGAAAGGGCCGGCCGACATGGTCGGGCCGGCTTACGCGATGCTGCTCGACGGGGTCCGGGCGATGGGATTCGAGATCGTCGAGCAGTAAGCGGCGTATCAATGATTTGTGGCACTCCTCAGGCGCCGTGCCACGGCAGGCCGCGTACGCACCAGCCCTCCATCGTCTTGCGGTGATGATGGTCGTCGCGGTTGCCTTCGAAGCCTTCGAGCACATCCATCGCCAGCAGGTAACCGTTTTCCGTCGCCACGCGCGCCGCGTGTTTCGAGCGGGCGGCGCTGCGGCACAGGAACAGCACCGGCGCGTCGGCCGGTACCCGCGCCTTCAGTTCAGCCACGAAGTTGGCGTTCTGGGCGCCGCCGGGATACGACATCCATTCGATATGGGCGAACTGCTCGTCGGGCAGATCCACGCCGCCCACCCAATCCAGTTCCGCCTGCGTGCGCACGTCGACCAGCACGGCCTTCGGCTCGGCCTGCAGCAGCGCATAGGCCTCTTGCGGAGTGAGGGCGCCGTAATAGGCGAGTTCGCCTTGCTGCTTGCGCGTCTGGGCGGCCTGGAGGAGTTCGTCTCGGGTAGTCATCTTCTGTGACGGAGTCAATAAGAATGGAGGGAATGCGGGGGCTGGCCCGCGCAAGGGCAACAAGGCCAACGCGGCACTGGGAAGCCGGCTGAATCGGCGTTATTCTAGCGCGGCCATTGTGGCAGGCCCGAAAAATGTCCACGCAAGGCGCGGTGGTGGTGCCATGGGGTTGCACCTATATGGTGCCTAATTTCGTGGTGAGCACATAAACAGTGCAAATCCTTGGATTGCGCACCGTTATGGTGTTTGATTGGGGTGAGCGGCGTGCGCGGGCAGTGCACTTCGCCAAGGCATCAAGTTGATTGGCTGGATTGCATGCAATCCGGTGTTTTCGCTCCGGTGCGCGCCAATCCAAGCCAGTGCACGTTTTTCGGGAAGTCGGGAGTCTGGCAGGCGGAAAGGTGGCTTCGGCTGGCACGCTTTCTGCTAACATTCGACGTCCCTTTTGGGGCGGTCCAGGCAGATGACCGCACCAACTTTGGCTTACCCACTTTCCCAGTTTCAGCCCGAATTTCCAGGAGATAGGCATGGCGCAGAGCGTTGCAGATGTGATGAAGCTCGTGAACGAAAACGACGTGAAGTTCGTCGATTTCCGTTTCACGGATACCAAGGGCAAAGAACAGCACGTCTCGGTGCCGGTGTCGCACTTCGACGAAGACAAGTTCGAGAGCGGCCACGCCTTTGATGGTTCGTCCATCGCCGGCTGGAAGGGTATCGAGGCCTCCGACATGCTGCTCATGCCGGATTCGGGTACCGCCTACATCGACCCGTTCTACGAAGAGCCGACGCTGGTGCTGAGCTGCGACGTGATCGAGCCGTCGGACGGCAAGGGCTACGACCGCGATCCGCGCTCGATCGCCAAGCGCGCTGAAGCCTACCTGAAGAGCACCGGCCTGGGCGACACCGCCTTCTTCGGTCCGGAACCCGAGTTCTTCATCTTTGACGGCGTGACCTGGAACATCGACATGCAAGGCTGCTCGGTGAAGATCCAGTCGGAAGAAGCACCGTGGTCGTCGGGCAAGGAATTCGAGCACGGCAACAGCGGTCACCGTCCGGGCAAGAAGGGCGGCTATTTCCCGGTTGCCCCGATCGACACGTTCCAGGACATGCGTTCGGAAATGTGCCTGATTCTGGAATCGCTGGGCATCCCCGTTGAAGTGCACCACCACGAAGTGGCTGGCCAGGGCCAGAACGAAATCGGCACGCGCTTCAGCACGCTGGTGCAACGCGCCGACTGGACCCAGCTGCAGAAGTACGTGATCCAGAACGTCGCGCACACCTACGGCAAGACGGCCACGTTCATGCCGAAGCCGATCGTTGGCGATAACGGTTCGGGCATGCACGTTCACCAGTCGATCTGGAAGGACGGTCAGAACCTGTTCGCGGGCAACGGCTACGCCGGCCTGTCGGAATTCGCGCTGTACTACATCGGCGGCATCATCAAGCACGCTCGCGCGCTGAACGCCATCACCAACCCGGGTACGAACTCGTACAAGCGTCTGGTGCCGGGCTTCGAGGCACCGGTGAAGCTGGCCTACTCGGCTCGCAACCGTTCGGCTTCGATCCGTATTCCGTACGTGTCCAACCCGAAGGGTCGCCGTATCGAAACGCGCTTCCCGGATCCGCTGATGAACCCGTACCTGGGCTTCTCGGCACTGATGATGGCCGGTCTGGATGGCGTGATGAACAAGATCCACCCGGGCGAAGCTGCCGACAAGAACCTGTACGATCTGCCGCCCGAAGAAGACGCGAAGATCCCGACCGTCTGCTCGAGCCTGGATCAGGCCCTGGAGTACCTGGACAACGACCGTGAGTTCCTGACCCGCGGTGGTGTGTTCTCGAACTCGATGCTCGACGCCTACATCGAACTGAAGATGGAAGAAGTCACGCGTTTCCGCATGACGACTCACCCGATTGAGTTCGACATGTACTACTCGCTGTAAGCCGAGTGAGTTGCCGGGTTGTGGCCGGGCAACAGTTGCACCAGGAAGGGGCGGCTTCGGCTGTCCCTTTTTGTTTTGCGGCCACGTTGATCGCTAGAATGGGGCTCTTTTCCTAACCTACATGTCGATGTTCATGGAAGCGATCTCGAGCAGGGTCTTCAGCAATGCCAGCGGCGCGTTGCCGCACCAGATGCGTGTGGGCTTCCCCATTTTGGTGATGGTCGCGGCCATGGCGTTGCCATGGGCCCGGCCTGCCGCCGCGCAGTCGTCCGACGTGTACATGTGTAAGGGCGCCGATGGCGTGCCCGAGTACCGCAATGGCAATCCTGGCAACAGCAAGGACTGCAAGCGGCTGAACCTGCCGGATGTGGTCACCGTACCCGGCTCGCGCGCTGGTGGCGCGCCTTCGGGTGGCAAGTCGGCGGCAGCTACGTCGCCGACCAGCTTCCCGCGCGTGGATAGCGCTACGCAAAAGAGCCGTGATAGCGAGCGTCGCGCAGTGCTGGAAACCGAGCTGCAGACCGAGGAGGCCAGGTTGGCCGGCCTGCGCGCCGAGTACAACAACGGCGAGCCGGAGCGCCAAGGCGGCGAGCGCAATTATCAGAAGTACCTGGATCGCGTCGCGCGGCTTCGTGACGACATCACCCGCAGCGAAGCCAATGTGGCATCGTTGCGCCGGGAGCTTTCCGGCTTGAAGGATTGAGTGGAATGCGCCGCCTGATTCGTGAAGTGTCCCGCAAGGTAGCAGGAACGGACCGCAAGCCGGACGCCGGCGAGCCGGCCGATCGTGATGCGGACATCCTGCCGCTGGGCGGCGCGGCCCTGCATCCGGGCCTGGATGTAGTGGCCAACCCTGTGCTGCTGGTGCGCCAGCCGGGCCTGCGGGTGATTTACGCGAATCCGGCTGCGGAGGCCAGCTTTGCCGTGTCGCGCAAGGCCATGGTGGAACTGTCCCTGCCGGACCTGTTCGGGGCGTCGGAAGAACTCGACAGCATGTTCGAGACGGTGATGGCCCGGCAGGTGGACGTGCGCAGGCAGGATCTGGTCCTGCGGCCGCCATTGCAGGAACCAATGCACGCGCACGTGGTAATCGGTGGCGTGGAAGGCTACGCGAACACAGCAGTGGTCGAGGTACTGCTCAACGAGCAGAAGGTGCGCAGTGACCGCGAGGAGCGCATTCTTGACCTGACCTCGGCGAACAAGGAACTGATCCGCAATCTGGCTCACGAGATCAAGAACCCGCTGGGCGGGATTCGCGGCGCGGCCCAGTTGCTCGAGTTCGAGCTGCCCGAGCGTGCACTCCGGGAGTACACGCAGGTCATCATCAAGGAGTCGGACCGCCTGCAAACGCTGGTGGACCGCCTGCTGGAGCCGCATCGCCATCCGCACATCGTCTCGGACCTCAATATCCACGAGGTGCTGGAGCGTGTGCGCTCGGTGGTGCTGGCCGAGTTTCCCAACGGGCTGGAAATCGTGCGCGACTACGATGCCAGCCTGCCAGAATTGCGCGGCGATATGGAGCAACTGATCCAGGCCGTGCTGAACATCGTCCATAACGCCGCCCAGGCGCTGCACGAGCGTGTTGCGCGCGGCGATGCGCAGATCATCCTGCGGACCCGGGTGGCCCGGCAGGTCACGATCGCCAAGCGGCTCTTCAAGCTGGCATTGGATTTGCATGTGATTGACAACGGCCCGGGAATCCCCGAGGACATTCGCGAGCGCATCTTCTATCCGTTGGTTTCGGGCAGGGATGGCGGTAGCGGGCTCGGTCTCACACTCGCTCAAACCTTCGTGCAGCAACACGAGGGCTTGATCGAATGCGAGAGCAAGCCGGGCTGTACCGACTTCCGTATCCTGTTGCCATTGCACTAACCGCCCGATCGGCGAGACGGTGCGAGCGGCGCGGGGCCCTGCCATCAGCAGGGAATACGGGAGACCACATGACACCGAGCAGACAAGCGACGCACATGAAGCCGATCTGGATAGTCGACGACGATCAATCAATCCGCTGGGTCCTGGAAAAGGCCCTTGCCCGTGAAAGCCTGCTCTCCCGCAGTTTTACCAACGTGCGCGACGTGCTCGCGGCGCTGGAAGAGGACGAGCCGCAGGTCCTGATTTCGGATATCCGAATGCCCGGCGGTTCTGGCCTGGATTTGCTGCAGGCCATCAAGGCGCGGCATCCGGGCCTGCCCGTTATCGTGATGACGGCCTACTCGGACCTGGATAGCGCCGTGGCCGCGTTCCAGGGGGGCGCGTTCGAGTACCTGGCCAAGCCGTTCGATGTCGACAAGGCGGTCGAGTTGATTCGCCGGGCGCTCGAGGAAAGCCTGCGCGAGGAGGAAATGGACGATCGCCTGGTCGATGCGCCGGAAATCCTCGGCCAGGCTCCGGCGATGCAGGACGTGTTCCGCGCGATCGGTCGCCTGTCGCAATCGAACGTCACCGTAATGATCACCGGCGAGTCCGGTACCGGCAAGGAACTGGTGGCGCGTGCGTTGCACAAGCACAGCCCGCGCGCAAATGGTCCGTTCATTGCGCTGAATACGGCGGCAATTCCCAAGGATCTGCTCGAATCGGAACTGTTCGGCCATGAGCGTGGCGCGTTCACCGGCGCGCAGACCATGCGTCGCGGTCGCTTCGAACAGGCCGAAGGTGGCACGCTGTTCCTCGACGAAATCGGCGATATGCCATTTGATTTGCAGACGCGCCTGCTGCGTGTACTTTCGGATGGAAATTTCTATCGGGTGGGGGGGCATAATCCGTTGCGCGCGAACGTGCGCGTCATCGCCGCCACGCACCAGAACCTCGAGACGCGCGTCAAGGAAGGGCTGTTCCGCGAGGATTTGTTCCACCGTCTCAACGTGATTCGCCTGCGCCTGCCGCCGCTGCGCGAGCGTCCGGAGGACATCACGCTGCTGGCCCGCCATTTCCTGCAGAAGAGCGCGAAGGAGCTTGGCGTCGAAACCAAGCGCATGTCCGATGACGCACTGGCCTACGTCAGCACGCTGCCGTTCCCCGGCAATGTGCGCCAGCTCGAGAACCTCTGCAACTGGCTGACCGTCATGGCGCCGGCGCAGACCATCGAAGTAAAGGATTTCCCGCGCGAAATGATCGAGGTGGGGTACGGCGAAAGCAGTGTGTCGCCGATGCGTTCGCCGGGCGAGTCGAGGTCGTCGGGAGAGTACGAGGCTGCGGAAGTTTCTGACTACGGCACGCATGCCACGGGCGAGGGCGACACGATGGTCGCCACAAGACCACCCATGGCCTCTTCGGCTACGTCGTCGGCGTCGGCATTTGCGGCGAGCGCCGTCTCGGCAAGCTGGGAAACGCTGCTGGCTGGCGAGGCAAAGTCGATGCTCGAATCGGGGCAGCCCGAAGTCATGGATGCGCTGACGCGGCGATTCGAGAAAGCGGTGCTGGAAGCCGCGCTCGGTGTCACGCGCGGGCGTCGCGTGGAGGCCGCGACGCGGCTCGGCATCGGTCGGAACACCATTACTCGCAAGCTGCAGGAGCTTGGGTTCGACTGATCGCAGAGTCGTTGGTTTGTGGACCTGGATCGAGAGGCCTCGCGTTCGCGTGGCCTCTTTTTTATTTGATGGTTTCCTCTCAGGGGCTAACCGGCTCTGGCACCCTGTCGACGCGCAGTGACGGTAGCCAGACATCGGGACCCGGCGGCCGCTCGATCTTCCCCCGCGCCGTTACGCGTTTGCCCGTCAGCGCGCGAGCGTCCGCGATGGCAACGCCGCTCAGCTCCCAGAAAGTCATGTCACTGGTTTCGAGCATGACGGTCGGAAAGGGGTCGTTCCCCTTGACGTAGATCTCACCCACCAATGTCTGACGGGCGTCTGCCGGCGAGTTTGTCGCACATGCCGCGATGCTGATTGCGGCAAGTAGCGCGCCGAGGCTTGCTCTCATGCGGTGTCTCCGGAAATGCGGGGCCGCTGCGCAGCCCCTGCATTCACTATTGAATCACGACAGACAGCGTGGAGCCGGCAGGAACCTTCACGGTCTCGCTGTATGTGCCGCTCACGGCGGAACGGACCACCGGCAGGTTGGCGTATGCCTCGAGAGTGGCAGGTATCGATTGCGTCAGTGTCCGGACGGGCAGGAGCGCTTGCGGATCGATCAACGGAAGCGTGAACGGGCCGTCCTGTCGTTCCGGGAACCCAAAACCGGCAGGGCTGGGGGACTTCATTAGTGCGCCCGAAGTCGCGCCGAACCGACGTAGTTGTTCTCCGAGGCTCGATTCCGGCTGCACCGAGCGAATGGCGGAGTCGAGTGCGGCCACGGAGCTGCTGCTGGTATCCGTCAGCAAGTTCTTGTAGAAATCGAGTCCGAGTTGTCGGTTCAGGAATCCGCCGAGCGAGCCGGAGACCGAATAGCTGTCGCATGACGCGGCGAACGGTGTCCACGTTGTCAGGCTGCAGTTGTAAGAGCCGGCCTTGTAGCCAAGGTAGTCCCGGAAGCGAACGTCGCGGATTGCGTTGTAGTTTGCGTCGATCGAGAGGCTTGCGAGGTCCTCCATCATCATGGCCGAAGCCTCTTCCAGCCACTCGTCGAAGCTGTACTTCGGCCCCATGAGCATCCCGCGACGGTAGAAGTTCTGCGCGTGCACGGCCTCGTGCGCCATGGTCAGCAGCATTGTCCTCATGCCATCTTCACCACCCAGATAGAGCGTCTCGGCATCCAGATACAGGGATACGGATTCGTTGCTGAATGGATTGGTTTTCGCCGCCTTCTTGATGGCGTTTCGTCCATAGAAGTAGCCGATCCCACCAAACGGCTGGTCATTGTGGTCGAAGTTCAGGATGACGATATCGATCGGCTGTCCGGTGGCGGGGATCACGTCGAAGTAGGCGTGTTGCCCCCAGAACGGGCCGCCCACCGACTTCAGCATGTCGTAGATTTTTCCTTCCGAGGCGAAGCTGTCTGCGAGGCGGGCAACGATGTCCGGACTTACCTTGGATGCATCGTTCTCCGACCCTTCAACCCAGAAGTTGATCGTGGTGCCATCGGAGGCCTTCAGTTGACGCACAAGCATGGCCGACCGCTCGGAATTGTCGGAGTGGTACCAGGTCCTCACATCATGCACCGCCGCGGGAGTCGGCTCGCTCGTAGCGGAATGGTAGGGCGTGCTGCCACGCTTGCCGGCGAGCGCGACCCAGCCTTCACGGTTGAAGTCGGAAATGCGGCGCTTGGTTTCCTGTGTGTCGTTGTCCCACCGCAGCGCGCTTGCGACAATGCTCGGCATTTGCGAAGTCGTCAGCGAGATGTTCGGCATGGTCCGCGCAATGCCGGTGTGGTTGGTGAAGATTAGCGTCACGTCCTGGCCCTTCAATCCCGAAATGCGAATTGGCATGTCCACGGTGTCTGCAGTGGCGTTGATGCCTTTCCAGACGCCCACCCCGGTCCCCGCGTAGGTGTCTGCATCGACGGCTCCGCAGTTACTGCAGGCCGGTGTCATGACGTTGGTTGGCTTGGGCGGAGAGGGTTCTGGAGTCGAGGGCGCACCGGACGTGGTCACGGGCTGGGAGGATTGATATCCGTCGCCTCCGCCTCCGCAAGCGCTCAGGGCAGTGGCCGCAAGCAGCGCCACAGCAGCGTACCTCGCTCGCGGCGATGTGCGGGATTTGTTCGTCATTGATTGTTCTCCTGGAGTATTGGCATTCCACGCCGTTGCGGCGCAGCAATGCTTATACGGGCGAGAATCGTGAGATAGCTACCCGCTCCAGGAGAACTTCAGCCTTGCTTGATGACTGTCAGGCCAACTGCCTCAGTCCCAACAACCTTTCCGCCATTTCGGCGAAACCTTCGCCACCGGATGCATTGGTGACGTAGGCCGGTTTGTGCGGCAGCAGGTGGAGGATGTCACCCACGTTGGCAACGCCGACCGACAGCGGGAAGTGGCCGAACATCGCGACGTCGTTGGCCGAGTCGCCAATGAACAGCCATTCGTCGCGATGGGCGTCGACGTCGTCACCGAGGAGTTCCTCTACACACAGCCGGCTCATCGATAGTTTGTCATGGTGCCCGAACCATCCATTCACATGGATCGAACTGATCGTTGCCGTCATGCCAGCCTCGCGCATTATCTCGGCGATCCGGTCAACGGCCGGTTGCGGCAGCGGCGGGACGTCCTCGGCATGGTCGATCGCGAGATCGGCAGCATGCCAGGCTTGGTCCGATGCCAGCGCGCAGCCGGGGACCTCGCGCAGGATTTTCTGACCGAGCGCGTGGATGCGAAACAGGTTGACATCGCGCGTTTCCGCATCGTCCAGAAAACGGGTAACCAGCTTGCCATCACGCAGATGCGAGTAAAAGGCGCCGTTTTCGCCGATGATTGCGTCAACCGGCCACAGACGAGTCAGAATCTCCGCCCACGCGATGCATCGCCCGGTTACCGGAATCACATGCAGCCCGGCGCGGGTGAGACGATCCAATGCCAGATACGTGGCTGCGGGAAGGCGGCCATCGGTGGTCAGCGTGCCGTCAATGTCGGTCAGGATGCCGCGCACGCGGCGCAGGGCGGCGTCGGGCAGGGCGGAGAAAGGTTGGGGCGAGGTCATGGCGGCGAATTGTATCTGCGTCCTTGTTGCAAGGGCGATGATTGCGCAGTGTCAATATGCCGCAACAATCTCTTCGGCAAGGCGGGTTTGCCCTGTTTGCCGTGACATAAGAGCGGCGTAACATGCCTGTCACAAAAAATGCATACAGTCGGTCGCTTTTTCAAAAAAATTGGTCGGACCGAACACAGCCTCAGGAGAAATGCCAATGTCTTTTCCACGCACCGCGTTGAAGTTCGCCGCCGTTGCAAGCCTGGCCTTGGCCGGTACGGCCCATGCCGCAGTTGAGATCCAGTGGTGGCACGCCATGCAGGGCGCGCTGAACGACAAGGTCAACGAGATTGCCGACAAGTTCAACGCCAGCCAGTCCGACTACAAGATCGTGCCGGTCAACAAGGGCAATTACGACGAGACCATGGCAGCCGGCATTGCGGCATTCCGCGCGGGCGGCGCGCCGGCCATCCTGCAGGTATTCGAGGTGGGTACCGCGACGATGATGAGCGCCAAGGGCGCCATCAAGCCGGTGTCGCAGGTGATGAAGGACGCTGGCGAGAAGTTCGATCAAAAGGCGTACATCCCGGCAGTGGCGGGTTACTACACGTCGTCGAAGGGCGAGATGCTGTCGTTCCCCTTCAATAGCTCGACGACTGTCTTCTATTACAACAAGGATGCCTTCAAGAAGGCGGGCATTTCCGCTCCACCCAAGACCTGGCCCGAGGTGATGCAGTACTCGGCCAAGCTCAAGGCGTCGGGCCAGAGCTGCGCCTATACCACCGACTGGCAGAGCTGGGTGCACCTGGAGAGCTTCTCCGCCTGGCACAACACGCTCTTCGCCACGAAGAACAACGGTTTTGGCGGCACCGACGCGCGACTGGTCTTCAATAGCCCGCTGCATGTGAAGCACATCACGAATCTGCAGGAGATGGTGAAGAAGGGCTACTTCAGCTACGGCGGCCGCAAGGCGGAGTCGCAGGCCAAGTTCTACAACGGCGAGTGCGCGATGTTCACGGGCTCGTCCGCATCGCTGGCCAATATCCGCAAGAATGCCAAGTTCCAGTTTGGTGTGTCGCAACTGCCGTACTACCCGGACGTGCCGGGCGCGCCGCAGAACACGATCATCGGCGGTGCATCGCTGTGGGTGATGGGCGGCAAGAAGGCCGACGAGTACAAGGGCGTGGCCAAGTTCTTCACGTTCCTGTCGCGACCGGAGATCCAGTCGGACTGGCACCAGGCCACTGGCTACCTGCCGGTGACGATGGCTGCGTATGAGATGACGAGGAAGTCGGGTTACTACGACAAGAATCCGGGTGCCGATGTCTCGGTCGAGCAGATGGTCGTGAAGACCACCGACAAGTCGCGCGGCGTGCGTCTCGGCAACCTCGTGCAGATCCGTACCGTGATCGACGAGGAACTCGAAGCGGTGTGGGCTGGCAAGAAGGAGCCGAAGGCCGCGCTCGACAACGCCGTGGCACGTGGCAACGAACTGCTGGAGCGTTTCCAGAAGACCGCCAGGGAATAAGCCCCTGCGGTGATGGAGCTGAAGCGGGCGGCGGCACAATCGTCGCCCGTTTGCGTTTGTTTTGGGAACCCCCTCGATGGAAAAGCGCGTCGTCTTTCGCTCTCCGTGGTTGCCGTATCTGCTGGTGCTGCCGCAGATCGCCATCACGCTGATCTTCTTCTTTTTGCCCGCCGGGCAAGCGCTGTGGCAGTCGATGCTGCAGCAAGATGCCTTCGGCATCAATCTCGAGTTCGTCGGGCTCGATAACTTCGTTACGCTGTGGAAGGACCCGCAGTACATCGAGTCCTTCCAGACCACTGCGATCTTCGCCATTGGCGTGACGGTGGTGGGCCTGTCCGTGGCGTTGCTGCTGGCGTACTTCGCCGATCGCGTCATACGCGCCGCCACTGGCTACAAGACCCTGCTGATCTGGCCGTACGCGGTGGCGCCTGCCGTGGCCGGCGTGCTCTGGATGTTCATGTTCAACCCAACCCTGGGCGTGGTGTCCTACGCGCTGCGCAAAGCAGGCGTGGACTGGAACTTCCTGCTCAATGGCAACCAGGCACTGCTGCTGGTGGTGCTGGCGGCCGCATGGAAGCAGGTCAGCTACAACTTCCTGTTCTTCCTGGCCGGGCTACAGAGCATTCCGAAATCGCTGATCGAGGCCGCTGCCATCGACGGCGCGGGCCCGTGGAAGCGCTTCTGGTCGATCGTGTTCCCGCTGCTGTCGCCCACCACCTTCTTCCTGCTCGTGATCAACATGGTCTACGCCTTCTTCGATACCTTTGCGATCATCGATGCGGTGACCCACGGCGGCCCGTTCAACTCGACGAACACGCTCGTCTACAAGGTGTTCCATGATGGCTTCCGTGGCATGGATATTGGTGGCTCGGCCGCACAGTCGGTGGTGCTGATGGTGATCGTGATCGCGCTGACAGTGGTGCAGTTCCGATTCGTGGAACGCAAGGTCCAGTATTGAGGAGCCAGCCATGGTAGAACGACGTCCCGTACTCGACTTCATTACTCACCTAGTGCTGATCGTCGGCATCGCGGTCGTGGCATTTCCGGTGTACCTGACCTTCGTCGCGTCGACGCTGACGGCCGAGCAGGTACTCGATGCACCGATGACGCTGATCCCGGGCAGCCATCTGATCGAAAACTATCGCACCGTGCTGTTTCAAGGCGTGGGCGAGGCCGCTTCGCCGGTCTCGACCATGATAAAGAACAGCCTGATCATGGCGTTGGGCATTGCGCTGGGGAAGATCGCGATTTCGATCATTTCCGCCTTTGCGATCGTCTATTTCCGTTTTCCGCTGCGCAAGACGTTCTTCTGGATGATCTTCATCACGCTGATGCTGCCGGTGGAAGTGCGTATCCTGCCGACCTACAAGGTGGTATCTGACCTCGGCATGCTGGATAGCTACTTCGGCTTGACGATTCCCATCATCGCGTCGGCCACCGCCACGTTCCTGTTTCGGCAATTCTTTCTGACGATCCCGGATGAACTGGCCGAAGCCGCCCGCATCGACGGGGCCGGACCGCTGCGATTCTTCTGGGATGTGGTGCTGCCGCTGTCGCGCACCAGCATCGCCGCGCTGTTCGTGATCCAGTTCATCTATGGCTGGAACCAGTACCTCTGGCCATTGCTGATCACCACGCAGAAGTCGATGACGCCCGTGGTGGTGGGCGTGACACAGATGATTTCCCGCTCGGGCGATGCCGCTACCGACTGGAACCTCGTGATGGCCACCGTGATGCTGGCGATGATCCCGCCGGCAGTGGTGGTGGTGCTGATGCAACGCTGGTTCGTCAAGGGCCTCGTGGAAACGGAAAAATAAGGTCATTCCATGGCAAAGCTGTCTCTTCGCAACGTTCAGAAAACCTACGCCGGGGGCACGCAGGTCGTGCACGGCATCGACATGGAAATCGCCGACGGCGAGTTCATCGTGATAGTCGGGCCGTCCGGCTGCGGCAAATCCACGCTGCTGCGCATGGTGGCCGGCCTCGAGACGATCACCGGTGGTGAGATCCATATTGGCGACAAGGTCGTCAACGATCTGGAGCCGGCCGCGCGTGATATCGCGATGGTGTTCCAGAACTACGCGCTCTATCCGCACATGAGCGTGTACGACAACATGGCGTACGGGCTGAAGATCCGCGGGATGTCGAAGGGCGAGATCGAGCAGCGCGTCAAGCATGCGGCCGGCATCCTGGAACTTGCGTCGCTGCTCGATCGCAAGCCGCGCGCATTGTCTGGCGGACAGCGGCAGCGTGTGGCGATGGGCCGTGCAATCGTGCGTGAGCCATCGGTGTTCCTGTTCGACGAGCCGCTGTCGAACCTCGATGCCAAGCTGCGCGTGCAGATGCGGCTGGAGCTCAAGGATCTGCACCGCCGGCTCAAGACGACCAGCCTCTATGTGACGCACGACCAGGTGGAGGCCATGACGCTGGCGGACCGCATGATGGTGCTCAATGGTGGCCGGGTGGAGCAGATCGGCACGCCGCTGGAAGTCTATGCGCGACCGGCCAGCACGTTCGTCGCCGGCTTCATTGGCTCGCCGCCGATGAATCTGGTGCCGGTGGCGCGGAACGGAAGCGGGCAGGGCGTCGCGCAAATGCGGGTCCAACCGAAGGACGGGCAGGCAGCGGCGACGCTGGGACATCTGCCGATGGGGCTGCATCTGCCCGAACAGGCGCTGATGGGATTGCGTCCCGAACACATCGAGCCTTGCGCCGTGCACGAGGCCATCGCCGAACTGGATGTGAGGGTGGTGGAGGCGCTCGGCGCGGATTCGTTCGCGTACGGATCGCTCGGCGGCCAGCCCATCGTGGTCAGGCTCGACAGCCAGACGCAGGTGCGTGCCGGTGACAAGCTGCCGATTACGGCGTCGGCCGAGCATCTGCATTTCTTCGACGTGCAGTCGGGCAAGCGTATCGAGGCTCAGGCATGACGAATTGGCCCTATCCCCGCTTTATTGCCCATCGCGGCGCGGGCAAGCTGGCTCCCGAAAACACGCTGGCCGCGTTTCGGCACGGTGCGTCGTTCGGCTACCGGATGTTCGAGTTCGACGTGAAGCTGTCTGCCGACGGCAAGCCGATCCTGATGCACGATGCGACGCTGGATCGCACAACGACCGGCAAAGGGCGTGTCGATGCGCTGACGCTGGGCGAACTGGCGGCGCTGGATGCTGGCGGCTGGCACAGTCCCGCGTACGCGGGCGAGCCGGTGCCGACGCTGGCGGCCATTGCTCACTATACGCAGGCCAATGGCTTCATGGTCAATATTGAGATCAAGCCGGTGCCAGGGGCCGAATATCGGACTGGTGCGGCCGTGGCGCTTGACGCACTTTCACTGTGGAGGGGCGCTGGCACGCCGCCGTTGCTGTCCTCGTTCTCGGAAGTGGCGTTGGAGGCCGCGCATCAGGTGGCGCCAGACCTCCCGCGTGCCTTGCTGCTGGATACACTGCCTGCCGATTGGCTCGAGCGGCTGCGCCGGCTGGAATGCGTGGCGCTCGACGCCAACCACCGTGAACTCGATGCTGCTGTCATCGGCGCCGCGCATTCGGCTGGGTTCAAGGTCCTCTGCTACACGGTCAACGACCGGGTGAGGGCAGCGAACCTGCTGTCATGGGGGCTGGACGGCTTGATCACCGATGCGGTCGATCAGATCGCGCCACAGTCCTGAACAGTCCGTCTTGTTTTGCATCACGAAAAGTCCCTACGAGTCCAGGGCAAACGTGCTATGCTTCGCGAGTGAAGACTTAGGTCCTTCCCCGCACAACTTGCCCTTTCGGGTCTAGCGGCGAGACCGAAAACTAGCGGCACCTGACACGGTGCCGTTCGTTCAAGGTGGTAACCGTTGGGCCCCCAAGAGTTGTTTGCAATCCGCTAACCGGTCGAGCCGTGTCGCGGAAGGTTGATGAACCCGCTTAACTCCGGCATTCCCGGAGAATAGTGAGCGCCCCATGATGCAGCAGTATCAAAGCAATTCGTACCTCTTCGGCGGCAACGCCCCCTATGTGGAAGAGCTGTACGAGGCCTACCTCCAGAATCCCAGTTCGGTTCCCGACAACTGGCGCGCGTATTTCGACGCGATGCAGAATGTCCCGGCTGCGGATGGTTCCAACGCCCGCGATATCCCCCACGCACCGATCGTCGCCTCGTTCGCCGAGCGCGCCAAGCAGGGCCCCATCAAGACCATTGTTGCCTCGGCCGATTCCGATATGGGCCGCAAGCGCGTCGCTGCCACGCAGCTGATCGCCGCTTACCGCAACATCGGCTCGCACTGGGCTGACCTCGATCCGCTCAAGCGCCAGGAGCGTCCGCCCCTGCCTGACCTGGATCCGGCGTTCTACGGCTTCTCCGAGGCTGACCTCGATATCGTCTTCAATGCCAGCAACACGTACTTCGGCAAGGAGTCGATGAGCCTGCGCGAGCTGCTCAACAACCTGCGAGAAACGTACTGCGGCACCATCGGCGCCGAGTTCATGTACGTGAGCGACCAGGCGCAGAAGCGCTGGTGGCAGGAGCGCCTGGAAACCACGCGTTCCAAGCCCGTGTTCACGCTGGAGAAGAAGAAGCACATCCTCGACCGCCTGACCGCGGCCGAAGGCCTGGAGCGATTCCTCCACACCAAGTACGTCGGCCAGAAGCGCTTCTCGCTCGAAGGTGGCGAGAGCTTCATCGCCGCGATGGACGAACTGATCCAGCACGCCGGGACCAAGGGCGTGCAGGAAATCGTGATCGGCATGGCTCACCGTGGCCGTCTGAACGTGCTGGTCAATACGCTGGGCAAGATGCCGGCCGACCTGTTCGCTGAATTCGAAGGCAAGCACGTCGACGACCTGCCGGCCGGTGACGTGAAGTACCACAAGGGCTTCTCGAGCGATGTCTCGACGGAAGGCGGCCCGGTTCACCTGTCGCTCGCGTTCAACCCGTCGCACCTGGAAATCGTCAACCCGGTGGTCGAAGGCTCGTCCAAGGCTCGCCAGGAACGCCGCGGCGACGTCGGCCACAAGGAAGTGCTGCCGGTGCAGGTGCACGGCGACGCGGCCTTTGCCGGCCAGGGCGTGGTGATGGAAACGCTGAACCTCGCGCAGACCCGCGGCTACGGCACGGGTGGCACGATGCATCTGGTTATCAACAACCAGATCGGTTTCACCACGTCGGACCCGCGCGACGCCCGTTCGACGCTGTATTGCACGGACGTGGTCAAGATGATCGAGGCGCCGGTGCTGCACGTGAACGGCGACGATCCCGAAGCCGTGGTGTACGCCATGCAGCTGGCCGTTGATTTCCGCATGGAATTCAACAAGGACGTCGTGGTCGACATCATCTGCTTCCGCAAGCTGGGCCACAACGAGCAAGACACGCCGGCTATGACGCAGCCGCTGATGTACAAGAAGATCGGCCAGCATCCGGGTACGCGCAAGCTGTACGCTGACAAGCTGGTGGCGCAGAGCCTGACCCCGGCCGAGTTCGGCGACGAGCTGGTCAAGGACTACCGTGCCGCCATGGACGCTGGCAAGCACACGGTGGATCCGGTCCTGTCGAACTTCAAGAACAAGTTCGCTGTGGACTGGATGCCGTTCCTGAACCGCAAGTGGACGGACGCTGCCGACACCGCCGTGCCGATGACGGAACTGAAGCGTCTGGCCGAGCGCATCACCACGATTCCTGAGCACTTCAAGCTGCATCCGCTGGTGGAGAAGGTCGTCAAGGACCGCTCCAACATGGGCCGCGGCGAGCAGATGCTGGACTGGGGCATGGGTGAACACCTGGCCTTCGCTTCGCTGGTTGCATCGGGCTACCCGGTGCGTATCACCGGCCAGGACGCCGGCCGCGGTACCTTCACGCACCGCCACGCCGTGCTGCATGACCAGGCTCGCGAGCGCTGGGATGCCGGCTCGTACGTGCCGCTGCAGAACGTGTCGGAAAACCAGGCACCGTTCACGGTGATCGACTCGGTGCTGTCTGAAGAGGCCGTGCTCGGCTTCGAATACGGCTACTCGACCGCCGAACCGAATGCGCTGGTGATCTGGGAAGCCCAGTTCGGCGACTTCGTCAACGGCGCTCAGGTTGTGATCGACCAGTTCATCTCGTCGGGTGAAGTGAAGTGGGGTCGCGCATCGGGCTTGACGATGATGCTGCCGCACGGCTACGAAGGCCAGGGTCCGGAACACAGCTCGGCCCGTATCGAGCGTTTCCTGCAGCTCTGCGCCGATCACAACATCCAGGTTGTCCAGCCGACCACGCCGGCCCAGATCTTCCACCTGCTGCGTCGCCAGATGATCCGTCTGTTCCGCAAGCCGTTGGTGATCATGACGCCGAAGTCGCTGCTGCGTAGCAAGGATGCCGTGTCGCCGCTGTCCGATCTGGCCAAGGGTCATTTCGAGACCGTGATCCCCGATCACGAGGAACTGAACGCCAGCAAGGTCAAGCGCGTGATCATGTGCTCGGGCAAGGTCTACTACGACCTGGTCAACACCCGCCGTGAGCGTGGTGCCACCGACACGGCGATCATCCGCATGGAACAGCTGTATCCGTTCCCGCACAAGGCCGTTGCCGCGGAACTCAAGAAGTATCCGGGCGCGACCGAAATCCTGTGGTGCCAGGACGAGCCGCAGAACCAGGGTGCCTGGTTCTTCGTGCAGCACTACATCATGGAAAACATGACGGAAGGCCAGAAGCTCGGTTATGCCGGTCGTCCCGCCTCGGCTTCGCCGGCGGTGGGCTACTACGCAAAGCACAACGAGCAACAGAAGGCGCTGCTGGACGCTGCGTTCTCCAAGCTCAAGGGCTTTGTTCTGACCAAGTAATTCGTCGGCACCCGCGGCCGCGCACCAGGATGCGCGCCGCGGGTCAGCCTACCCGCAACGAAACACACGCATACATCGAGGAATTTTCAAACCATGGCTATTGTTGACGTCAAGGTTCCCCAATTGTCGGAATCGGTCGCCGAAGCGACCATGCTGAACTGGAAGAAGAAGCCGGGCGAAGCTGTTGCTCAGGACGAGATCCTGATCGAAATCGAAACCGACAAGGTTGTGCTGGAAGTGCCGGCACCGTCGGCTGGCGTTCTGTCGCAGATCATCAAGAACGACGGCGATACCGTCGTGGCCGATGAAGTGATCGCCAAGATTGACACGGCAGCCACCGCAGGCGCTGTGGCACCGGCCGCCGCCGCTCCGGCTCCCGCCGCAGCAGCACCGGCCCCGGCAGCTGCTGCCCCCGCAGCCGCTGCCAGCGCTGGCGCCATCGCCATGCCGTCGGCTGCCAAGCTGATGGCCGAAGGTGGCCTGTCGGCTTCGCAAGTGGCTGGCACCGGCAAGGACGGCCGCATCACCAAGGGTGACGTGCTGGCCGCCGGCTCGGCTCCCGCTCCGGCCGCCAAGGCTGCTCCGGCTCCGGCCGCCGCCAAGCCGGCCCTGCCGCAAGTGTCGGCCCAGGTTGACTTCGCCGCGCTGGGCGATCGCCCGGAAGAGCGCGTGCCGATGAGCCGCCTGCGCGCGCGTATCGCCGAGCGTCTGATCCAGTCGCAATCGACCAACGCCATTCTCACCACCTTCAACGAAGTGAACATGAAGCCGGTGATGGATCTGCGCGCCAAGTACAAGGATCGCTTCGAGAAGGAACATGGTGTGAAGCTGGGTTTCATGTCGTTCTTCGTGAAGGCCGCCGTGCACGCGCTGAAGAAGTACCCGGTCATCAACGCCTCGGTGGACGGCAACGACATCGTCTACCACGGCTACTTCGACATCGGTATCGCCGTGGGCTCGCCGCGTGGTCTGGTGGTGCCGATCCTGCGCAACGCCGACCAGATGAGCCTGGCCGACATCGAGAAGAAGATCGCCGAGTTCGGCACCAAGGCGCGTGACGGCAAGCTGTCGCTGGAAGAACTGACCGGCGGTACGTTCTCGATCTCGAACGGCGGTACGTTCGGCTCGATGCTGTCGACCCCGATCATCAACCCGCCGCAGTCGGCCATCCTGGGCGTGCACGCCACCAAGGACCGTGCCGTGGTGGAAGACGGCCAGATCGTGATCCGTCCGATGAACTACCTGGCGATGTCCTACGACCACCGTATCATCGACGGCCGCGAAGCCGTTCTGGGTCTGGTGGCCATGAAGGAAGCGCTGGAAGATCCGGCTCGTCTGCTGCTGGACCTGTAATTCAGGCCAGACCTCCGTCTATCGTTTGTCGTCGTCCCCGCGCTTCGCGCGCGGGGACCCGGCCGCTACCTCGCCGCCGGACGCCCGCCCTTGCGCGGGCATGACACACCAGAGAGAAATTTCCCATGAGCAAACAATTCGACGTGCTGGTGATCGGCGCCGGCCCCGGCGGCTATATCGCCGCCATCCGCGCTGCCCAGTTGGGCCTGAACGTGGCTTGCCTGGAAGGCAACGCCTATGACGATCCGAAGGGCGAAGCACGCCTGGGCGGTACCTGCCTGAACGTGGGCTGCATTCCGTCCAAGGCACTGCTGGCATCCTCGGAAGAGTTCGAGAACGCCTCGCATCACCTGGCCGACCATGGCATCACCGTGGGCGACGTCAAGGTCGACGTGGCCAAGATGCTCAAGCGCAAGGACGACATCGTCAGCAAGATGACGAAGGGCATCGAGTTCCTGTTCCGCAAGAACAAGGTGACCCTGTTCAAGGGCTACGGCAAGTTCACCGGCAAGGCTGCAGAAGGCTTCCAGGTGGAAGTGAATGGCGAGACGCTGACCGCCAAGCAGGTCATCATCGCCACGGGCTCGAAGGCTCGCCATCTGCCGGGCGTCGCTGTCGACAACAACCTGATCAGCGATAACGAAGGCGCGCTGAAGTTCGGTACCGTGCCGAAGAAGCTGGGCGTGATCGGCGCCGGCGTGATCGGCCTGGAGCTGGGCTCGGTGTGGCGCCGTCTGGGTGCCGAAGTGACCGTGCTGGAAGCGCTGCCCGCATTCCTGGGCGCCGCCGACGAAGGCGTGGCCAAGGAAGCGCAGAAGCTGCTGACCAAGCAGGGGCTGCAGTTCCACCTGAGCGTCAAGGTCGACGAAGTGAAGACCGGCAAGGACAACGTCACGGTCAACTACACCGACAAGGACGGCAAGGCGCAGACGCTGGAAGTCGATCGCCTGATCGTGTCGGTGGGCCGCGTGCCGAACACCGACAACCTCGGCCTGGACGCCGTGGGCCTGGGCGTGGACCAGCGTGGCTTCATCGAGGTGGACGACCACTGCCAGACCAAGGTGCCGGGCATCTGGGCAATCGGCGACGTGGTGCGTGGCCCGATGCTGGCCCACAAGGCAGAAGACGAAGGCGTGGCCGTGGCCGAACGTATCGTTGGCCAGAAGCCGCATATCGACTTCAACACGGTTCCCTGGGTTATCTACACGTTCCCGGAAATCGCGTGGGTCGGCAAGACCGAGCAGCAACTCAAGGCCGAAGGCCGCGAGTACAAGTCGGGCCAATTCCCGTTCATGGCCAATGGCCGTGCGCTGGGCATGGGTGCTTCGGACGGTTTCGTGAAGATGCTGGCCGATGCCAAGACCGACGAGATCCTGGGCGTGCACATCGTGGCCGCGAATGCATCGGACCTGATCGCCGAAGCCGTGGTGGCGATGGAGTTCAAGGCTGCGAGCGAAGATATCGGTCGCGTCTGCCACCCGCACCCGTCGATGTCGGAAGTCATGCGCGAAGCCGCGCTGGCCGTCGACAAGCGTCAGCTCAACATGTAAGGCATTTGCCTCGCAAAGTGTGAGCATCGGCGCGCCGCCATTCGCGGCGCGCCGTTTTCACTTGCAGGCCCCCGGTTGAACCCACATGAACGTCACCGAGTTTTACGAACACGAACTCAAGCAGCGCGGCTATCAGTCAGATGAGGCGCAGCGTCGCGCCGTGGAGCGGCTCCAGCAATGCTATGACGAGTGGGTGGCCTACAAGGGCCGTCGAAACAGCACGCTGAAGAAGTTGCTGGTACACCCCGAGGTGCCGAAGGGCGTCTACATGTGGGGTGGGGTGGGGCGCGGCAAGTCGTTCCTGATGGACAGTTTCTATTCCTGCGTGCCGGTGGTGCGCAAGACGCGGCTCCACTTCCACGAGTTCATGCGCGAGGTGCATCGGGAACTCGAGGAACTGCGCGGTCGGGCAGACCCGCTGGACGAACTGGCGAAACGCATTGCGCGCCGCTTCCGGTTGATCTGCTTCGACGAGTTCCACGTCAATGATGTGGCGGATGCGATGATCCTGCATCGTCTGCTGCAGCAGTTGTTCGAGAACGGTGTGCAGTTCGTGATGACGTCGAACTATCGCCCGGATCTGCTTTACCCGGACGGCCTTCACCGTGATCGGGTGCTGCCGGCTATTGCGCTGCTGCAGCAAAAGCTCGATGTACTCAATGTCGATGCCGGCATCGACTACCGCAAGCGGGCGCTGGAACAGGTACAGGCCTACCATACGCCGCTGAACCGGGAGGCCAGCGCCGCGCTGCGCGATGCGTTCGTGTCCATCGCGGGTACGGCGGACGAGTCTCCGATCCTGCATATCGAACATCGCGAGATCAAGGCGTTGCGCAAGGCCAATGGCGTGGTCTGGTTCGATTTCGCGACCTTGTGCGGCGGCCCGCGCTCCCAGAACGACTATCTGGAGATTGCGTCACAGTTTCATACGGTGATCCTGTCGGATGTGCCGAAGATGACGCCGCGGATGTCATCGGAGGCGCGCCGCTTCACCTGGCTGATCGATGTTTTCTACGATCACAAGGTCAAGCTGCTGATGTCCGCCGAGGTGCCGGCCGACGAACTCTATACCGAAGGCCAGATGGCGAACGAGTTTCATCGGACGGTCTCGCGGATCATCGAGATGCAGTCGCGGGAGTACCTCGAGTCCGAACGTCGTACGGTCGACACCTCGTTGACCTGACAGGCTAGCAGGGGAGTCTGAAGGCCGTTCGAACCCGCTCCCCTGTTTGCACGGCCAGACCCTGGCTCCATTTTTGGAAGTTTGATCTTTATCAAGGCATATGGCGCGCTGGTTACCTAGTATTCGCTGGGTACTAAAAGCGCACTATGCCGTCCCTGCACGCTAGCCCCCTCGCGCCCGATGGAACGTCCGTTCCGTCCAATCCGAGCGCACAACTTGGTTCCGCCGCAGCCCTTGCCTCGGGCACGCGGCCTGGGTCGGCGTCTCTATCTACATCCACTACTCATTGTTTTCATTGCGGCCAGCCTCTCGGGCGCGATGTCACGCCGGTCGTCGCTGATATCGGCGGGCAGCGCCGCACATTCTGCTGTGGCGGCTGCCAGGCGCTGGCGCAGACACTCTATTCAGCCGGCTTCGGGCATCTATATAGCGATGTCACGCGGTTCGCGCGGCCGATAGATGCCCAGGCGCGACGCGAGGCAGAGCCTGTGTGGGCCGCCTACGATGCCCCCGAGCTGCGCAACCAGTTCGTTCGAGAACTGGGCGACGGCCGGGCGGAGATCACGCTGGCGCCGGAAAACATCCGCTGCGCGGCCTGTGCCTGGTTGATCGAGCAGCACCTCGGGCAACTGGATGGGGTCGAGTCGGCCGTGGCGAACGTGGCCACGCGCCGCGTAGTGGTGCGCTGGCAAGAGAACAAGCAGGGCGTGGCGGGGCTGCTGTCCACGCTGGCCGACATCGGCTACCAGGCATGGCCGTTCGAGGTCTCGCGTGGCGACCAGCACGATCGCCGCGAGCGGCGCGGCCTGCTGATGCGCATGGCCGTGGCGATGCTCGGCATGATGCAGGTGATGATGTATGCGTGGCCGCTCTATACGCACGAAGCCACGATCGACCCCGGCCAGCTTCAGTTGATGCGCTGGGCGAGCTTTGCGCTGACGATCCCGGTGGTTCTTTACTCTGCCTCGCCGATTTTCGCTGGCGCATGGCGTTCATTGCGGCAACGGCATATGGGCATGGACGTGCCTGTTGCGATCGGCGTGCTGGCTGGCTTCTTCGCGAGCGCTGTGGCGACCGTGCGGGGCGTCGGGGAGGTCTACTTCGATTCCGTGACGATGTTCGTCGCGTTCCTTCTGTTGGCCCGCTATCTGGAGTTGCGTGTCCGGCAAGCCTCGCGCAGTGGCGCCGAGATGCTGGCGCGCCAGCTGCCCGCGACCTGCGAGCGGCTGGTGGAGACGAGCGGCGTCGGCGAGCGGATCCCGGTTGCGCGACTGAATGCCGGTGACCGGATTCGCGTGAAGGCGGGCGAGATCATGCCGGCCGACGGTGTCGTGGTGGCTGGCGTCAGCGAAATCGACGAATCGATGCTGACAGGGGAAGCGCGGCCGGTGAAGCGCGCCATTGGCGACACCGTGCTGGCGGGTTGCTTCAATGCTGCCAGTCCGCTCGAGGTGAGCGTGCGCCGGATCGGCGCGCAGACCCGTCTCGCCGAGATCGTAGCCGTGCTGGATCGCGCGCTGGCGGATAAGCCCCGCCTGGCCCAGTTGGCAGATCGTGTGGCCGGCTGGTTTGTCGCCACCCTCTTGATCCTGGCCGCAATCACCGGGCTGGTCTGGGCGATCTGGATCGATCCATCACGCGCGCTATTGGTGACAGTCGCGGTGCTCGTTGTGAGCTGTCCTTGCGCGTTGTCGCTGGCTACTCCGGCGGCGCTGGCCGCCGCTGGCGCGGCGTTGTCGCGGCGCGGCGTGCTGCTGACCCGCGCGCACACGCTCGAAGCGCTTTCGGGTGTCACGGACATCATGCTCGACAAGACGGGCACGTTGACCGAGGGGCGTTTTGCGCTCGTGTCGACGGAGATCGCGGGCAATCTGGATCCGCCGACTTGCCAGAGTCTCGCCGCCGCCATGGAGCGTGGTGGGGAACATCCGATTGCGAGGGCCTTGGTTGAGGCCGCGGCGCACCATGCCGAACGGCTGGTGGCTGAACTGCACAACACTCCCGGGCAAGGATTGCAGGCAAATGTCGACGGCCGGTTGATGCGGCTGGGGCGTAGAGAGTTCGTCGCGGAATTGGCACCGGCAGCGGCCGACATCCGCCGCAGTGGTGACCGTTTTCCGGGCGCTACCGAGGTCTGGCTTGGTGACGCAAACGGTCCGCTGGCGTGTTTTCAGTTGGCCGATGTCGAACGGCCCCAGACAGCCGAGCTTCTGGCTTCGCTGACCCGACTCGGTGTGCGCTGTCATCTGGTTTCGGGCGATCAGCCGGCAGCGGTGCGCTGGTGGGCGGACCGCTTCGGCATCGAGACCGCCGTTGGAGCGGTCACGCCTGAAGGCAAGCGCGACTATGTAGCCAATCTTCAACAGCAGGGCGCCGTCGTTCTGGCGGTGGGCGACGGCATCAACGATGCGCCGGTGCTGGCCCAGGCCCAGGTTTCGATAGCGATCGGCAGCGGTGCGCCATTGGCGCAGGCCGGTGCCGATGCCGTGCTGACACACGGTGGCGTGGGCGAAATCGCCAATGCCATCGCCGTGGCCCGCAAGACGCGCCGTGTGGTACGCCAGAACCTGGGTTGGGCCTTTTTCTACAACGTCGTGGCGATCCCCCTGGCAGCTACCGGACTCGTTACGGCATGGATGGCAGGCATCGGAATGTCCGTGTCGTCGTTACTGGTTGTCGGCAATGCATGGCGCCTGTTGCGCGCCGCGGCGGCGCCGGCCAGGGAGTCCTGAATATGGAAACACTCTATCTATTGGTGCCGATGAGCCTGGTGCTGGTGGCCGTGATTGCCGGGGCGCTGTGGTGGGCGTTGCACGCGGGGCAGTACGACGACCTCGATCGCCCGGCGGAAGCAATTTTGCTCGACAACGACAAGCCTTGAATGTCAAGGCATATAGGTGACCGTTGCGGCGAACGCTCATTGACAGGAATTAATGCAAGCAGTTCGCAAGGGATGCTGGTGGCTTGATGAAAGTCAACGCGACTTGTAAGCCGATTTTCTAAAGTCACACCGTCAGTAGGTTTATTTTTACTTTTTGCATTGGGGGTCTGAATGGCTGTCACCACCGCGTCCTCACGCGCCGACACCTTCAACTATGGAGTCGTGCGGCAGTTTGCCGTCATGACCGTGGTTTGGGGGATCGTTGGCATGGCCGTAGGCGTTCTGCTTGCGGCGCAATTGATCTGGCCGGATCTGAATTTCAATACACCGTGGTTATCGTTCGGTCGCTTGCGACCGCTTCACACCAATGCGGTGATCTTTGCATTTGGCGGTAGCGCGCTGTTCGCCACGTCGTACTACGTCGTGCAACGCACCTGCCAGGCCCGGCTGTTCTGCGGCCCGCTGGCGTCGTTCACATTCTGGGGCTGGCAAGCCATCATCATCGCGGCGGTGATCACGCTGCCGATGGGCATTACTTCTTCCAAGGAGTATGCCGAGCTCGAATGGCCGATCGATATCCTGATCACGCTGGTCTGGGTTGCCTACGCGGTGGTGTTCTTCGGCACGATCATCAAGCGCAAGACCCGCCATATCTACGTGGCGAACTGGTTCTTCGGCGCTTACATCCTGACGATCGCCATCCTCCATATCGTCAACAACATCGAAATGCCGGTGTCGATGTGGAAGTCGTACTCCGCCTATGCAGGCGTGCAGGACGCGATGATCCAGTGGTGGTACGGCCACAACGCGGTGGGCTTCTTCCTGACCACGAGCTTCCTGGGGATGATGTACTACTTCATCCCGAAGCAGGCAGAGCGTCCGATCTACTCGTATCGCCTGTCGATCGTCCACTTCTGGGCGCTCAACTTCACGTACATGTGGGCGGGTCCGCACCACCTGCAGTACACCTCGCTGCCTGACTGGGCGCAGTCGCTGGGCATGGTGTTCTCGCTGATCCTGCTGGCTCCGTCGTGGGGCGGCATGATCAACGGGATCATGACGCTGTCCGGTGCCTGGCACAAGCTGCGTACCGATCCGATTCTCAAGTTCCTGGTGGTGGCGCTGTCGTTCTACGGCATGGCCACGTTCGAGGGCTCGATGATGTCGATCAAGACCGTGAACGCGCTGTCGCACTACACGGACTGGACGATCGGCCACGTGCACTCGGGTGCCCTGGGCTGGGTCGCGATGATCTCGATTGGCTCACTTTACTACCTGATTCCGCGCCTGTTCGGGGAGAAGGAGATGTACAGCACGCGCCTGATCGAGTGGCACTTCTGGATTGCGACGATCGGCGTCGTGCTCTACATCGCCTCGATGTGGATCGCCGGTGTGATGGAAGGTCTGATGTGGCGCGCCACGCAGCCTGACGGCACGCTGACCTATGCGTTCGTCGAAGCGGTCAAGGCAAAGTATCCGTTCTATCTGATTCGTCTGCTGGGTGGCCTGTGCTTCCTGAGCGGCATGATCCTCATGGCTTACAACGTGGCACGTACCATCATTGGCAAGCCTGCGGTTGACGCTCCGATTCCGGCCAACCTGCCGGCTTCCGCCCACTGATCGCCGAGGACCGAACGATGTCTCAAAAACAAGGATTCTTTTCCCACGAAACGCTGGAGAAGAACGTCGGCTGGCTGATCATCGCAACCATCATCGTGGTCAGTATCGCTGGCCTGGTGCAGATCGTGCCGCTGTTCTTCCAGCACTCGACGACTGAGCCCGATCCGGGCATCACGCCGTACTCGCCGCTGCGCCTGATGGGGCGCGACATCTACATCCGTGAGGGTTGCGTTGGTTGCCACTCGCAGCAGGTGCGTACCCTGCAGGCGGAGACTGAGCGTTATGGCCATTTCTCCACGGCGGGCGAGTCGGTGTATGACCACCCGTTCCTGTGGGGCTCGAAGCGTACCGGTCCGGATCTCGCGCGCGTTGGCGGCCGTTACTCGGACGACTGGCAGCGGATCCACCTGCGCAATCCGCGCGATGTGGTTCCCGAGTCGGTGATGCCTTCGTACCCGTGGCTGGAGAAGACGCAGTTGCCCACCAACGACATCCAGGCACGCATGCACGCGCTGAAGCGTCTGGGTGTGCCGTACAAGGACGAAGAGATTGCCCGTGCGCCTGAAGAGTTGGCGGGCAAGACGGAAGAAGATGCGCTGGTGGCGTATCTGCAGGGACTTGGCCTGAATCGCCGCAATGTGCGCGTTGACTCGGCGGCGGCTCCGGCGCCGGCGAAGGAGTGATGCCATGGCGATCGTGACCGCAATTGCAACCGTCGTGTCGATGCTGACGTTCATTGGCATCTGCTGGTGGGCATGGTCGGGCGGCCGCCAGGCCGCCAATCAGGAATCGGCGATGTTGCCGTTTGCCCTGCCTGACGAAAACACAACTACAAGCCGGAACCCACAGCCATGAGCGATTTCATTTCCGATTTCTGGAGTTATTACATCGCGGCCATCGCGCTCATCGGGATCGTCTGGTGTGTCTGGCTGCTGTTCTCCCAACGCAAGATGCCGAAAGGTGTCAGCACCACTGATGACACCGGTCATGTCTGGGATGGTGACCTGCGCGAATTGAACAATCCGCTGCCACGTTGGTGGATGTGGATGTTCCTGCTGGCCTGCATCTTCGGTCTTGGTTACTTGGCGCTGTATCCGGGTCTGGGATCGTACGCCGGTATGCTCAAGTTCTCGACGCAGGGCGAGCTTGCCGCTCACCGCGAAGCGGCCGAGAAAACGCAGCACCAGATCTACGCCAAGTATCTGAACATGGATATCAAGCAGGTGGCGGCGGATCCTGACGCGCGCGAGATCGGCCAGCGGTTGTTCCTGAACTACTGCGCGCAGTGCCATGGTTCGGATGCGCGTGGCAGCCGAGGCTTCCCCAACCTGACCGACAACGATTGGCTCTACGGTGGCGAGCCGGAGACGATCCAACAGACGATCACCAAGGGCCGCAATGGCGTGATGCCGTCGTTTGCGAGCACGATCGATGCGAAGCAGGCGGGCGATACCGCGCAGTACGTGCGTTCGCTGTCTGGTCTGTCCTCGGATCCGATTCGTGCATCGCGTGGCGAAAGCACCTTCAAGTCGACCTGCGCGGCCTGCCACGGCGCCAACGGCAAGGGCAACCAGGCACTCGGCGCGCCGAACCTGACCGACAACACGTGGTTGTACGGCAGCTCGGAAGCGACGATCGTCGACGCGATCCTGAAGGGACATAACGGTCATATGCCGGCGCATGAGGAGATTCTGACGCCCGAGCGCATCCGCATGCTGACCGCATATGTGTGGGGACTCTCGAATACGGGAGGCGCTGCAAAATGACTAACTGCCCCGGGGCCGGGCGGAGTGCCGCCCACCGGGGCGTGAGGGCAACACGATGAGCGCGCCCCTTAACGCCCCCGATCACTCGGACGATCACGCCTCGAACGATCCGTCTGCAAGCCAGTCGTCGAGCGATCGTAACGGCAACACTTGGCGTCCCGCGCCGCCCCCCAAGGGCGCAGAGACCACCGAGGAAGCGCTGTACGAGGTCCGCCGCAAGATCTATCCGCGCTCGACCTCTGGCGCGTTTTCGAGCTGGCGCGTGTGGCTGGTCATCCTGACGCAGTTGATTTACTACGGGACCCCCTGGCTAAAGTGGAATGATCGCCAGGCCGTGCTGTTCGATCTCGGCGCGCGCAAGTTCTACATCTTCGGTCTCGTGCTGTGGCCGCAGGATGTGATCTATCTTGCCGTGCTGCTGGTCATTTCTGCGCTATCGCTATTCCTGTTCACAGCCATCGCCGGACGCCTGTTCTGCGGCTACGCCTGTCCCCAAACGGTCTACACAGAGATATTCATGTGGATCGAGCGACATGTCGAAGGGGATCGCATCGCGCGGATCCGACTCGACGGCGATCCCTGGAGCCTGCGCAAGCTGCGAATCAAGGCGACCAAGCATGTGCTCTGGGTGCTGATCGCACTGTGGACGGGCTTCACGTTTATTGGATATTTCGCGCCGATTCGGGAGCTTGGTAGCGAGGTCCTGCATTTTACGCTCGGACCCTGGCAGAGTTTCTGGATGCTGTTCTACGCGTTTGCGACCTGGGGCAACGCCGGATTCATGCGCGAGCAGGTGTGCAAGTACATGTGCCCCTATGCGCGCTTCCAGAGCGTGATGGTCGACCGCGATACCTATGTCGTGACCTATGACGTGGGTCGTGGGGAGCCGCGTGGTAGCCGTTCCCGCAAGACCGATCGCCATGCCGCTGGCATTGGCGATTGCGTGAATTGCAGTATCTGCGTGCAGGTGTGTCCGACCGGTATCGATATTCGCGATGGCCTCCAGTACGAGTGCATCGGTTGCGGTGCCTGTATCGACGCGTGCAATCTGGTCATGGACAAGATGGAGTACCCGCGCGGACTGATCCGATACACGTCGGAAAATGCGATGCGCAAGTCCCTGTCGACATCCGACGCGCGCAAGCGGCTGCTGCGACCACGCACGATCATCTATACGCTGATCTGGTTGGTTCTGGCGGCGGGCTTCGTCGCGTCGCTGGCAGTGCGGTCGCCGATCAAGGTCGACATCATTCGGGATCGCGGCGCGCTGGGCCGGGAAGTGGAGGGGCGCTGGATCGAGAACGTCTATCGGCTCCAGGTGATCAACACCACGGAAGCGCCGATGCGGATTCGCGTGGAGGCTGAGGGCGACGACCTGACTGGACTGACGGTCGAGTATGACAAGTCCGCCGAGGCCATGCAGCCAACGTCCAACCGGTTGTTGCCGATTCGCATCCGCGTGCCGATCGACGATGCCAAGGAAGGCACGCACAAGATCAACGTAACGGTGACGGCGGAGGGCGAGGACGGCCGAGACGCGCATATCAGGCAATCCACGAGTTTCATTGTTCCCCGCAATCTGTGATGCTGAGGGCGAAATGGCAGCAAACAAGGAGAGCGCAATGACATCCCAACAGTCCAAGCCCTGGTACAGGGAACCGTGGCCGTGGCTTTTGATGAGCGGTCCGTTGCTTGCAATTATTGGCTGCGGCGTGACCATCTGGCTCGCCAACACGCATCCGGATTTGCCGGTTTCCGGCGTGGAGCGTCATGGTCTGGTCGTAGAGAAAACGGGGGCGGAGCATGTAACGTCGCCGGCTGCGAGGCGCCCATGAGACTCCGCTGGCTGATGTGGGTACTTTGGCCGGCGTTTCTGATGGGCGGAGCGGCCACCGCCACCGTATTTTCGGTCGTTGATCCGGGCGATCTCACGTTCTTCGGGCACCAGGTGGAAGCGTCTCGTGAGGCGGTCTACACGATTGGCTTCCTGGTGGCGTGGTTGTTTTGCGCGTTGTCCAGCGGGCTGACGCTATACACCATGCCAACCAAGCTCGAGGAGACCGACGAACTCGAGTAATGGATCGAGTGCTGGTAGAAAGCAGAACGGCCGCACCGGGAACTGAATTCCAGGTGCGGCCGTTTTCCTGGCTAGGACGTTCGTTAGCAGTTTCGGCTATAGACCTGCCTGATGCCTTCCATGTCCACGAGTTTCACGTGTCGTTGGCGAATCTGAATCAGGCCGGCTTCGGCGAATCGAGAGAAGAGCCGACTCACGGTTTCGAGCTTGAGGCCAAGGTAGCTGCCGATTTCTTCGCGGCTCATCCGCAGCACGAACTCGCTCGACGAGTAGCCGCGCATCGACAGGCGCTCCGACATGTTGACGAGAAATGCTGCCAGGCGCTCTTCGGCACGCATCGAGCCAAGAGTGATCAGCATGATCTGGTCCTGCGAGATTTCCTTGCTCATCAGTCGCAGGAACTGTTGCTGGAGCGACGGCAAGGTGCCGGACAGCGATTGCAGGTCATCGAATCGTACGACGCAGACCTCGGTGTCCTCGAGTGCAGTGGCATCGGATGCATGCTGCATCTCGCCGAGGCCGTCGAGTCCGACGACTTCACCGGGTAAATGGAAGCCGGTGATTTGCGTGCGTCCGTCCTCCATGGTCACGTGGGTCTTCAATGTGCCAAAGCGGATCGCATAGACTGCGGTAAGTGGCTCGCCCATGCGATAGAGCGTTTCGCCCTTGTGAACACGAACGCGTTCCTGTACGAGCGTGTCCATCTTTGCGAGGTCCTGTTGCGACATGCCCACGGGAAGGCAAAGCTGGCCCATGGCGCAAGTGGAGCAACGTGGAGACATCTCGGTGACGGGAATGGAGGTAAGCAATTGATGGTGCTCGCATGAATGCGCTTGCGATGGAGGCGCGATGCAGGCATTTTACAGCTTGATGTGACGCAGAAGCGAGGAACAGTTGCCATTTGGTGTGCTATTCAGTGTCTTTACACTTGCATTGCTTGGCGGCGTGCATTGCGCAGCCATGTGTGGAGGAATTGCCATTGCCGTCGAGCAACGGCAGTCCGGGGCGGCTGTCGCGGTCGTTAACGTCGTGCATCGTTCGCGGTTGCACTGGTGGCTGGAACTACTGGTTATGCACGCCGGGCGTCTCACGACCTATGTGCTGCTTGGGGCACTGATGGGGGCGGTGGGCGCGACAGTCTGGAAGCAGGATTACCTGCCAGTGCAGCGCTGGCTCTACGGTGCAGGCAGCCTGTTGCTTGTTCTGACCGGGGTGTGGTTGTTGCGGGGCCGCGTCATGCGGGCAGCGTGGCTCGAACGGCTGGCGGCGCGGGCGGCCTCGTATGTCGTTCAGGGCATCGCGTCGCTGGGTATGCAGATGCCGCTTCGCTTGCGTCGGCACGCGCCCATCATGCGGCGCTATGGGATGGGGTTGGCCTGGGGGCTGGTGCCTTGCGGTATGGTGTACGGCGCACTTGCGCTCGCCTTGTTGGCTGGTAATGCGCCTTCTGGGGCACTTGTCATGGCGGCCTTTGGCATCGGGACGCTGCCGAACCTGCTGGTGATCTCGGGTTTGTCGGGCTACCTGCGGCAACTGTCGCGCCGCCCCAGCGTGCGAGTGGGCGCCGCGCTTATTGTGATCGGTTTTGGGGCGCTGGGTGTCGCACGCGCCGTCTGGCTGCCCGATACGCTGGCCAATCACGGCTTCTGCGTCGTGTTCTAGACTTTTTTGCTGGTTGCAGGGCGGGGCTGGAATGCCATACAATCGCGAAACCACGGTATCGCGCTCCGATGCGCTCGTGGCGTCGCCGGGGCTGCATTCCCGATCTGGGGTGTGTGCCCAGGGGGTCTGGGCAGGTCTGGCTTGCCAGGATCGTCCCCACAGTTCATCCGGTTCACAAGATCTGGTTCCAAAGTCCGATGGGGCTGTGTGGAGAGGTGGCGCCGGTGCCAGGCGAAGTTGCCTGGGCCGATATCGATTGTTTCTTGCCGCCTTGGCGATCTGATTGTCCAGGTGAATGTCCACCCCAAAAGGGAGAGGGTGCGACGCAAGAGGTCCGTTGACTGGCGCAGTCTGTCAGCCCCGGACGATCTCCTGCCGGAACGACCCGGCAATTCGATGCAAAGAAAATGAGGTGCACGGCTGCGCTGCGAAAAGCTGCGAGTTAGCTGCGCGATGAGATGGCGGTGGCTTAGGCCTCGCTGTATCTGCAATCTCCAGTGCTTCAGGATTCGTCCAGAAGCAGGTGCAAAGACAGGCTGCACACAATCACATGAATACCCAAGAGGCGAAGATCGTCCTCGAGACCGCGCTGATCTGTGCGCAGGAGCCGTTGCGCGTTGGTGATCTGCGACGGTTGTTCGCCGACGACGTCGGTGCCGACACCATCCGGGTTCTACTCGAAGAGCTGCGCAACGACTGGCAGCAGCGCGGGGTGGAGCTCGTGGCCCTGGCCAGCGGTTGGCGGTTCCAGAGCCGTCCCGAGATGCGCGAGTTTCTTGACCGACTCAATCCGGAAAAGCCGCCGAAGTACTCGCGTGCCGTGATGGAAACGCTAGCGATCATCGCGTATCGCCAGCCGGTGACGCGCGGTGACATCGAAGAGATCCGGGGCGTGACGGTCAGCACGGAAGTGGTCAAGAAGCTTGAGGATCGGGACTGGATCGAAGTCATCGGTCACCGGGACGTGCCTGGCCGCCCCGCGTTGTACGCAACGACCAAGGCATTCCTGGATGACCTCGGTCTGCGCTCGCTGGATGAGTTACCGCCGCTCGAGGATGCCCAGGCCCAGGCCCAGGCGGCACTGCTGGATCAGCAGGCCATCGATTTCGAGGCGGTCGCGACGGCGAATCCGCCTGCTGGTGACGAGGAAGCCTTTTCGGAGGCTACCGTTGGGGTGGCTGAGACGGGCGAGCCGGCAGTTGAGTCGTTGTCGGTCGAGCCGCAATCCGAAGATCTGTCCGGTGGCGCGAGCGATGCCGCCGGCAATGAAAACGAACAGAACGACAGCGTCGCGCAGTTGCCCGAGGGTGATGGGCATGACGATGACGCGCCGGTGGCCCAGGCCAACGGATTCCATGTGGACACAGAGTCTTCCTCGCAGGAGGACGCCGCAGTTCCGGCTCGCGACGGTGATATGCCGCTGACGACCGAGGACGACGACGAGCGCGTGTCCAACTGAACAACATGCAACATCGATAGTGAATACTTTGTCTGATTCCGCTGAGCAAGACGTCCGCCAGCCGGACGTGCCGGGCGATACCGGCGCAGCCCCCGAGGGTAACGGCGCCGAAGGCGCGCCCCGCCGCAAGGGGCTGCGCCGCGGCCTGCGCAATCTAGTGGCTTCCCGTCGCCAGGCGGGGCAGGACCGCGATGGCCGGGAAACGGGGCGCGACGATGTCGAACCCTCGTCGACTGGCGAAAGCGGCGATGCTTCGCCGGCCGCCGCCCCCGCGCGTGGCCGTGGGCGTCGCAAGCCGGCGCCGGCCGCCGACACGCAGGCAGTTGCTGGTGCCGAGGAGATGGGTGGCGACGCGCAAGCTGGCCAGCCGCGATCGGATCAGCCAGCGCAGGGGGCTCGCAAGCGCCGTCAGCAGCCGCAACGCAAGGCAGCGCTGGTTGATGGTGACAACAAGCCAACCTCACAACAGCCGGGCCGCCGCAACAAGGGTGGTCAGCGCAAGGGTCAACAGCCTGGCGGCAAGCCGGGTGCTGACAGGGGTGACCAGCGTGTCGAGCAGCGCCAGGGCGACAAGCCCGGTCGGCAAGCCGGCAAGGGCGGCGCGAAGACCGCTGCCGGTGGCGAGGATCTGTTCCGTTTCGTGATTTCCGAGCAGTTCGATCAGGAAGACACGATTGTGCCGCGCACCAAGGCCAAGCCGGTGCGCGAACTGTCCGCAGACGACGACGCGCCCAAACTGCACAAGGTGCTGGCGGAGGGTGGACTTGGTTCACGCCGCGAGATGGAAGAACTGATCCTGCAGGGGCGTGTGTCGGTCAATGGCCTGCCTGCCCATATCGGCCAGCGTATTCTGCCGACCGACCAGGTCCGCGTGAACGGCAAGCTGATTCACCGCAAGGTGACGACCAAGCCTCCACGGGTGCTGCTCTATCACAAGCCCTCCGGCGAGATCGTCAGCCAGTCGGATCCGGAAGGCCGTCCGACCGTTTTCGACAGTCTCCCGCGCATCAAGAACGGCAAGTGGGTCGCGGTTGGTCGCCTCGACTTCAATACCGAAGGGCTGCTGATTTTCACCACGTCGGGTGATATCGCGAACCGTTTCATGCACCCGCGCTATGGCGTGGAGCGCGAGTACGCAGTGCGCACGCTGGGCGAACTGGCCGAAGCCGATCGTCAGCGGCTGCTGCATGGCATTCAGCTCGATGATGGCGAGGCAAACTTCCTGCGGATCGCCGATGGCGGTGGCGAGGGCGTGAACCAGTGGTATCACGTGGCGCTGACCGAAGGCCGTAACCGCGAAGTGCGTCGCATGTTCGAGGCCGTCGGTCTGACCGTGTCGCGCCTGATCCGCACGCGTTATGGTCAGTTCCTGCTGCCGCGCGGCTTGAAGCGCGGTCGCTGGCAGGAATTGGACCCGACGGATGTGCGCGGCCTGATGGCCAACATTGGACTGAAGGCGCCGTCCAAGGAAGCACAGAGCGGCGGCAAGGGTGTGACGAAGGTCGGCGGCCGCAAGCAGCGCGAAGAAGCGGCGCTGGCGGGCATGCCGATGCACACCGGCATGGATGGTCTGCCGCGCTACGAGAAGAGCGGTGGCCGGGGTGGTAATGCTGGGGGCGCGGGCCGTGGTCAGCCTGATCCGATGCAGACCTCGATGGGATACATTCCGTCCGGCCCTGCGCCGCTGACGTCGCATACGACCAAGTTTGGCGGCGGGATGGGCGGCGGCCTGCGGGGCCCTGGCGCCGGTGGTGGTCGCGGCGGCGGGCGGGGCGGCAAGGCCGGAAACGCTGGCAATGCGGGCAACGCAGGTGGCAATCGCCAGCGTCGCGGCGGTGGCGAGGTCAATGGAAATGTAATGCCAAAGGCTGCCAAGGGTGCGGGAGGCGGTAGTCGCCGTCCGCGCGGCCGAGGTCAGCGTTGATTGACGGATCGGGCGGTGCCGGTAATGGTCGGCAATCGCCCCGATCCGGAGCGGAACCTCGGAGGCTTTTGCCTTTTGGACATAATCCGCGTATAATCAAAGTCTATTCAAAAGTATCATCCTCGGCGAGGATGGGCGAATGATGGGCATTGCGCCCATTTTTTTTTGGTTCGCCCGTTTGCACTTGCGGCTGGTTTTCGTCACATGGCGGGCCGGCAGGATGATTGGGCAGGCAGGACGGTTTGCAGGTCGCGTCGAGCATCAATTCCGAGCGTATTGCGTTGTCCGGTGTCTGCCACGGTATTGAAGGCCACTACTCGGGATTACAGTGCATCTGGCAGATTTGATCGAAACCACCCTTATCGGCATGGGCTACGAGTTGGTTGAGCTTGAGCGTGCCCCGGCCGGACTTCTGCGTGTCTATATCGATCAGCCTGAAACTGGCATCGTCATTGAGGATTGCGAGAAGGTCAGTCGCCAGCTCACTCACGTGCTCACTGTGGAGAACGTTGATTACGAGCGCCTCGAAGTGTCGTCGCCAGGCCTGGACCGGCCGCTGAAGAAGTTGGCCGATTTCGTTCGCTTTGCCGGTGCTGAGGTCAGGGTTACGCTGCGCCTGCCGGTCAATGGCCAGAAGAATTTCGTGGGCATCCTGTGTGAACCCGCAGGAGATGCCGGGGCCGAGAAGATCGGCCTGGAGTTCGAAGGCAAGGACGGTCCGGCACTGCTGGAATTCGCCATATCCGATGTCGATCGCGCACGTTTGGTGCCGGTGATCGACTTCAAGGGAAATCAAAGAAAAGGGAACAAGCAATGAGCCGCGAAGTTCTGTTGCTCGTCGATGCGCTAGCGCGCGAAAAGAACGTCGACAAGGATGTGGTTTTCGGTGCGCTGGAGGCGGCTCTCGCCTCGGCCACCAAGAAACGTTTCGAGGAGGACGTGGATATTCGCGTTCATATCGACCGCGAATCCGGTGAGCACGAGACGTTCCGCCGCTGGCTCGTCGTTCCTGATGAACAGGGTCTGCAGGAGCCGGACAAGCAGATCCTGCTGTTCGAGGCACGCGAGCAGAATGCCGATATCCAGCTCGACGACTACATCGAAGAGCAGATCGAGTCGGTCGAGTTCGGTCGTATCGGCGCGCAGGCGGCCAAACAGGTCATCCTGCAGCGTATTCGTGACGCCGAGCGCGAGCAGATCCTGAACGATTATCTGGATCGTGGCGAAAAGATCATGACCGGCACGGTCAAGCGCGCCGACAAGAAGGGCTTGATCGTCGAGTCGGGCCGCGTGGAAGCGCTGCTGGCACGTGACCAGATCATCCCGAAGGAAAACCTGCGCACCGGCGACCGTGTGCGCGCGTATATCCTCAATGTGGACCGCGCCGCGCGTGGCCCGCAGATCGAACTGTCGCGTACCGCGCCTGAGTTCCTGATCAAGCTCTTCGAGAACGAAGTGCCTGAAATGGAACAGGGCTTGCTGGAGATCAAGGCTGCCGCCCGCGATCCGGGTGTGCGCGCGAAGATCGCCGTCGTGGCGCATGACAAGCGTATCGATCCGATCGGTACCTGTGTGGGCGTGCGAGGCACGCGCGTGACGGCCGTGCGTAACGAGATCGGCGGCGAGGCCGTGGACATCGTGCTGTGGTCGGAAGATCCGGCGCAGTTCGTCATCGGCGCGCTGGCACCGGCACAAGTGCAGTCGATCGTGGTCGACGAAGAGAAGCACAGCATGGACGTGGTGGTCGACGAGGAAAACCTCGCCGTCTCCATCGGCCGCAGTGGTCAGAACGTACGCCTGGCGTCGGAGCTGACCGGCTGGCAGATCAACATCATGACGCAGGAAGAATCGGCGCAGAAGCAGGCCGAGGAAAGCGAAGTGGTGCGCAAGCTGTTCATGGCCAAGCTGGACGTGGACGAGGAGGTGGCGGACATCCTGATCGAGGAAGGCTTCTCCTCGCTGGAAGAAGTGGCCTACGTGCCCATCAGTGAAATGATGGAAATCGAGGCATTCGACGAGGACACCGTCAACGAGCTGCGCAATCGCGCCCGCGATGCGCTGCTGACGATGGAACTGGCCCGGGAAGAAAAGGTGGAAGAGGTGTCGCAGGATCTGCGCTCGCTCGACGGCCTGACGCCCGAGCTGATCGGCAAACTGGCCGAAGGCAACATCCACACACGCGACGACCTGGCCGAGCTGGCCGTGGACGAACTGGTCGAACTGGCCGGCGTGGGCGAGGAAGAAGCCAAGGCGCTGATCATGAAAGCACGGGAACATTGGTTTAACTGAGGGACACGTCCGGGGTGAAGCCTGGACGCGCTTTCCGCACACGAATTGTCCCGACGTAGAAACCGAGCATTGAAAGGGTTTGAATGGCAAGCACAACAGTTGCCCAACTGGCCGCAGAACTGAGCCGCAGCCCTGCTGCACTGCTGGAACAATTGCAGGCAGCTGGGGTGGGCAAAGCAACGCCAGACGACGTCATCACCGAATCGGACAAGACCAGGCTGCTGGATTACCTGAAGCGGTCGCATGGTCAGTCCGACGACAGCGCGCGCAAGAAGATCACGCTGACCAAGCGTGAGACTTCCGAGATCCGCCAATCCGACTCCACCGGCAAGACCCGCACGGTGCAGGTGGAGGTGCGCAAGAAGCGCGTCCTGATCAAGCGTGACGACGTGGAATCTCACGGCGACGGCGCCGACTCCCAGGAATCGGCCGAGGCCGCTGCCGAGGAAGTGCGTCGCGATGAGGAACAGCGCCGCGAGCAGGCCGAGGCCCTGGCACGTCAGGAAGCCGAGGCTCAGGCAGCCCGCGAGGCCGCCGAGCGCGAGGAAGCCGAACGCCGCGCCAAGCAGGAAGCCCTGGAGGCCGAACAGCGCCGCCAGGCCGAACTGCTGGCCCAGAAGGCTGCTGAAGAAGCTGCCGCCGCACAGGCCGCGGCCGACGCCGCCGAGGAAACCGCGCGCGAGAAGGCAGAAGAAGACAAGGCACGTCTGGCCACGGAACGCGCGCAAGCGCAGAAAAATGCCGACGACGCCAAGGCTGCCGTCGACAAGGCGCGCGCCGAGCAGGACAGCGCGAAGGCTGCAGCCGACAAGGCGCGTGCGGAGCAGGATGCTGCCGCCCGTCGCCGTCGCGAAGCCGCCGAAGCGGAAGCGCGCGCGATTCAGCAGATGCTGAATGCGCCGCCACGTGTGCTGAAGGCGCCGTCGGAGCGCAAGGCCGAGGAAAAGAAGGCCGAGCAGACGGGCACGCTGCACAAGCCGGTGAAGCCGGCTGGCGCCACGACCGAAGCGAAGAAGGACGACAAGAAGGCCGCACCGGCTGCCACGACTACCACGGCTGCCGCTGGCGACAAGAAGGGCGCCAAGGGTGGCAAGACCGGTACCTGGCAGGATGAAGGCAGCCGCGGCAAGAAGGGCGGTGGCCTGAAGACGCGCGGCGATTCGTCCGGCGGTGTCGGTGGCTGGCGCAGCGGCCCGCGTGGCCGTGGCGGCAAGCACAATGCCGACGACGCACGCAGCAACTTCCAGGCGCCGACCGAGCCGGTGGTGCGTGAAGTGCACGTGCCGGAAACCGTCTCGGTGGCCGATCTGGCGCACAAGATGGCCGTGAAGGCATCCGAGGTCATCAAGCAGATGATGAAGCTCGGCCAGATGGTGACGATCAACCAGGTGCTGGACCAGGAAACCGCCATGATCGTGGTGGAAGAAATGGGCCACAAGGCGTTCGCCGCCAAGCTGGACGATCCTGAAGCGTTGCTGGTGGTGGATGGCGAGGATCACGGCGATGCCGAGATGCTGCCGCGTCCGCCGGTGGTGACGGTGATGGGCCACGTCGACCACGGCAAGACCTCGCTGCTCGACTACATCCGTCGCACGAAGGTTGCAGCGGGCGAAGCGGGCGGTATTACGCAGCACATCGGTGCCTACCATGTGGAAACCGATCGCGGCGTGATCACGTTCCTGGATACTCCGGGTCACGAGGCCTTTACGGCCATGCGTGCCCGCGGTGCCAAGGCTACCGACATCGTGATTCTGGTAGTGGCCGCCGATGACGGCGTGATGCCGCAGACCAAGGAAGCGATTGCGCACGCCAAGGCTGCCGGTGTGCCGATCGTGGTGGCGATCACCAAGGTCGACAAGCCCGAAGCCAACCCGGACCGCGTCAAGCAGGAACTGGTGGCCGAGCAGGTCGTGCCCGAAGAGTACGGTGGCGAATCGCCGTTCGTGCCTGTTTCGGCCAAGACCGGCCAGGGCATCGACGATCTGCTCGAAAACGTGCTGCTGCAGGCCGAAGTGCTGGAGCTGCGCGCACCGGTGGACGCCCCGGCCAAGGGCCTGGTGGTGGAAGCCCAGCTCGACAAGGGCAAGGGCCCGATCGCGACGATCCTGGTCAGCAGCGGCACGCTCAAGCGTGGTGATGTGGTGCTGGCTGGTAGCGCCTACGGCCGTGTGCGTGCGATGCTGGACGAAAACGGCAAGCCCTCCAAGGAAGCTGGCCCGTCGATCCCGGTGGAAATCCAGGGTCTGTCGGAAGTGCCCGCCGCCGGTGAGGAAGTGCTGGTGCTGCCGGACGAACGCAAGGCACGCGAAATCGCGCTGTTCCGTCAGGGCAAGTTCCGCGACGTGAAGCTTGCGAAGCAGCAGGCCGCCAAGCTGGAAACGATGCTCGAGCAGATGGCCGAAGGTGAAGTGCAGACGCTGCCGTTGATCGTGAAGGCCGACGTGCAGGGTTCGCAGGAAGCGCTGGTGCAGTCGCTGCAGAAGCTGTCGACGAGCGAAGTGCGCGTGCAGATCGTGCACGGTGGCGTGGGTGGCATCTCGGAGTCGGACGTCAACCTGGCGACGGCATCGAAGGCGGTCATCATCGGCTTCAACGTGCGTGCCGACGCAGGCGCGCGCAAGCTGGCCGAGCACAACGGCATCGACATCCGCTACTACAACATCATTTACGATGCGGTAGACGAGATCAAGGCGGCCATGTCGGGCATGTTGGCACCGGAGAAGCGCGAGACCACGATCGGTCAGGTGGAAGTCCGTCAGGTCTTCCGCGTGCCGAAGGTGGGCGCGGTGGCTGGCTGTATGGTCACCGACGGTCTCATCAAGCGGAACTCGATGGTGCGCGTGCTGCGCAACAACGTGGTTATCCACGATGGCGAACTCGACTCGCTCAAGCGTTTCAAGGACGACGTCAAGGAAGTCAAGCAAGGCTTCGAGTGCGGTTTGTCGATCAAGAACTTCAACGACGTTCAGGAAGGCGACCAGCTCGAGGTGTACGAAATCACAGAGGTGGCGCGTACGCTGTAAGGCGATACGCAAAGACGGCAGGCTCCGGCCTGCCGTTTTCACTTCTGCTCACGCTCAGTTTTGAATGGCCAAGAAAGGCAATATCACCTCCCGTAACCTGCGCCTCTCCGATCAGATCCAGAAGGAGCTGGCGGAGATGATCCAGCGCGAGATCCGCGATCCGCGCCTGGGCCTGGTAACGCTGCAGTCGGTGTCGCTGACGCCCGACTATGCGCATGCCAAGGTCTACTTCACGGTGCTCGGCGCCGAACCCGAGACGGCTGCCGCCATCCTCAAGGAAAAGGCCGGCTACCTCCATTCGTTGCTGTTCAAGCGACTGCATATCCATACCGTGCCGACGCTGCATTTCCATCACGATACGTCGGTGGAGCACGCGATCGAGATGTCGAAGCTGATCAACGAAGCGAACGCTACGCGCGCCAAGGACGACGAGTAAGTCCACGGTTGCCCAAGTGGTGCCGGTGGATGCCGGCACCACGTTTTTCCTCCCCTGCAATGACCGATTCCTCCGCGACCCGACCGCCCCGGCTGCCACGCCGCGACGTGCATGGTGTGCTGCTGCTCGACAAGCCTCTGGGTCTGTCGTCCAACGATGCGCTGGTACGCGCCAAGCGACTGCTGCGCGCGAACAAGGCCGGCCACACGGGCACGCTGGATCCGCTGGCGACTGGACTGCTGCCGCTGTGTTTTGGCGAGGCCACCAAGTTCTCTCAGGATCTGCTTGACGCGGACAAGACCTACGAGGCGAAAGTCCGGCTTGGCGCGACGACGACCACAGGCGATGCCGAGGGCGAGATCGTCGTCGAGCGGCCGGTGACATGCGATCACGACGCGCTTGATGCTGCGGTTGCGCGCTTTACCGGAGAGATCGAACAGGTACCGCCGATGTACTCGGCACTCAAGAAGGACGGCAAGCCGCTTTACGAGTATGCCCGGGCCGGGCAGACCGTCGAGCGCGCGGCGCGGCAGGTAACGATTCACGCCATCACGCTGCTGGACGTTGATTTGTCTGCGGCGATGTTCACGATGCGTGTCACATGCAGCAAGGGCACGTACATCCGCACGCTGGCGGAAGATATCGGTGAGGCGCTGGGTTGCGGCGCGCACCTGATCGGGCTGCGCCGAACCGCTGTCGGTGACCTGACGCTGGAAGGCGCGGTCACGCTCGTGCAGATTGACGCACAGGCTGACGACGCACGGCCGGGAATGCTCGCGCCTGTCGACGCGTTGCTGCAACGGTGCCCGCCGGTGCATCTCGATGCCGCCGCGATGGGGCGCTTTCTGCAAGGCCAGCGCATCGCACGCCGCGATCTGCCGGAAGGGCAGGTGCCGCCGGATGAGGGCACGCTGGCACGTGTCTATGGCGACGAAGGGCGTCTGCTAGGCGTCGCGCGGATGAAGGAAGGGGCCTTGCGGCCCGAGCGACTAGTCAAACTCTAGGACGCGGCATAAGCAACGCCCAAATAAAAAAGGCATCGGATGAACCCGATGCCTTTTTTGTTCGATGTTCGACGTCAGTGCGCCCCGGCTGCTTCCGCGCCGCCGCCGCCCTTGGCGCGCTTGGTCAGCCAGACGAAGCCGATCAGCACGAAGAACAGCACGCCGGAAATCCAGAAGATGTCGTTGGCGCCGAGCATAGATGCCTGCTGCGAGATATTTCGCTCCATCAGGCCGATCGCCTGCATCCGGTTCATCCCCATCGACATCAGGTGGTCGAGCTGTGCCTGGTACGTCGGGTTATACGGATTGATCTGTTCGACCAACTGGGCATGGTGCAGCGCCGAGCGGTTCTCCCAGATCGTCGTCGAGATCGAAGCGCCGATCGCGCCGAACGTGATCCGTACAAAGTTCGACAATCCGGAAGCCGCCGGGATCTTCTCGGCCGGCTGGCCGGACAGGATGATTGACGTCAGTGGGATGAAGAACATTGCCATTGCGGCGCCCTGTATCAGCGTAGGGATGATCAGCGCGCGCGTATCAACGGTTGTGGTAAAGCCAGCACGCATGAAACTGACTACGCCAAACGTAATAAACGCAGCAGTTGCCACCCAGCGAGAGTCGACCTTCGGCAGGATGCGACCGATGATTGGCGACAGGATGATCGCGAAGATCCCCACTGGCGCCATCACCAGACCGGCGTCCGTCGCGGTGTAGCCGATGATGGTCTGCAGCCACAGCGGCAGAATCACCAGGTTGCCGAAGAACAGCCCGTACGCCACGGAGATTGCTACCACGCCTGCGGCGAAGTTGCGTCCCTTGAACAGGTGAATGTCGACGATCGGGTGCTTCTCATAGTTCTCCCAGATCAGGAAGAACAGGAATCCGACTACCGCCACCACCGTCAGCGTCACGATGATCGAGGAATGGAACCAGTCGAGTTCCTTGCCCTTGTCGAGCATGAGCTGCATCGACCCCACCCAGATCACGAGGAGAGCCAGGCCGATGCGGTCGATTGGCAGGATCTTCGTGGGTGTTTCGCGATCACGATAGATTGCCCATGTGGCATACGCGGTCATGATGCCGATCGGCACGTTGATATAGAAGATCCACGGCCATGTCATGTTGTCGGAGATCCAGCCGCCAAGCAGGGGGCCCATGATCGGCGCTACGAGTGTGGTCATGCCCCATAGCGCCAGCGCCATCGAACTCTTGGCAACCGGATAGCTGGCCAGCAGCAGCGACTGCGACAGTGGGATCATCGGCCCGGCTACGGCGCCTTGCAGCACGCGCGCGGCCAGCAGTGTCTCCAGGTTCGGCGCCACGCCGCACAGCCAGGACGAGAGCACGAACAGCAAGATCGACAGCACGAACAATCGCACGGCACCGAAACGCGTGGTCAGCCAGCCCGTCAGCGGCACCGAAATAGCGTTGGCGACGGCGAACGACGTGATGACCCAGGTGCCCTGGTTCGGCGACACGCCGAGGTCGCCCGAGATGGCCGGGATCGACACGTTGGCGATCGACGAGTCGAGCACGTTCATGAACGTAGCCAGCGACAGGGCGATGGTGCCAATGACGAGCTTGCCGCCCGTCAGCGGAGGGGGCGCGGCATGCCGGGCTGGCGCCGGCTTCGGCTTGGGGGCCGGCGCCGCGCCGGAATCCGGCACTGTGGTGATGGAATCTGCCATGGACTTCTCAGGCCGCGAATCAGGTGTTGGCAGGCTTGGCGGCTGCGCGCGCCGCGCTGGCGCCGCCCGGCGCCGCCGGTGCCGGCGTGCGGCCGCCGTTGTTGACGGAGATGATGCGGGCGATCAGTTCGTCGGCGTCCTGCGCCACCTTGTCATAGACGTCCGTCTGCAGAGGCCGGGCGTTGGTGGCGGTGACCATCGCGGCGCCTTCTTCCTTGCGCACGTCAACGGTGACGTTCATCGACAGGCCGACACGCAGCGGATGCTCCTTGAGTTGTTGGGCGTCCAGCGCGATACGCACCGGCAGGCGCTGCACCACCTTGATCCAGTTGCCGGTGGCGTTCTGCGCGGGCAGGAGCGAGAACGCCGCCCCGGTACCGGCCGAGAAGCCCTCGACATGGCCCTGGTACTTCACCTTCGAGCCATAGACGTCAGCTTCCAGTTCCACCGGCTGGCCGATGCGCATATGGGTGATCTGCACTTCCTTGAAGTTGGCATCAACCCAGACCTGATCGAGCGGTACCACGGCCATCAGCGGTGTGCCGGCGGCCACGCGCTGGCCAACCTGTACCGAGCGCTTGGCCACGTAGCCGGTGACCGGCGCCGGCAGTGTGGAGCGGGCGAACGACAGGTAGGCCGAACGCAGATTGGCGGCGGCGCGCTGCACGTTCGGGTGCTTTTCCACGGTGGTCTGGTCGGTCAATACCTGATTCGACGCGAGTTGCTCCTTCGAGGCAAGCAGCGCCGACTCGGCTGCTTTCAGTGCGGTCTGGGCGTGCGAGATTTCCTCGCTCGAGACCGCGCCCGAGCCGGCAATCGCCTGGCGGCGGCGCAGGTCATCGCGTGCCTTGGCCACATCGGCATCGCGCAATGCCACGTTCGCAGCCAGCGAAGCGTTGTTCACATAGAGCGTGCGCACTTCACGCACGGCTTGCGCGAGTTGGGCTTCGGCCTGTTCCATGGCCACCTGGGTGTCGGCGCGGTCGAGCTGGATCAGCGGCTGGCCAGCGGTGACGAGTTGCGTGTCGTCGGCGGCGATCGACACCACAGTGCCGCCCACCAGCGGGGTCACCTGGACCACGTTGCCGGCCACATAGGCATCATCGGTGCTTTCGAAGTGCCGGGCGTAGAGGCCCCAGTACAGGCCATAGCCGACGCCGGCCACCACGATCGCGGCAGTGAGCGTCGTGAGCAGGCGCTTGCGCTTGCTGTCACCGGTTGGAGCGGGTTTCTGGCTGGCCGATTGCTGGTTGTTGCTCATATCGATCTCGTACGTATTTTCGTCGTGTCTTGCATTGCCCGGCGTATCAGCCCCGGGTGCCCTTTTCCGTGTTCTGTTCTACGGCGCCGGCTTTTTCGTCGGCTTCCTCGTGATAGCCGCCGCCGAGAGCCTTGATCAGGCCCATCTGCAGATCCAGGCGGCGCGCCTGCAGATCTGTCGCCTGACGGCGTTGCTGCAGCACGGTGCTCTCCGCGTTCAACACGGTCAACTGCGTGCCGAGGCCGGCCTTGTAGCGCGTGGTGGCCAGCGAGTACGCGTGCTCGGCCAGTTCGAGTGCTTCGCGCTGCGTCTTGATCTGCTGATCAACGCTGCGGATGCTGATCACCGTATCGGCGGCCTCGCGCAACGCGTCGACCAGCGTCTGGTTATAGCTGGCCACGGCGATGTCGTACTGCGCGTACTTGCCCTTGAGGTTGGCGCGCAGGCGGCCACCTTCGAAGATCGGCAGGCGCAGCGTCGGGCCGAAGCCGAACGTGCGGCTGACACTCATCAACAGGTTGGCGGGGTCCAGCGACGCCAGGCCGGCGAACGCCGTCAGTGTCACGTCAGGCAGGAATTCCTTCTTGGCGACGCTGATGTCCTTGGACGTGGCCTCCACGCGCCAGCGGGCGGCAACAAGGTCGGGGCGGCGGCCGATCAGGCCGATCGTCAGGTCGTCCGGCAATTGTGGCGTCGGGTTGGCCAGCAGCGTCGGGCGCGTGATCTGCAGGCCGCGGTCCGGGCCCTTGCCGAGCAGCGCGGCGATCTGGTTGCGCGCCAGGGCGATTTCCTCGTCGATGGCCTGCAGTTCCGTTTGCGCCGATGCAACTGTGGCGCGGGCCTGTGTGGTTTCCACTTGGGTGTCGAGGCCGGCGGCCAGCCGCTGACGGGACAGATCGGTAAGGTCCCGGCGCTGGGCGATGGCACGTTCGGCAACGTCTCGCTGCGCGAAGAGCGCGGCCAGTCGGTTGTAGCTGCGTGCGATCGACGTGGTGAGCATCAGGCGTGCGGCCTGGCTCTCAGCCTCCATTGAGCGGTCATCCGACAGGGCGGCTTCGAGCGCGTCGCGATTCTTGCCCCAGAAGTCGAGATCCCAAGACAGCCCGAACTGCAGGCGGGACTGGTTCTGCCAGGAGCCGGCGAGCGGCGTGCCGGTGAAGAGGTCGGTGGCCGAGAAGCGCTGGCGAATGATGCTGCCTTCGAAATCGACGCTCGGGTACAGCGCCGCGCGCGTGGCATCGGCCATTGCGCGCGAGGCCTCCAGGCGTGCCAGCGCGACCTGCAGGTTCGGGTTGTCCTTGACGGCTTCGTCGGCCAGTGCGCGCAGTTGCGGATCATGGAACTGGTCGACCCAGTCCTGTGACGGCCATTGGCCGTGATCAGCGGTGAACGTCTGCGGCGAGGCCATCGTGCCGGGTTCGGCCAACGTCTGCGTGCTGTGCGAATTGCCCAACGCGGCACAGCCGGAAATGACAGCGGCAGCCAGGACCGTCAAGGCCAGGCTGCCGGTGCGGGCTGCAACGCCATTGCGGCCGAGGGTGGAGGAGGGGGAGAGATTCATTGTGTGACTGTGACCAGATCTTGCTTCAACGGGAAGGGCGCTCATCCTCTATTCGAATACTTGTTCAGCGCTATCCCGTGTTCCTGTCGAGCGGACAACTGGCCGCCGACGCAATGCCGCCGTTGTTGGCGATCAGCCTTAGCAACATGTCGCGCAGGGTCTCGATTTCTTCCTGGCTGAATCCCACGAAGTGTCGGCGCATCACATTGCAAAACACCACGGGCAGTTTTTCGACCATGGCTTCGCCTTCGGCTGTCAGCGACAGATCTACCACACGGCGATCATCGTCGCGCCGCGTGCGTTCGATCAGGCCGCGCTTCTCCATGCGGCTCAGGAGTCGGGTTACTGAGCCGGCATCTGTATTGAGATTGCGGGCCAGGTCGGTCACCGTTGTGGCCTCGCCCTTGGCCAGCATCATCAGGCAACTGGCCTGGGCGTGCGTCATGTCCAGGCTGCTGACTTCCTGCTCAACGCCCTGGGAGAGCGCGCTCTTGGCGCGGGCGAGCAGATAGCCGACACTTTTGCCGATTTCGTAGTGATCCGGATCGAACAGGTCGCCGGGTGTGTTTGACGTCATCTCTTGTCGCTGCAATCTTTGCCTGGGCAAATATAAGCATGTGCTGATGATACGGCAACAATAGAAATTTGCCATTGCAGGAAACGCAATGGTGTCCCTTGATCTATTCTGAGCAAAAGCACGTCGTTCCGCGCCGCAACATGCTAGAATGTTGGGTTAATTTTTTCGATCGCTCCGCCTTCAGGGGACGCCGCAATGACCCGCGCCATCCGTAATATCGCCATCATCGCTCACGTTGATCATGGCAAGACCACCCTGGTCGACCAACTCCTGCGCCAGGCAGGCACCTTCCGCGAGAACCAGCAAATCGCCGAACGGGTGATGGACTCGAACGACCTGGAAAAGGAACGCGGGATCACCATCCTCGCGAAGAACTGTGCCGTCGAGTACAACGGCACGCACATCAATATCGTGGACACCCCGGGCCACGCCGACTTCGGCGGTGAAGTGGAGCGCGTGCTGTCGATGGTCGACGGCGTGCTGCTGCTGGTGGATGCCGTGGAAGGCCCGATGCCGCAGACGCGTTTCGTGACGCGCAAGGCACTGGCCCTGGGCCTGAAACCGATCGTCGTGATCAACAAGGTTGACCGTCCGGGCGCCCGTCCTGACTGGGTGATCAACCAGACCTTCGACCTGTTCGACAAGCTCGGCGCCAACGACGAGCAGCTGGACTTCACCGTGGTGTACGCCTCGGGCCTGAACGGCTATGCCGGCCTGACCGAAGACGTGCGCGACGGCGACATGAAGCCGCTGTTCGAAACCGTGCTGGACAAGGTGCCGGTGCGTAACGATGACCCGAATGGTCCGCTGCAGATGCAAATCATCTCGCTGGACTACTCGAGCTACGTCGGCAAGATCGGCGTCGGCCGTATCTCGCGTGGCCGCGCCAAGCCGCTGCAGGACGTGGTGGTCAAGTTCGGTCCGGAAGGTAACCCGATCAAGGGCCGTATCAACCAGGTGCTGAAGTTCAGCGGCCTGGAGCGCGAGATTGTGGCCGAGGCGGAAGCCGGCGACATCGTGCTGATCAACGGTATCGAGGAACTGGGCATTGGCTGCACCGTGTGCGCCCCCGAGGCTCTGGACGCGCTGCCGATGCTGAAGGTGGACGAGCCGACGCTGACGATGAACTTCTGCGTCAACACCTCGCCGCTGGCAGGCCGTGAAGGCAAGTTCGTGACGAGCCGCCAGCTGCGCGACCGTCTGGACCGTGAGCTGAAGTCGAACGTGGCACTGCGCGTGAAGGACACCGGCGACGACACGGTTTTCGAAGTGTCGGGCCGTGGCGAACTGCACCTGACGATTCTGGTGGAAAACATGCGCCGTGAAGGCTACGAGCTGGCCGTGTCGCGCCCGCGCGTGGTGTTCAAGGAAATCGACGGCGTCAAGAACGAGCCGTACGAACTGCTGACCGTGGACGTGGAAGACGGCCACCAGGGTTCGGTGATGGAAGAGCTGGGCCGCCGCAAGGGTGAACTGCTCGATATGGCATCGGACGGCAAGGGCCGCACCCGCCTGGAATACCGCATTCCGGCGCGTGGCCTGATCGGCTTCCAGGGTGAATTCCTGACGCTGACGCGTGGTACCGGCCTGATCAGCCACATCTTCGACGACTACGCGCCGGTGCGCGAAGGCGGCCTGGGTGAACGCCACAATGGCGTGCTGATCTCGCAGGACGATGGCGACGCCGTGGCCTACGCACTATGGAAGCTGCAGGATCGCGGCCGCATGTTCGTGACGCCGGGCGATGCGCTGTACGAAGGCATGATCATCGGCATCCACAGCCGTGACAACGACCTCGTCGTGAACCCGATCAAGGGCAAGCAGCTGACCAACGTCCGTGCTTCGGGTACCGACGAAGCCGTACGACTGGTTCCGCCGATCCAGATGTCGCTCGAGTACGCGGTGGAATTCATCGCCGACGACGAACTGGTGGAGATCACGCCGAAGAGCATCCGTCTGCGCAAGCGCCACCTGAAGGAGCACGAGCGCAAGCGCGCCTCGCGCGAATCGGTGGCCTGACAGGCATCCGCTTGAAGAAAAAACCGCGCCCGGTGTGGCGCGGTTTTTTTATGGGCGCTTGCCGTCTCCAAGTGCGCAGGTTCGTATCAGATCGCGTCGGAGCGCTGTCCGTGCTCGGCAGCGGGCGTTTGGCCCGCGCTGGGCATCAATGCGGATCGAGGGCTGCGCCACTCGGGCGGCTTCCACAGGTATCGTGGGTCACGCTCGCGCCAGGCATCGGCAAACATGTCGCGCCATTCGTGGAATGTCAGCGTCAGCGGGTTGTAGGTGCAGACCTGCCGCGTAATGCCGTACTGCGGCGCTTCCTCTTCGGGCACGAAGGTGCCGAACATCCGGTCCCAGATCGTCAGAACCCCGGCGTAGTTGCGGTCGATGTATTGAGGATTCTTCGCATGGTGGACGCGATGGACCGATGGCGTGTTGACGAGTCTCTCAACCAGCGGCCAGCGTCGCCCCAGTCGCGTGTGCACGAAAAACTGAAACGCCAGGTTCAGTCCCACTGCAAGGATCACCCAGTCAGGCGTGAAGCCGACGAGTGCCAGAGGGATCCAGAAAATCCACATGCCGGAGATCGGGTAGGTCAGGCTCTGCCGGAAGGCCGTCGAGAAGTTCATGCCCTCCGACGAGTGATGCGCCACGTGCGAAGCCCACATCCAGCGCACCCGGTGGCTGGCACGATGGAACCAGTAGTAGAGGAAGTCCTGCAAGATCAATAGCAGCGCGAACGACCACCAGGTCTCCGGCACCGCACGAAGCCCGTGGGCGTAGCACCACGTGTAGACCGTGCGAACCATCAGCCAGAGAAACAGCGCATCGGATGCCTGATGCATCAGTGCGAGCGTGGCATTCGAGAGCGTGTCGCGCCAGCTATAGACCGAGCGATCGCGCTTCCACCAGTACCAGGCTTCCCAACCTATCGTCAGCACGAAGACCGGCGCAAAGGCCAGGAGAATCAGGCCGGGATCGAACGCCTCGGGGGCAGGGGTTTGCGGTGTCATGGGCGACAGTGTGCATATTTTTCGCAGTTTCGCATGGAGGGATTCCTCCATACGCATACGCGCATCGGGGTTTCCCGTGTTGTGCCGTGGCAGGCGCTTTGGCGGGTCTGTCGTAGAATCGCTGCCTGCAATGATGGAGACAGAAATGACGGAGTTTGTATCGACCCAGGTGCAGGGCGGCGTGGCGTATCTGACACTGACCCGGCCGCAGGCCCTCAACGCGCTGTCGCTCGAGATGATTCGCGCGATCACCGGTGCGCTGCAAAGCTGGGAGAACGATCCCGCAGTCCATGCGGTGGTAGTGGCTGGCGCGGGCGGCAAGGCATTCTGCGCCGGCGGCGATATCCGCTGGTTCTACCAGGCGCACCAGGCGAACGATCCGCTGCTGGATCAGTTCTTCGTTGAGGAATACGCGCTCAACCATCTGATTCATCGCTATGCCAAGCCTTACATCGCGCTGATGGATGGCGTGGTCATGGGCGGTGGTATGGGGATCTCGCAGGGCGCGCGGCTGCGCATCGTCACCGAGCGGACGAAAATGGCGATGCCGGAGACCAATATCGGTCTGTTCCCCGATGTTGGCGGTGGATGGTTCCTGGCACGCACGCAAGGTCATATCGGCGAGTACCTGGGCCTTACCGGCGCGGTGATCGGCGCGGCCGATGCTATTTACGCGAAGCTGGCCGATGCCTATCTGCCAACGAACGCGATCGCCGAGATGGTTGCATCGCTGCAGGCGCGGCAGTTCACCAGTGGCGAAGCGGTACTCGAGCAGATTGCGTCGTTCACGCGCCAGCACGCCGACGCCTGCGTACCATCCACCAGCCAACTGGCTTCGAATGCTGCCCTGATCGATACCTTGTTCGCAGGCGCCTCCGCACAGGCGATCCTGGCAGCTGTCAGCGACGCCGAAGGCGATTGGGCCGCGCAAACCGCCGCCACGCTGCGTAGCCGCTCACCGCTGATGCTTTGCGTCACGCTCGAACAGATCCGCCGTGCTCGCACGATGTCGCTCGAAGATGAGCTGCGGATGGAGCTCGACATGATGCATGACGTGTTCCGTCACGGCGACGGCATCGAGGGAATTCGCGCGCTGGTGATCGACAAGGACCACCAGCCGAAGTGGAATCCGCCACGCCTGGACGAGGTGAGTGGGGCACGCGTGCGTGCGTTCTTCGATAGTCCATGGCGCAAGGATGACCATCCCTTGGCTACGCTGGGCGCGTAAGTCGAGTAGAGTGTCGGCTGGACTGGCCCGCAGCGTTGTCGCGGACCAGGCTTCTCTTCGTTCGAACTCGTTCAAGCAGTGAAAGGAACCGTTATGAGCAATCCTCGCGATGTTGCCGTATTGGTGGGAAGCCTGCGCAAGGACTCCTTCAACCTGAAACTGGCCAAGGCCCTCGCGGCGCTCGCGCCGCCGCAGCTGAAGCTCGAGATTGTCGAGATCCGGCAGCTGTCGTTGTACAACCAGGACGACGATGCCAATCCGCCGGCGGAATGGGTGGTGTTCCGCGACCGTGTCCGTCGTGCTGACGCCGTGTTGTTTGTGACACCCGAGTACAACCGCTCGGTGCCAGCTGCGCTCAAGAACGCGATCGACGTTGGCTCGCGCCCCTATGGTCAGAGCGCCTGGGATGGCAAGCCGGGCGGCGTGATCAGCGCATCGCCGGGCAATATCGGCGGTTTCGGCGCCAACCACCATCTACGCCAGTCGCTGGTGTTCCTGAATGTCCCGGTGCTGCAGCAGCCCGAGGCCTATATCAGTGGCGTGGACAAGCTCTTTGACGATCATGGCAATATCGCCAATGAATCCACGCGTGGCTTCCTGAACAAGTACCTGACGACTTTCGCGGCCTGGGTAGAAAGGAACGCACCGCGCTGATTGCAGCGGATAGCAGTCCGAGTATCGTGACGGCGCCTTTGGGCGCCGTTTTTGTTGGCAGCTGCGCTGATGTGTGGGCTCTCCATCGAGTCGTCGGGGAGAGGCCTGCTCGGGTGTCATGCAGCCTCCGCGGACGTGGCAGATGGTGCCAGCGATCCTAATTTCCCAGATTGCGGAGTCACGCCCAAAGCCCGTACGGTTCACGCCGCGCGGGCTTTTTTGCATTTTCCTGTATCAATGCACTGCAGATCCGCGTATAGTTCGCCCCGCGGGGTGGAGCAGTTGGCAGCTCGTCGGGCTCATAACCCGAAGGTCGCAGGTT
>OBNH01000020.1_pt1 | contig 150744 bp, 159 predicted proteins | sample 1670201 | NCBI WGS metagenome assembly OBNH01 (sample SAMEA104232308, study PRJEB22302) | sediment metagenome | isolation source: sediment | reverse complement strand
CACGATGCTCCTTGCTACGCGGGTCCCCTTCAAGACGGGTTCACCGGGTGCTTACCTAGGCGCCTCTCTTACAGCGGTTGCAAGTCTCAGCTCGCATCCCTTGGAATCATCTTCTCGATAAAGGCCCCGAGGGCCAATCCGCTCGGCTCCAAGTCTTCACTGAGATGCACGATCCAGCCACTTTGCTGTCGAGCGAGCTTGAGTGGCCCGCTCTTGTCCTTGCGCTCATCCGTCAAGACGACGGCTTCGAACGATCGAACCGCCAATGATGCGTCGGCTTGGGCCTTGCCGAGACCCGATCCGCTCAGTTTTTTTCCGTCTAGCAGCTTGGTCACCGCTTCGGACTCATACCACTCTCGATCAGCCGTCGATTGGAATGTACTCTGATCGAAGCCTCCGAAGACTTGGATCTTGGAAAGGCTGCCATCCGGTTCGACAGACGCGAAGCCGAAAACACTGGTTGTCTGTATGGAGTTTGTCTCAATCGCATCAGCTATGAATTGCTTGAGTGCTCGCTTATCGATCCCGTCCTTGCCGGTGGCAGGTATAGCGTCAATTTCAATCTCCACCTCCCTGGTGACACAAAGCGAATAGCGATCCCCCGGCAGTTCCTGAGCTAAGTCAAGCTGATTGCGGAACAGGTAGTTCCAGGCGCAACTATCGATGTACACGTGAATTTTGGTGTTCATGCCTAAGCCCTCCACACGAGCTTGCACACGCCGACCAGGAACAGTGCGAACGCTCCCAACGCTGAAAACCAGTTGGCGGCCATGGCAATCCGCGCCCACGCTGGTGCTTTAACCGACGCGATTGGCGCTTGATCTGTCAGCGCCATCATCACCTTTTCCCGGAGAGACCAAGTAACAAGCACACCGCTGGTGTAAATGAGCAACATCGCGAAGATGGTCACTGCAAGCCCTCCCAAAAACCATGGAAGTGCGGCGAATGCCGCGTTCTTGGCGGCCGGAACACTGTAAATTGCGGCCGCGCCGGCGACGCCGGCTGTGTTGATCACCGCAAGATGCTTGACTATCTCAAAGCCCCACGACATGACAGTTTGAGTCAGCGTCGCGATTGTCATGTTGAGCATTTGCGCAACGTGCTCGCGGTATTCGGGCTTGATGTCCTTCATGCGTGCCGAAGCACCAGCAAAGTCGGTCCCTTCGCTCTGTAGCGCCATAGCCCTCCCCCCCTTTTTGATCTGCCGTTCCAGTCTAGCAACCGCATAAGCTGGGTGCATAAATCTGCACAAGGCCGCCGAACTTGCAATCGGCCTTCTGCGCCTTGCCTCGGGCCGTTTTGCGGGGTTTTTGCCCTTGCATAAAAACCGCTCGATGAAGCGAGCAGTGAGGCGGGGTCCCAACCGCGCGCGCCGGAGTGGCGAGGCGCCCGGGTGCACCTTCCTCCACCTTTCCCCAAGGTGCCTCAAACCGCAGCAGCGGCTCGCTGAGGCACGATCGGCCCGTCCCAGTGTCTGGGCTGCCCAAAGCACAGCGAACGATACTGACGCCTCCAGGTGCGGTCTTATCCACGTCTGTAATGTCTAAGTTGACGGGGGAATTTGGTGCTCAAATACTGTATGCATATACAGTATTTTTTCCACCATGCCATTCCCCTTCGCCTTCAAAATCCGGTGTTCTCTCTCGCGCAGCTCCAGCAGATCAGCGGCCGATACGGCGGTGACCCCCTTGTGCACAGGTTGCTGGTTGAAATCCGTGCGCTCCAAGTCATCGTCCGCCGCGCATATCAGGTGGCTGAATCCGCCGGCCTCAGCAGTCGCGAAGTTGACGCTTTCGGAATTGCAGTGGCTGCCCTCCATGAAGAACTGTCGGGCGAGACCTGGTTTCAAGAAGAGCTGGCGGAGCGAAAGGCCTACCGCGAAAGGTTAGCCGCTGGCGATGCATCGCCAAATCAGATGCGCTCGCGGCATCAAACCCGGAAGCCTTAACGGTGTGCATATGTCACAACCCGTTCGTGAGTGCTTTGCAGCGTTGTCGCTTGACGAACTGCACCAGATCGCCGAGGAGACCAGACGGAAAGATCAGCGTGCTTGAATTCCGGTCCGACCCGCCGCAGACGATGCTCGTTGCCTGTCTCTGGTCACGTTGGACGAAACCCGGTGAAAAGGATCTGCTGTCGTTCGCCATCATCACCGACGATCCGCCCCCGGAGATTTCAGAGGCCGGCCACGATCGATTCCCTGTGCCTATTAAGGAAGAAAACATCGACGCGAGGCTGAACCCAGAGTCGCGCGATCTTGCGGCATTAGATGCGATCGTGGATGCCCGACCAGACTTGTACTACCTTCACAAGCTGGCAAGCTAAGCATTTTCGTATGTCGCTTGAAGATGAGAGAACGCATGCTCGCAGACCTATCCCAAGAACATGTCAAGCAATTCAAGGCACGCATGCAACGGTGGGTAGCGCCATCTCATGTCGCACTGCGAAATCGGCCGGATCAGCTCTCAAAGCTCCACGGCTTGGCAGCGATCGATGCAGAGCTTTTTCTTGAAGAAGCGCTAATCCACGAGCGTCCAAGCGATCCCCGCTATGCCGACCCTGTCCAGGTGGCGCGGCTTCTCACCCTTTCTGAGTTGTGGGTGATGGGCATGTACGAGTTTGCCCGGCGTTGGGCAGAGGAAGCGCGCGACAACCTGCCTGAAGGCTCCGACCATCGGGTGCTAGTTCATTCGATGCGAGATGCTCTCGCGCGTGTGCGCATGCCAATGGCAAAGGAAAAGCCAACCAGCCGGCGGAAAATTGAAGGTGACTTTGGTATTGCTATCCCCGTCGCGTTTACGGACGGCAAGGTAGGCTGGCAGGTTGGACCCAGCGCAGCCATCGCGCGCGTCGACCTAGCCGACGACGTTATTTGCACGCTGGAGCGGCTCGGAAGTACAAACCAGCAAGGGACTATCCAGCACTCGACTGATGGGGCAAGAAGCTCACCGCCTATCCAAATCTGACATTGATTGCCAGCAGCCCATCCTGCAACCCGCGCTAGTGTTCTTGTCGCCGTCAGCATTGGGCAGTGATGATCGAACTATCCCTTGCGATTGGCGAACGGAAGGGTGCCATGTAACTTCACGAACGCCTCAAGCAGGGCGCGCTCGGTGTCGCGCGGCACTGGCGGGCCATCCGTGGGCATTGCGCGCAGCAACAGCGACTCGTACTTTGCCAATTGCCATAGAATTTCGCCGCCCTTGTGGGGACCGTTGATCGATGTCTTTCCGGCACAGTGGTTTAGGAGGTCCCTGAGCCGCTGGCGAAGCGAACGCGGCGAGCGGTCCCCCGCGAGTCCGATGTATATAACTCGCGTGCCATTAACCCACTTTCTGCTTAACCGGTCTTCCTCCCACGGCGAGAGGACATTGCCAGCTTTGCGTGAATGGGTCGAGTCCAAGAAGGAAACCTCGCACTCCGGCGGAAGAATCAGCGCATAGACCCCGCACCGATCCAGCCAGTCATACCGAGGCAATCCGGTTGCAAGAAGGTCGCCTACGATACCCACGTCATGAAAGGGCAGGCCAGCGATCGGCGCCAACGCCCGTGAGTCGCCCTCCTCGCAGATGAACCCAGCGGACGCAAGCGTATTGGGAAGTTGATTTCGCTGCCGCGCGAGCGCCAAGTTCGCCGGCGATCTGTGTTGCAGACCAATCAGGCCATTTTTGCGCGTAAAAAGGTGTGGATACTTGTTCACGCGAGCACTGATCTGATTTGGGGGCACCGGTAGGCCATCGAGGCGCGAGTACAGGCCAAGGCAGTTAACCTTCGCGGCAATCACACGTGCCGTCATCGCCTCGGCGGAGTTCGAGAGCACTTCGACTATCGCCTCATGCAAAGTCAACACAGTCCGGGCCCTCCATTTCTCCTGGCAGCGCATTCAATAACGTGCAGCGTGGGCTGCCCGCCACACGGTCACCACTGCTGCCTTCGCTGCGTTTCGATTGGCCGATCACTGTGCGAGCGCCGGCTTCGATGACAGCATCATAGGGTTCCTGCTTGCGGACAGCCACAAGGGACGGCTTCCGACGTCAGCTGGCGACGATGTAGAAAGTGGAAAGGCTGTCTGGTGTGGACGTCGAGATCGAGGCGGCGGTCGACTGCCTGCAGCGGAGGCTGCATATTGAGCATCGTGCGCACTGGAGCAACTACACGCTGCCAAATTTGAAAAAATTTTGGGAAGGTCTCAAGAGTAGTCCGTCGACAGCGAAGTTTTCCCCCTCCCCCCCTCCGATCCGAAGGGTGTTTAGGGAGGCGGCTGACCAGGCACAGTGTGACCGCAGCAGCATTCGAGCGGAGACCAATTCGCCGTGGCCTAACCCTGGCATAACCCCGAGAAACGCAAAAGGCCCGACAGTTTCCTGCCGAGCCTTATGGTATTTGGTGGGTCCTGCGGGATTCGAACCCGCGACCAATAGATTAAAAGTCCGTTCCTCGGGCGTCTGCGCCAACCCCTATGACGCTCGGAGCGCGCACCTTGCCCAGCCAAAAACGCCAAGAAAGCGCGGAATATTAATCCAAATTTCGCCTATTTTCAGCAAGATCGCACATCTTCGCGAAATGGCAATAGTCCTGGCAAACCACACGAATCCCGTCTACTGCCCGCAATCTGTGGCAAGAAATAAGAGGATGACGACCTCATTTGTAGCCTATGCGTAGCCTAAATTCGCGGTTTTTGTAGCCTGGAATTTGCCTTGAAACGCGGTATCGCCAGGAAAGCCTTGCCAGTAGGGCCTCTGCGATCAGTGCCAACCAGCGGACAACAGTGGCAAACAGTGGACAACAGGTCCGTTGGACTGTGCATTTGTAACCAAATGTTATGTATAGTGTTCTGGTCCGACTGAGCTGACGCTTCGACGAGCTTCAGTTCGGGGGAGCGGCCACGAGCGTGATCGACCGACGTTACGAGGCAAATTTGCTATGCGAACCCCGGCCGTGCCGCGATGTAGTTCGAACGCGGCCAAAAAAACAACCGAACTTTTTTGTGTCGCGTGCATAGATAGAGATATGAGCCGAGGCATGTAGAGGGCTCTTGCCATAGCAGGGGGGATCTGACGCCGTCGGTTCCGTCGTCAGCGTGTCACGGGGCCAAGCAGCAAAGAAGAATTCATCGGCAGGCGTATCAGATAGAAATGGTGCGACTGCAATAAATTTGTAATGGACCAACAATGCTGACGCAGCAGCCCAAGCGCCACGCCATCCGCGACATCGATGATTTCATCCGAATTCTGCATGGGGATCCTCGCTATGCTTTGGCATTTCGTAATGAAGCCGAGCGGCACATCACATTGAAGCTGCGCCGCAAGTTTCTGCGCAGCTCCTCCGAGATAGTGGCTGACGCGTTCAACACCGCACTCGTAAATTTTTTGCAGACCAAGACCTTCTCTGCCCAGGCATTCTTGGATGGGCAGCCTTCCCAAGGGTGGTCGGCTGAAGAATTGGCACACAGCAAACTCGGTGGTTATCTCTACATGGGTGCAAAGAACGCGCTCATCCAGTCCTGGCGTAGGGCAGGCAAGAATGAAATCGCCTTTGATGACGAGGACGATCAAGACACAACTGACAGTGCTGCTACCAGCATCAATCTGAAAAATCTGGCGGATACGTCGCTGTTCAGCGACCCGGATGCGGCCTACGAGCACAAGACCATGCTGCAACGCTTACTGGACTGCGTGGGCAAACTGAGCGAAACCTTGCGCACGACCATGGAATTTTTCCTGGACGATTGCTCGATGGAGGTGATTTCAGAGCGGCAAGGCATAAACGTTGCCACGGTCAAAAGCCGCCTGCACGCTGCGCGCAAACTGGTTGTCGAGTGTGGTCGTAAAGGTGTGCCCAATCATGTCTGATGACCGTGTACTGGATTACCTCATGAGCATGAATGGCGAGCGCGAAGGCGCGGGAAGGCGCGCGTTCGAAACTGAACTGACTCAAACCCCAGCATTGCGGCAGGAGTTGGAGGAGTGGCGTTTGCTGGGTCAGGCACGCCAGTTGAAATACAACGAGTCCGTGCGGACCAAGCGCGATAACGCTTTTCTGCAAGTATTGGGACGCTTTGCCCAGGACCTGAACGCTAAACCATCACATCTTGCGGGGCCGAATAATTCCGTATGGAGGCGATTGTGGAAATGGATCTGGCCCGGTCCTGTTAGCCCCCTGCTCCCGCTGGGATGGGCGCTAGCTGCGGCCATGTCCATGCTGGCTTTGCAGTGGCGCACGGTCGGCGTGGAAAGCACCCTTTTAGCCACACGCGGCGGCGAGAACTTGTGTCCGAGGCTGTCTATTTCCCTGCCCGATGCCGTCACTGCAAAGCGGCTGAGGGATGTGCTTGCGCAATACAACGTGCATTTGATTTCTGGTCCTGACGACGACGGGCGTTTTGTGCTGAGTGCGCCGAGGAGCTCCTCGCTTTATGACGCGGCCAGAGTCCTGGACGTCGCTTCCGCAACGCAGTTGCCTGATGCGGTCTGTCCTCGTCCATGAGGTATGCAATGTATCGACTTTTTCTAAAAAAGGTGTTGCTGCTTGCGGCATTGATGATGGCAAGCACTTTCGCGCAGCTTGTCCACGCGGCGAATGCTGTCGATATCAAGCACCGCTACGCATTGGTAATAGGCAATGCAAAATACAGCGTTCCGGCCAACGTCTTGCTCAATCCTGTGAATGACGCAGCGCTTGTGTCGGATGCGTTGCGCAAGCGGGGTTTCCAAGTAACCAGCCTCATCAATCAAAGCAGAGCACAGATGGAGAAAGCGGTTGACGACTTCGCTGGTCGGGCCGAAGGTGCGGATTTAGCGCTGGTGTATTACGCAGGCCATGCCGTGGCAATCGACGGGATCAATTATTTGTTTGGCGTCGATCTCGGCATGCCACTGAGCGGCGTGAACATTAGTTTGGCTCAGCAAAGCGCATTAAGCATGAAGGTCATCTTGATGGCGCTCAATCGCGCCAAGATTCGAGCGCGACTGCTGGTTCTCGACGCATGCCGGGTCAACTTGACTCGCGGGGCGGATCAAGCTGGCTCCTTGGCGAAAGTGGTACCAGCCGGAGGGGAGCTCATCGCTTTTTCGACTCAGCCTGGCGCTACGGCGGAGGATGGGTTTACTCAGGGCGGCCCCAAAAACAGTCCCTATGCTTACTACTTTTCATCCAGGTTGCAGGCGCTATCGCCAGACGAGCCCGTTGAGAATTTCTTCAAGCAAGTCACTGGCGACGTGCAAACAGTAACCCAATATCGACAAATACCCAGTTATAGCGCCAGCTTGGTTGGTGACGTGACTTTTGTCAGCTACAGGAATACTACAACGGCGGCATTCGGCTCAGTTGGCGTGATGATGGAACAAAGGCGTGGGGTCGATCCGGCACTTAGCAAGAACATGCTCTGGATGCGTCTGGACGATTGGGCCATTGATATCGAGCGATCAGCGCGTAATGCGGACGCGCTGGAATTGAAATCCATGCGCGCAAGGGCTGAGATGGGGGATGTCATGGCGATCACCGAGCTGGGCATGATCTCAGGCTTGGGAAAAATTGTGCCTAAGGACATGGTCGAAGCAAAAAGGCGCTTTGAGCAAGCGGCAAAAATGGGGTTCCCCTTGGCCAAGACATATCTGGCTGCAATGCTTTGGCTTGGTAAAAACACGCCGGCCGAGATTGCCCGGGCCCGTGTCGAGGCGGAGCCGCTCCTGCGGGAAGCATGGGATGGAGGTTCACACCGAGCGGCGAGGCAACTTCTTTGGGTACAGAATCTTCTGGATAAACAACCCAACCCGGTCGATTTGAAACGCTACAACGACGAAACATATGAGTATGTCAGGTTAGGTGGTGATCCCCTGAACATGAAGATGCAAAAAAATGGTATTTGTCCCGCGGACATGTCGGTGCGTGAATGCATAATTGCCCATCCTGAAATTCCGATTAATGAAATATAAGGGGAATATATTGTGCAATTTTTTCTGTTATCTTTGATTGGTGCTTGACGGGAATCAACTGCAATGGCGTGCGGTAGGGTTTAATTGCATGCCATTGTATCAATAATGTAAAAATTATCAGCGAACACAACGGAGAAGTTACCCATGAGAAAAACCACAACAATTGCGGCGTTATTTCTACCCCTTTTTCTGGCGGCATGTGGTCAAAAGCTAAGTGGAACCTACGCGTCCGTCTCCCCGCAAGGATTGGGGAATGCTTTGGATGGAGCCGTGATTTTGGAATTTGAGTCGGGTGACAAGGTGGTCATGAAATCACCATTCGGCTCTACAGAGACCAATTATTCCGTGGACGGGAATAAGCTCAAAATTGCAGCCAATGGGCAGAATATGATTCTTGAGATTCAGGATGACGGGAGTATTGCCGGATGGCCTGGTGGCATGCTCTTGAAGAAGAAATAAAGTAACCAAGATACTAATAATTGAGTGGGGATAAGTCGATATGAAAAATTTCATACTTGCAGCAATGGTTGTCGGCGCACTGGCAGGTTGTAGCGATAAACCCCGTGGCCCGGTTGAGGTTCTAGGGAAAACGTACATGGTGGCTAGCACCGCCACGCAGGTGGAATTCACCAACAAGGACACGGCGACGGCGACGGATCTCAGTACGGGCAAGCATCAAGAGTGGAAATACACATTGCAAGGTGATGTAATGACGATCACCATGCCGTGGGGAAATGGTCAGCCTCGCACATTCGACCTGCATCGCAACGGGAATGATTTCTCTGGTGATCTGTCGATAGCGCCGAAATCTCCAGCCGATGATGCTCGGATCGAAAAAATCAAGCAACAGGAACAGGAAAAAAAAGCTTCAGAAGAACGCTCGAGCCCAAAGGGATCCCCCTCTGACAAATCAGCTTATGCAGCCATTAAAGACATAGGCGATGAGAATAATGAATGGTACGTCTGGACGGCAATGGCGTGGAACGCAAAAGATCAGAACGATGAATCCAAGCTGGGCATCCTTTCGCGGGTCTGGTACAGCACGAACGATAGCTTCGCACGTCAGGCGGTAAAGGACAAAGAGCTCGTGCGTATCAACAAAAAATTGGATGACGTCAAGAAGATCGACTACGTCGCGGTCAGCGAAAGCAAGGGGGACCCTGATTTCGTCTCATTCGATACCATTTCGGACAAAGCTGGCTACGACTTCGACAAAAAGGGATTCCGAGTTATCGGAAGCATATGCGCCGGAAATCTCACGTCACTCGGAGGGAAGTCTGGTGTTCGCTATAGATTCATTGGTGATGGGCCAATCTGCTTCTTGCCTGTTGCCGATGAAGAGGCTGCGAAGAAGATAGAAGCGCTGCGCTCGACATCTCAATCAGGAAGTCTGCGTATTGCGACTACCGTGTACTCGAAGATCGCTGGGATGAATGGCGCAGAGTTGCAGCTTGTGCCAGTAGGCGCCGATTACGCCGTCTACAAGCGCTCCTACAAGCCCAACACACCGGATGATCTGATCGCTACCGCGAGCTATTGGCCGTACAAGTAACGAAGACAAATCCATTACCACGCCTGAAAAGGGGGCGACTCTGCGCAACCCTCTCAAGAGGGTTGCTCGATTGGCGCGCCCTTAAACCACACTCGCCATAAGCCCAATATATGAAAACCGCCTCGGCATACAAAGCAAAGACGCGTTCTCTCTCCGTTTCAAACATCCTCGCTCTCAGCACCATCATGGTCGCCTTGACGGCGTGCGGTGGCGGCGGAGATGGCAGCGGCAGCAGCAGTACGTCGACGTCGGGGGGCTCGACCACGACCGCACCCCAGCAGGACGCGGTCAGCCAATCGTCGGCGGCTCTCGTCGCCCAGACCGGCGCAACCGCCGTGCCCGGTACGACCTCGACCGCGCAGGCATTCGATCTCACGGCCGACATCGGCGACACGTGGCGTGTTGTGCTGAACCAGGATGGTTCATTCACGATCAAGGTGTTGTCGACCCAATATGGCCTGAGCGACATCTCGGGCACTTATACCCAATCGACTAGCGGCAGTGTCACCACATACACGGGCACCAGCACGAATGGCAGTTTCACGCTCAAGCTGGATACTCGCACCCGCATCATTGGCGGCAACGTCGTACTCCGCACACGCAACTCCAGCGTTGCAGGCTCGGGCTATTCCGTTCCTTCGGACACGACCAAACTGGCCGGCGACTATTTCTTCATTGGCACATCCCGCAATGCCAGCAACGGCGGAGTTCCAGCGTTCATGGGCGGCACGTTCCGCATCGCGGCCAATGGAACCGATGTCACGCTGTGCGATAGCGGCCTGATCAACGCGTCGGGTACCTGCAATGCCGTTTCAGGTTCGAGCACGCCGGGCCAGTACGCCCTCAAGCTGGTGAAGAACGCCGCCGATGGTTTGATCCACGTCCAACAGAACGGCTCGGATTTCGGCATTTTGAGTTTCCAGGCGGGTGACCGCGGTCCCGTTCTGGTCATCGACCGCTTTGGCTACAACCAGGACACTCCCCCGGTGCTGCGCACGGGCGTGTTCTACGCGGGCAAGCAGCAAGTGCTTTCGGGTACCGAACTCAACGGCACGTGGACATGCTCGGATCGAGGGGCGGTCTTCGGCACGGTCACGATCAATGGCACCACCGTGAAAACGGCGGATACCTCCGGGGCGTCCACGGCAGAAACGCTGTACTTCAACGACATCAGCACCAACACCGGGCTGGTTGCCGCCAATGGTGCAGCGACCTCGGTCGTGAACGGTCAGGCTCCCAGCGCTGGCGTGATCGTGCTGCCGCTGTCATCCAGCATGTTCGCTGTCGAGCGCGACGCCGCACAGTCCGTCGGCGTGTGCCGTTGACGATTCTGGATTTCTGCGTCAAACATTTGCTCGCCCACGGGATGCTAGACATCCCGTGAAGCCCCTTTTTCGGAGTGCCCCTTCATGCGCAATTTATGTCGGACTGCCGTGATGGCAATATGACGGCCACCTCTGATGGAAAAAAAGGATGCGTGCCGTGAGGAACGCCAGGCAATGCTGTTCCACCTTGACGTAGTCAACCCATGTTGAGATACCAATGAAAACAGAGGCTTACGTAGAACATGGCAAGTGGGTGACGGACCACATTGCTCCGATCAATGCGGTCATGACGATCTCCACTGCCGTTTTCATTCCGCTCCTGGACGTCCTGCGCCCATACTTTCCCTACATTGGCTATGTGGCTGGCCTGGCGGTTCTTGTGTTCCTCGCCCTGCTGGTCATGAAGGTGCTGGGGATTCCAAGAGGTAAGCAGTTGCAAACCAGCATTGTTATCTGCTCTGGGGTATGCGCAGCAGCCTTTAGCGTGGGAGCCATTGCCAGCGCTCGCCATGCCGATCAAGGCGGGGCAATAGCAGCCAGTGCGCCTTGGGTGGCCCAACTTCAGCAGACCCTCTTGGACATAAAGGATGGCAAGAGCGATAACCCTCGCGTGGAGCTCAAGAACATGGGCGTGGAATGGACGCCTGGCAATCTGCTCCAAGCCTCCAAGGATGGCGACACGAAAGTGGTGGAGCTGTTCTTGAAGGGAGGGATGCCCGTGACCCTTAATGGCACCGGGAATGATCGACAACTACCATTCTATGTCGTTGCGAACAATTATCCCAAAGCCAAGGAGCAGCTAAAGCTCTTCAAGGAAAATGGCGTGGATCTGAACGATCCGCAGCTTGCTGCTTTCAATAATACGGATCTATCCACGCAGCCGCCGAATCTTTACGCTGTAGCCAAGGATCATAGGCATGAAGAACTGGCGTCCTATCTTGCCGAGCTTGGTGTGAAAACGGACGGCTACCCCGCTTGGCAGAAGAGGAAAGAGGAGATGCAGAAGAAGAATAAAGGAATATATCTTTCTTGAAAATAGATAAATTATTTAATAATAAAATGAAGACAACAATTGATGCTCCGATTCAGCCGAAAAGAAAGTGTCGGGTGGAGAAAGTGTCGGATCATGAGGCGGTCATTCATTTTCGCACGGGCTGTTGGCATACGATATTCGACTGGCTGCTTATCGGTATCATTCTTGTCGCTACGTTCGTCGCGTGCGTAATCGCTGGAGGTGCTTTGTCATCTGTAATCGGAAGTATATTTTTGCACCAGAATTGGTTGCTGAGCGAATGGTGGCGAGACGTGATTTTGATATTTGGTCTTTATATCATGTTTGCAATCTGGTTCATAAAGCAAACATGGCCAGGAAAGGCGGCGATCACAGTGATTCCTGAGGGTGTCAAATGGGAGGCGCACCAAGTGACATTTGATGATGTGTTAGAGCTATCCGTGACGTCCGTGACAGAAAAATCAGCAGACCGTTATAGTCGCCTCGTTTTGTCGTTAACTAATAAAGCTCGTGCATCCCTCTCCCACGGTTGGACAAAGGGGTCGATTTTGCGAGACGTCCGAGACACCATTCTTGAGATTGGCCTGATGTTTCAGCCCCAGGGCGCGGGTCGCCATGTCGTCATGCGATCTATCGGTTCGAGCACTCTACCGCCCTCAAGAAAACTTGAGGATTACATAGCAGGATTGGAGAATCGTTGATTGCAATTGACGTGGCTGGATTTATAGAGCATTTTCACGTGATTTGGAGAGGAAATGTCAGATAAAACTGGAGTGAGATTCGTCATGGGCCTGCCTGAGCAACAAGAAGCCGAAAACCGAACCCATGCCATAACAATCCCTCGGAAAAATCCGCAAAATAATGAGCCACATGACAAAATATGGGAACGCTTGCTCAACACCGAGGAGAGCAAAGAGTTTCTTGACGGAGAGGTAAGGAAAGCTGCAAATTTCGTAGGTAAAAATCAGGTCGAGTGAAGTCCTATGCAGTATCCTTTCAGGAATAAACAGAGAACGGGAGATTGTTATGGGATTTTTTAAAACCGCTGCTACGTTGCATGCGCTGGAAAAGGTCGCCGATAATGAAAGAGCGCAAGCAAAGCAGAATCAAATCATCAATGAACAGAACGACAGAATTACCGGCCTGGAAGAAGAACTAAGGCGTGCCAGAAGAGCCAACGACAACTATCTCCCCGCTCCTTCGGGTCGAGAAATGGACCTGGAAAGAAAGGTTCAAGAATTAGGGGATATTGAAAATCTTCTGGCTCGTCCGATGAAGGAGATTGCGGAGAAGAATTTTTTCTTCAAACATACTTACATGAAACAGCAGGAGTTACTGTCTAACTGGATGGTCTCACAGAAAGCTTTTCATGAAATTGCGCTTCGGTACGGAAAAGCGCTGGGGAAGAGTGTTGAAGAAGTATTGGTTGAGGTCAGGCAGGCAGAAACGACCGTCATTGAAGGACGGGCGGAATTTGGTTCTCCAATGAATCCAATGGCAAAGGAGGCATTGGGATATGGCGCACGCCATGCTGTCAAGGTTGAGAGCGAAGAGAAAGAAAAGAAGAAAAGGTTCTTAAAGATTCAACGCGGTTGGTTGGCGGATTGGGAGGATCTCGAGAAGAAGCGTCCTCTCTCGAAAGAAGAGACGGATAAGCGGGATGATCTCATCAAGGAAATCGGCGACATGGAAGCCGAGCTTGCCATGCCGCCTGCTACTCCTGAACTCCACGTGAAATCCGCTTTTTCTTATATTGAGGAGGCGCAGGCGGAGGCGAAAAGGGGCGAGGCGGAAGAATTCGAGAGAAGAAGAAAGGCACAAAGAGAGGCCGATGAGAGTCATTTGGGGAGTGTTGAAAGATCATTGGAGAGATGGAGGCTTGTGGAAAAACAAAGGGAATTGACGAGTGAGGATAAAGAAAAAATTGGACGTATACAAAATTTGTTGAAAGAATGTAAAGAAAGACTTGGATTGGCGTGAGGCACGCAACACACCTTGCGATAAGGTGATCTGATGTATTAATTGATTTTCTAAGCGGAGCTTGCCATGCAATTCGATGAAAATCCCCGTTGGGTGATAAATCAAGCGGAAGCTCTGCTCAAGCTTCTTGAGCTTGGCGAAGCTGAGATCGCCAAAGGAAATTTCTGTACGGCCGAAGATTTCTTTGCAGAAATGGACCAACTTGATGACGCTAACAACGGCAAAATTGATCAGTGACGGAAGCGGCCCCCCTCAACACACGCTCCGCGAGACTTGCTGACGGCAGACCTTACGAAGAACCTGCATGGCGACCGGATGCAACGCGAAAGCATGTTGGAAATATCAAAGTCGCACGCCTGTCGAGACTGGAGTGGTGAGAATAATGCGCTTGATAAGAAAATTTATGCTCCCAATGGAATTGGGCCCGTCGTTGAGGGCTGGCTTCGTATATTGCAAGGCTTGAGGTAAAGCAGGTGGCTATTCCGTGTGAGGGAGGGTGAGGGGTGCGTAGGGTTGTAATAATAAATTTCACATTAGAGTTTTATTTTTTGGTGTAGCAGTCAGAAAGAAAAATCAAGAATAGGACCAGTCAATGAATATTTTCTACCCTCCAGTTGCTTTGGCGGTCGTTGCGATTCTCTATTTCAGGAGAAGCAGATATCCGTTCATGTTAACTTTTGGACAAAAGGTAACCAAGGTAGTTCTCCAAACTGGGCTCATATTGATCGGTGTTTTTCTTGTTGCTGTTCTAAGCGAGGTGGGGCGGCGTCTAACGGGAAATGATCCGGGACTGATGTCTGATCATGCCTTTCTCGATCTGATGATTATTACTATTGCCGCTTATTTCGTCACCTGCTATAGGGGGCATCCAAAAGGGAGTCCAATAGCTAAGCTTCGGAGCTTCTTGGCTACCTTGACTGCAATTTTGGTCAGTCTTTTAGTTTTTGGCATCGTTGCAAGCAATATGAACATGGCAGCGGCATCTCTAATTCCATCATTACTTATGGTGTTTGGTGCTACTGATAAACTTATCCTTAGAGAGATGAGTGTTCAGCAAGGGGCCGCTGTTTCGCCTACCCACTATATCTCAAAGAATTTTGAAATTAAACTTATCGACAACTCTTCTGCCGAGAAGTTGGAGGATAGATTTTCTGTGTATTTGCGATATGATTCTGGAAAGAATCATGGAAGACTAATTGCGGACCTCAAGAAACGCTATGGCGATGAAATTGAGCCGAACAAGGTGGTGGCAGATTTTGATGGCCATATCGTAGCCTACGGGGTTGAATTTTCAGGTGACAAGCTGTTGTATGCCGAATACGGCTGTGCATTTAGTTGGGGCTGTCAAGAAAAGGTGGTTACCCGAACGGGTAGAGATGTGAAACGCACCGTAGTAGGGGGTGGCACTAGTTTGGGCATGACGACTGGTGGAGAAATGGTCTTTGTTAGCAATCCAACAACGACTGTGACTGAGTATGGCGACACGTACACCTACGACAATAGATATGGTATTTTTGAGTTTTTCATGTTTTTTGATGAGGTTGCTTCAATTTCTCCTGTCTCGAATTCAGACCCGTTTTCGGGATATGAGCGAAATGATGAAGGGCGCGACGATTTGAGTAAGCAATTGTTTGTTAAATATTTTGATAAGAATGGTATTGAAACTCTAGGGGGCGTCCTTTCTCAAATAAGAAAGGTATTGATCGAGTCTGGAAATGGGGTTAGGAGGCGGTGAGGCATAAAAAAGCGCCTTCGGGCGTTTTTTTGTTAGATAGATTGTCCTGGTAGCTCGAATCTAATGGAGGTATGCCGCGAGTAAGAGCTATTCATAAATTCAATCTTCGTCAACAGATAGATGTCAATCAGAATTTGGCAGGGTTAATTTGTAGGGTGGCAAGTTCTAAGAACATGAAGTGCCCCCGAGGGGTCCAGCCGCCTGTATCCAAGTAGTGGACGTTTCCTAGCAATAGCGCCTCTGAAACAGTGGTGTGTCCCACAACCACTGCCCGTACGTCCGGAATGATTGGAGCATGAGCGCGCCGTTTCATGTATCGCTGGCGGCTCCATAGAATGTGTTCTTTGACCTCTTCTATTTCTTCACGAGAGGCATCATTGTGCATTTTCTCCCACATGTCGCGCCACGTTGACTCTGATAGGTCCGCATGAACCAAGCCAACGAGGCCACCTGATGTTTCAACCTGTATGGCATAGGGTAGTTCAGCTAAGGCTGTTACATAGGCAAGCTGGTCTTCGTGGCTCATGCTCATAAGCCGTTCTCCGCCATGCCTCTTGTAATCGTCTACACTTTCCCCCATATGGCCCCAGACAATTGCCATTTCCTCATGGTTGCCTTGGACAGCATGGAACCAAGGCTTTTCTACTCCAACATGGATGCTTGGATAAACTAAGGCAATGAAGATCCCCTCCCCCAAGGTAAGGTTCGTATCGACAAGAAAGGCTACTGGCTCACCAGCAAAAAGGAACTGAACGTAAGGGTTGGTAGACGCCGTATCGTGATTGGATTCCATTGTGACACTCACATGAAGTTGGACGTCTTCGCCAAGTCATGTGGTTGAGGGTCATACAGGTATAGCTTGACTTATTCATAGTCCAAAGAACTTGCGTTGTCAGGATTCTTGTACTTTTTATCGATCTCAGCCGCAGCTCGTACTCGCTTAACTGTTCTAGCCTTGTCCAAACCCTTGCTTTCCTCAACCTCGATAAGTGGGTTCTCTTCGTCACAATCAGGAGTCATTTCCCAAACAGGAATAAAGGCAGCAAGAGCTTTAATATTTTCTGGTGTGGCAGGTGCAGTGAAAAGCGAGGCACCTACTGTGAGATACAACAACTTGGTGCCATTGGGTAGTGTTTGGACCGTGACATGCCCAAATCCCATGAGCTGCTGACACTCAATAGGTGTTGCTGGCTTCTGACCTACAAGGGTGATGGTTTGGGTCACGAAGACATCCTTAATGACGAAGGCGATTGAGGAAAATATTCCGCTTGGTAGTGTATATGATAGTGACATATGTTGCTCCTGTTTAAAAGCAACATACAAAGTCCTATGTGGATGTCAAGAGGAAGCAACGAACTAGAAAGCTCATTCTATCAATTTAATACACTAGTCTTATTGCTTATTTTTGGGTGATACCGAAAGATCATCATCATGATTCTGTTCTTGCAGAGATTCCTGAGCACCCGGTGCAGGCTCTTGTCCCCAAGGCAATCCTGAGCCAATGATCAAGGCATTGAGTTCAGCAGAGTATGGCTCATGGGATGGAGCACCTTCACCACTTGGATAGGCGATTACCAAGAAAGGCTTTCCGTTCCAAGTCAAAACTACAATGCGCTCAATCTTTGATGCATCCAACTGACCGCCTTTACGAGGAAGCATAGGTTTTTTTCTCTTTGCAAGAACTAGTTTGAATCTACGATAAATGGCCTTCTTTATTCTTCTTATGCTCATGTATGTCTCCTCTCTATCTGAGAATCATACAAAGTCCTATATGGATGTCAATATCTAGATCAGCATACGACAAAAGCACCCGAAGGTGCTTTTCACAGTTTATTTCGCCTTGTATAGATAAAGTCAGAATCCACCTTGGCTTCTTCAATGAACTTCTGGGGAATGTTGGTTACTTCATCAAGCTTTGTCCCAACAGTACCTTGTCTGATAGAGACTGTTATTTTTGATTTATTTAGCCAGTTCTCAAGCCCAGCAGACCATACAACCCATAACAAGCCAATCCCCTTGACGACTATCGCAATCGTGAGTGGTATATCTGTAGCTGGATCTACCCAGACTTCAGCATGCAGAACAAGCTCGTTATCAATGAAAGTATCACTACCAACTGTCTTGGTAGGTAAATCACTCATATTGAACCCCATTAGCACCAGCTTGTTGTAGAAAGACTTTATCTTGCAAATGGTTCTATGCCAGAAAAACTGTACCCTTCTTATGATATCAATATCCACTTCATGACTCCATATCCTCTCATGAGAATACAAAGCCTAGTGTGGATGTCAATGTGATAACATTATTTCTTCTTCTTGGCCTTGGTTGCCTTGACTCCATTCTGAAATTTCTTTGCTTTTTTGGTTCTATCTAGGCATTCAGCCGCTGCCTCTTCATCTGATAGATACAAGCCAACTCGCTCGCCTTTAGGGTTATAGACAGCCCACATTTCTAGATCAGGAGGATTGATAGGCTCATTCTCCTCTACAACAATAACTTCTTTGCTAGGCGTCAACCGAACACGGCGATAGGTATGCATGATCTTCTTTATCAAGAACCAATGTTGAACTTTTAAGCAAATTCTTTTTCTTATCCTTCTTATACCCACAATCTTCTCCTTTTACGAGAAGATCATACAAAGCACGAACCCAATGTCAAGATAAAGAAAAAGCACCCGAAGGTGCTTTTATTGGGATATCCATACCGATAGTCTTCCTTGTAAATTTATTCTTTTTAGGCGGAATGAGTGGCTTTGTTTTGTGCTGCTTGAGCCTGCTTTTCTTCACGAGCCTTCTTGCGTTGCAAGTTAGCTTTTTCGGTTTCGGTTACTGTGTTTCCGAACTGCGATTGACCATCAAGAATGATTTCCTTGGTTGCCATACCTTCAGCCTGAATCTCTTCAGGAGTCTTGCCAGCCAACTTACCATACTTCATAGCCAATTCTTTGAAGGCACGCTGGGACAAAATCCAGTCAGCCAACATCTCTTGCTGCTTATCGTAGGTTTCGCGGAAACGACCATTCTTTGCAGCGATCTCAGCCATTGGCTTAGACAGAAGTGCTTCAAGCTCATTAGCACGGTTACGTTGAAATTCCGCACCAGCTTTAGCACGCGATACATCGTCTTTCGCATCCCGCAAGGCATCGCTCATATCATCAAGCGCACGGCCTTGACGATCAATGGTGCGGCCCTGCTCACCCACCTTATCCAAAACACTCAAGGTTCCGATAGTTTTCAAAAAGTCGCTCATTTTTCTTATTCCTTTAGATCCACAAATCGTTAAATTTGTCAAGCACTAATTGTACACTACCGTACAAATTAAGAAAAAGCAAATTTTATTGAGTTTTCAAGCGATTACTGTCTATCTTGAATAAAGTTTTGCTGAGAGAGCTTTCTTTTTGCAACCCATCTAGTGAAGAACAACCACCTACCAGACCATGTTCTATGAATGAAGATAGGACAGACAATCATGAAGAGGAGTCCCACCAAGACATATTCTACCGCCTTTACATCAAAACTTAGTGTCTTTAGTAAAACCACTCCACCTATCCCAAACATCATGGAGCCAACTAGGATTGTGGCAAGACAGGCAACTGTGATTCCAATCTTAAACCACTTTACTAAGAAGTCCCACAACCAATCTACTATCTTCTCAAATTCATCCATATTCAATCCCCAACCAATTGAATAGATGTATGAAACTGAGTAGTCCTTGTCAATGCTCTAACAGCGTTACCGTGGATCGCAAAATAGTCTGAAATAGACTATAGCACATGTGCTTCCCAGCCAACGAAGCATGGCACCAGGTGCATTGTCGAGATACCTGTAAGAAGTGACAGGATGAGGCAAAACTGACGGTATTGGGTCCTGCGCAACCCTACCCCACTGCTCCCCTCAAAAAAGAGCCTTTATGCTGCTTTCTCCCAATCAGTTGACAGCAGAGAAGGAGGCACACTTTTCTCAGACGAATAAAAGAAAGCACCTTTCGGTGCTTCTTATCTTCTCTCATCCACTATGTTTCAACCAGGAGTGCCAGTGCTTCCGAGTTGTTTAGGCATATGCAGATCCCATGAAGTGTCTCTCATATTCCTAATGTTGCTCTTGATTTTTTCAATCGCTGCACTGTCAGCCTCAGGATCTAACCTACCACCACTCTTCCATTTGGCAGCAAGGTATTCGCCGGAGACCTTTCTATCCAACTGAAGCTCTGCCATAGTTTCTTTAAACTGCTTGGGATTATCAAACAACCCCTTATTTTCAGCTTGAGCAATTTGGTCTTCAACAATAGGTAACTTCACAGCAAGAACATCCCTGTTTTTCCCATTATATGCAAAGGCCATGTACTCTTCCTTCATATAGTCATGTGCAGGCTGGAAAACGGTTGTATTGAGATGATTGAAAGCATAACTATCAATCTTGTCTGAAATTCCACTGTCAGCCAGAACTTGAACTCCAGCTAAAGCTACTCCTGCAACAACAGCCGTTGCCCCTAATGTTTTAAACGCTTTACCAAATTTACTCATATTAATCACCATTTGTTAATTGATGTACATCTTACCCCAGAAAAACTTAAAGTCAATTTCACACCTATAGCACCCCCATCCTATTGACAGTCCACCCCCCCGCTGTAAGATGAATATGAAACCCAAGGCAAAATATGAATAAAAACGAGAATAACGAAAGCACCAGAGCCACCGAATTCAATAGATGGCCATTTCGGGCAGAAGAAAATTCTCCCACCTACACCAATGGCACAAGAGAATCCAACTCTTCAAAAAATTATCCAGATGGAGTGACCATTGAAAAATCTCGTGACGGGAAAACAACCTATGAGATTTGGCATAAGAATGGCTTAAGACACAGAGACAATGCTCCTGCTTACATTGCCAAAAACGAGGCTGGCGAAGTCACCTTTCAATCTTGGTACCAACATGGGAAGAAACATAGAGACAACAACCTTCCCGCCGTTGAAGATTTCGCCCAACAGGAGGTATGGCAGGAATACTACCAACACGGCAAATATCATAGAGTTGGAGGACCCGCAACCAGCATAGGAAAAAACCAATACTGGTATTTAGAAGGTGAGATGGTAAAAATGATCACAGATGACGGAGACACTTACTACATAGAAAACGGAGTTCATCACAATGAGGTTGGTCCCGCTGCAATATGTGCCAATGGAGACAAGCATTGGTTCATTCATGGAAAGAAACATAGAACTGATGGACCAGCCAGCGAATGTGCCAATGGAGACAAGCATTGGTTCATTCATGGAAAGAAACATCGTTTAGATGGACCTGCCAGTGAATGGGCTGATGGCACTAAACAATGGTTTATCGATGGTTTATGTCATAGAGAAGACGGCCCAGCTATCGAGTACCATGACGGAACTAAAGAATGGTGGCTCAATGGAAAATGTCATCGTGATAACGACTTACCCGCTGTAGAAGAACCTAACGGTCAAAAAGAATGGTGGGTCAACGGAGAACTTCATCGAGAAAGTGGACCTGCTGTTATTTGTGCCAATGGACAGAAACAATGGTGGAAAAATGACCAGATCCACCGCGAAGATGGACCTGCCATAGAACGACCTGATGGCACTAAAGAGTGGCGCCTCCATGGAAAAATTATTTCTGAAGAGAAATTCAACAAGGTCATGCAAGAGAAGCAGAGGAAGCAAGTAGCAAAGGAAATAAATTCCTTGCGCGAAAAATCAACCTCCACACAATCAAAGGCACAAGAGTTCAAAAAGAATAAGACCTCAATCTAATCGATAGACTTGGCCTTTAGAAAATCGTCGTTATAATTGATGACATAACAAGAACAAAAAGGACATGCCATGTCGAAATTTGAACAACTATTGGAAGGTGGTGAGGTAACAGTAAAGACCGTTGGAAAACCAAAGAATGGTGGAGTCATCAACAAGATGATTGTTGGCTTGACTGCTGCTTTTGCTATTGGTGGAGCTGGACTATACGTTCACAATCACTCAGCCCAACCAGAAGCACCCAACACACCTACTGCCCAAGAGCAGACAACCAGTATCAAGGATCAAGGTGTCCTTGCTGCGCTCAAGGACAAGATCACACCTGTCGCTCACAAGGCAGAGACTAAGTTCCCCATCTACGAGGCATCCCCCTTGGTCAACAGCACGAACAAAGAGGTCTTGAACCAAGCCGGGAACTTTGAGCTGCCCAGCGGATTGGCAGACAACCAGGTTGCACGCAAGGTGTCTCAGATCCAGTTCTCTAGCGAGAACTACTACCTGGCGTTGACCAGTGAGGCTGAGGGCTATCGCTCTACCGTCTACAACGATGTGGGCTTATATGCCACTGGCAACGGCTACAACCTCTCAGTGCAGAGCAAGCACTACAACGAGAACCTATTAAAGGCGATCTCCAAGGATAAAAACCTCGTGGGCCAGTTGAGTTCTCTAGCAGGCAAGCACTTCGATCCTGCCACGGCCGGCGCCTACAAGGGCCTAGGAATCGTTCCTCAGCGTTCCATGCAGATCTCCCAGCTCATGGGGGAGAAGTTTGAGGAAGGGGTTATCAACAACATAGCCAAGCACATGGCGAAGAACCCAGAGGCAATCCAACTTCACAACCAGACCCACAAGCCTTACCAGCAGTTGGCACAAGAGATGGAGGTCAGTTTGGCCCCCAACGAGCGTGCTGCAATGCTCTATCACACCTATAAAGTGGGTGAAGGCGGTTCCTTCAAGTATGGGGAGCTCCACAAGGCATTGATCCACTATGGCTTGAGCAAGAACCGAACACCAGAGATGGCCAAAGAGGTTGCTGACAAGTTCACCTACAAATACACCATGAACGGTCAGACCTTCAGCGATGAAAGAGCCTCGATCCTTATCGGCACTATGTTCGCCTCCAAAGATGGATTCGGCTATGTGATCGGGCAGAACGTAGCCCCAAGGAATTTTAGCGACCTTACCTCTGCTATCAAGAGAGCGAACCTAGGCGGAAGTGCTGCACCAGGCGAGCTAAAGATTCCCGATCCTGTTGGTGATGAGAAAGCCAAACTGGAAGCTGACGGCAAGCCATTCGATATGGAGCTTTCCACACAGGACTTGGATGGAACCAACAAGCTCGATGTTCAGAGCAATATCAAAAACATGAGAGCCAAGGCTACTCATGCTCCTAAAGTCGGACTAGGCGGGCACCCACCGATATGAGTCATGTGCAACAAAAAAGGAGCCTTTATGGCTCCTTTCTCGTTCGATCTACTTATTTTAGATCGCTGGATGACCACCAGCACCTTGTGAAGGACTATGGTGGATTTTCTTTGGCGTTTGAGGCTGCACAACGGCATCAGCTTGCGCTTCAGGAAGACTCTCGCTGCTTGGAATGACAACCTGTTGTGCGATAGGTTTGCCTTGTGCAGTCAATTGCTTGATGAGATCCCTAAGAGGGTCTGCCAACTGCTCACCAGTAGGCTTGGTCAGATCGACACCCAACTGGGTCAACAAGCTTTGATCCTGAGGTAATGCACCAGCCCCAACAAGGTAGTCAAAGGTAGCGGGATCAAGGAACAAGCTGATGATCAAGTTTTTGGTCTTGGTGTCCTCGATATCCTTTCCATTGACACGAACAATGTAGTTGATGTGTTCGGTGACTGCTTTGGCATTCTCAGCAGTCTGATTGTCAGCATAAGTGTTGACTGCCTTGATCAAGCCTTTGTAACGAGCAACCCCCTTCGCCCCAACCTTGGAAGTGAACAACAACAAGGCATTCTGTTGGTGTTCAGGCAAGGTCTTGAATCCCTTGATCTGGTCGACCAGAGGCTTTTCAAGTTCAGGACGGTTGACAAGTAGCTGAGCCAACATCGCATTGACCTTATCTAGCTTGGCATTGGTTTCATCGTTCTGCTTCTTGATGATCTCGGTATCCTGCTTGATATCGACCAGATACTTGTCCTGCCAAGTCTTGATGACTGGCACAAAGTGGGCAATCACTCCATTGGGGCTACCCATGGCATAGCTGGCACAAGCTGCAACACTGGTGAAGCCGAAAGCGGTCAGGCACAAACGAAGGCGTTTTTTGATCTGCTCGGTGGACTGTTTGTTCTTTTTGCCTAGGTACAAGATAACGGAACCAACACCCGTTGCAACGGCACCAGCCAACAAATATTCGCTATGGCGACCAATGATATCAATGGCACCACTTCCAATTGCTGATACTGCGATTGGGAAATTATAGAAAGCATTAGGGAGACCAATATGGTCACGAACAAAAATCCATGTCTTGTTCTGCCCACCCTCCTTCTTAACATCGAAATTCACATTACTTAATTCTTGCTGTTGGTTCTCACTCATCTCTCGCCCCCGTTGAAAATTAGTACACTATCGTACAACTTTGAAAAATGCAAATTTGTCAAGCACTTAGCAACACCCAACTTTAGGATGGGATTGTCTCACCGTCCCAACTCTGCCCGTCAGCACCCGCCTCAAATTTGACAAGAATAAAGTTTTTTCATAAAAGAGAATGAGGAGCCTAATGTGAAGGAGTGCCATGTTAATAGCAAGAAAACTGAAGGTGGAATTTGGGGATGATTTACCTTCTTGCATCGTAAAAGACAACCCATTCCTATCCGCCTTTCTCATAACAATGTCTTTCTATCTACCTGTAGGTGAGAAGTACATCATGTCTTCGCTGGGTGGAGCAATTAAGCATCTGGACAAGGATAAGGATAGCGAGCTCATCAAGGAAATCAAAGTCTTCATTCACCAGGAATCCTTCCACAAGGACCTGCATGATTCAATGAATGCCGTCTTCGAGAGAAAGACCAAGAACAAGATTGGCGAATGGATTAACAAAAAGATTGAAGAGCATAAAGACGACTATATCAAAGGGCGAGTTGGACTAACGATGGCATCTGAACATACTACTTGCCTATTGGCAAACTGGTTGATCAACAACAGACATCAATTCCAAAGTGCTGACGAAAGAATCTACAAAGTGACAATTTGGCATTGTGCCGAAGAGATCGAACATAGAGCAACCGCATTCAAGGTCTCCCCCACTGAGCCATACATTCACTGCGCAACCCAAATGTTGCTGCTTTTTGCTTTATACGAGACAGGCTTTATAGCAGGCAAGCAGTTGTATCACGGTGTCTATACAGACTACAAAAGGTTCAGCATCTCCAGGTTCTTCCGAATCTTCCCTCCCTGCTGGTTGATGCTCGGGCTGAGCTTTCTTCTCATGCCCAATTCCATGCTGTACCTTCGTGAAGGTGGGAACGTGTTCTCCGACATAGCCTCTCTGGACTTAGGCGACAAAATTTTCTATTACGCCTCACACGTCTTCCTGCTCATCAACCTCCTATTCTATGTGTCCTACGACAAGGCAACTCATAGCTTAGATTCCCTATCATGAGACCATCATGGAAAAGGTGGAAGCGATCAAAGAGTGTGGAGTAGATCTATCAGAAACTACCGCTCGTGAATTAGGTGAGTTGGTAGGTGCTGAGAACATTAGTCGATTCCGAGGAGTTCTCTATTCCAATGCCGTTCCCTATAAGCGGGTGCGTGAGCTGCTGACACTCAATAGGTGTTGTTGGCTTCTGACCTACAAGGGTGATGGTTTGGGTCACGAAGACATCCTTAATGACGAAGGCGATTGAGGAAAATATTCCGCTTGGTAGTGTATATGATAGTGACATATGTTGCTCCTGTTTAAAAGCAACATACAAAGTCCTATATGAATGTCAATATCTAGACGAACATACGACAAAAGCACCCGAAGGTGCTTTTATGAGGGTGGTCATACCCATAGTGTTCCCAAAAAACTTATTCTTTTCAGGCGGAATGACTGGCTTTGTTTTGTGCTGCTTGAGCCTGCTTTTCTTCACGAGCCTTCTTGCGTTTGACAGCTACTTTTGTTTCTTCGTTCACCTTGTTGCCAAACTGGGATTGGTCATCAAGAATAGCTTTTTCAGCAGCATCGCTTTCAGCATTGATCTCTTCACGAGTCTTGCCAGCCAAAGCACCATACTTCATGGCAAGTTCTTTGAAGGCACGCTGAGAGACGATCCATGAAGCCAACATCTCTTGCTGCTTATCGTAGGTTTCGCGGAAACGACCATTCTTTGCAGCAATCTCAGCCATGGGCTTGGACAGAAGTGCTTCCAATTCGTTAGCACGATTGCGTTGGAATGCTGCACCAGCCTCAGCCATCCCCGCATCTTCTTGGGAGCGGCGCAATGCGTCCCCCATGTTATCAAGAGCACGGCCTTGACGATCAATGGTGCGGCCTTGTTCGCCCATCTTTTCCAAGGTATGCAAAGTACCGATAGTATTCAAAAAGTCGCTCATTTTCTTATTCCTTTTAGATCCACAAATCGTTAAATTTGTCAAGCACTAATTGTACACTACCGTACAAATTAAGAAAAAGCAAATTTTATTGAGTTTTCAAGCGATTACTGTCTATCTTGAATAAAGTTTTGCTGAGAGAGCTTTCTTTTTGCAACCCATCTAGTGAAGAACAACCACCTACCAGACCATGTTCTATGAATGAAGATAGGACAGACAATCATGAAGAGGAGTCCCACCAAGACATATTCTACCGCCTTTACATCAAAACTTAGTGTCTTTAGTAAAACCACTCCACCTATCCCAAACATCATGGAGCCAACTAGGATTGTGGCAAGACAGGCAACTGTGATTCCAATCTTAAACCACTTTACTAAGAAGTCCCACAACCAATCTACTATCTTCTCAAATTCATCCATATTCAATCCCCAACCAATTGAATAGATGTATGAAACTGAGCGGTGCTTGTCAATGCTCCAACAGAGTTACCGTGGATCGCAAAATAGTCTGAAATAGACTATAGCACATTTCAAGCCATTCAAGAATCAAATGGCATTCGGGGCCTCGATCAACCAAGTCACCAACTGAGAACAGCCTATCTTTGGATGGGTCAAACTCTATAGTATTCAATGCACTATTCAAGCGAGAGAAGCAACCATGAATGTCGCCCACGGCAAAATCTCGCCCGATTGAATTGGGACCAAAGTGTTTGACGAACTTTGTCATTGGTGGGAGGGGCTGTTGAGCGATAAACTTGATTATATCGCATTGCGCCTATTTTAGATAAGAAATCGGCTTAATGATGAGCTTTAATTGCCGTCGTTTGGCTATATTTATTTGTGGGGTATATTTCCTGGGGAGGTTGCATATTTTTATGTTTTTTGTATGAATATCTAGCTGACTGGGCTTGTTCTATTTTCTCGTAAATCATATTGACTGGTGTTGGTAAAGCCTTAATTTTATTGTGCAAGAAAATTCAGTTCGGGACTTTGCTCAACTTTCGAGGTCAATGTCGTTTACTTTTCTATATCGAAACAGAATGCCGCGAGGCATAACCTATTGAGTGGGCGCGTCGACTACCGCCGATAATACTGACGGCTATCACAATTTAACTATTTCGCCATGCGGTAGGGACTTTCCGCGCCACTGTAGTCAAGGACAGCGATCGCACGTCTATCGGTAGGAGCGAGATTTTCGTTACAGGCTACTTCTTCGTCCTTTGATCGCGGCGAGCATCAGCCTCTGCCGTGGACGATACCTTCTGACCGTCCAGCCAATCTTGAACGTCCCTGACAAGGTAGGCGACACGCCTTGGCTTGCGAACGAATTTTGGTCCCTTGCCTGAAACCCGCCATTTCCTTAGGGTGCTCAGGCTTTCCCTGATCCAGTCTGCCAGCTCCTCCTCCGTGATCAATTGATCGGGAGTAAATGCAACAGGAGCGGAAGGTTGAATCTGCTGAGATTGAGCGGAGAGACACTCCACCGCGACAGCGAGCTGCCCAATGGTAGCGGCAGCGTCCTGAGGCAACTGCCTAAGTCTGAAGAGAAGCTCGGATGGATGCATGGTCATCTGGCAGGTTGGGAAGGATGCCAGATGCTTGCGTACTCAATCGAAAAATGGAGCCCCCGTGCAAGAACAGCCTTGGGACAGCAGTGTGCACTACCCAGAGAACATTAACTGGGCGGGGCTGTAGCCTAATGAGTAGTTTTTGTAGCTTAACAGAAACGCAGCCCAAATGAACAAGGGCTTAGCATGCGCTAAGCCCTTGATTTTATGGTGGGATGGGAGGGACTCGAACCCTCGACTCTCTGATTAAAAGTCAGATACTCTAACCAACTGAGTTACCATCCCGAAAAACTTTCGACTTCGAAGTACAACAAACTACCGGGTACAGCCACCTAAAATCTGTAGCCTATACGTAGCTTAACGAATTTTAGGGCCTTGAGAAGAACCGCCAATTGGTCGGAAACCCTTGTAGGCGCTTACTCTTAGGCTTGTGCGTCTCGCGCACCCAACAGGTTAAAAGTCTACTGCTCTACCGACTGAGCTAAAGACCCCAAAGACCGCGATTATAGGAAGATATCTGCGATTCTGTCAACGCTCACCAGATCAAACGAGCTGCTCCATTCGCCACATCTGGTAGCGGAACGCCAGCACCGCACCGATCACGATGCCGGCCAGCGCGATGAACGAACCGATCGCCAGCGTCGACACGCCCGACAGCCCCTGCCCGATCGTGCAACCCAGCGCCGTAACGCCCCCAATGCCCATCAGGATGCCGCCAATGATGTGGTTGCCCGTGTCCTCGGCATTGGCAAAGCCCTCCCAGCGGAACGTGCGCGTGGCCAGCGCCACCGCTGCCGATCCTGCAATCACGCCAAGCACGCTCACAATGCCGACCGTCAGTACCTTCGATGTATCACTGAAGAACATCAGCCACTCCAGCGTGTACGACACCGGAGCCACGAAGCTCAGCGCTTCCATGCGCCCGCTGTTGGTCGCCACAAACGCTTCCTGCAGCGTGTTCGGATCTTCCTGCACGTAACCGAGATGCCCCGATACGTACCACATGCCGACGATGATGAGCCCGACGCCGATGCCGCCCAGCAGGTTGTCGCCCGTGCGGAAATCGCGCCCCAGCAGCGCCCACAGCGACAGCGCCCCGCCGATCCCCAGCGCCAGCACCAGACGCAGCATGCGCACATCACCGGAGAACGCGTGGCCCAGCACGCTCGGCAGATCCTGCGACGTCGGCAACGCAACGGCTACGCTGTCCACCGTTGCCACACGCACCACGCCAAACACGCCCTTGAGCGTCATGTACGCCGCAAGCCCCAGGAACACGAACACCACGACCGACTTGAGATTGCCGCCGCCGATGCGCACCAGCGTCTTGCTGCCGCACCCCGAGCCCAGCACCATGCCGAAGCCGAACAACAGCCCGCCCACCAGCGACGACAGCCACAGCAGCTTGCTCGCCGTGTAGATCGTCTTGCTCGTATCGATCAGGCCAAGCCAGCTCAGGCATCCCGTGCCGATCATGGCCACGCCGATGGCCAGCGCCCACATGCGCAGCCGATTCCAGTCGCCGATGTTGACGACATCGGACACCGCGCCCATCGTGCAGAAGTGCGTGCGCTGAAGGATCGCGCCAAACACGAACGTCAGCACAAACGTGCCCCACAGCACTGTGTGGGACAACACGTTGAGGTCGATATCGGGCATGGTGCCTCAGACGTAGCGGGTGGGATCGGGCACGCCCGCGGCTTCAAAGCCGGCCTTGCGGATGCGGCACGAATCGCACACGCCGCAAGCGCGGCCGGCGTCGTCGGCCTTGTAGCACGACACGGTCAGGCCGTAGTCCACGCCCAGCCGCACACCGGCCTGGATGATTTCCGCCTTGGTCATGTCGATGATGGGTGCGTTCACTCGGATGCGCTCGCCTTCCACACCGGCCTTTGTCGCCAGGTTGGCGAGCGTTTCGTAAGCGGCAACGTATTCGGGGCGGCAATCCGGATAGCCGGAGTAGTCCACGGCATTCGCGCCAAAGAATAGGTCGCGTGCGCCGACCGCCTCGGCCCAGCCAAGCGCCAGCGACAGCATGATCGTGTTGCGCGCCGGCACATACGTGATCGGGATACCCGTCTGCGCGCCGTCAGTCGGCACGTCGAGCGCATCGTCCGTCAACGCGGAGCCCCCGAACTTGCGCAAGTCCAGATCGACGATTTCATGTCGCACTGCGCCGAGCGCCGCCGCCACTTTCTTGGCTGCTTCCAACTCGGACGAATGGCGCTGGCCGTAGCGCATCGACAGCGCGTAAGTCTCAAAACCGTCCGCATTGGCCATGGCGAGCACGGTGGCAGAGTCCAGCCCGCCGGAGAGCAGGACGATGGCGCGTTTTTTCATGGGTAAAGCCTTGCAAAGCAAATCGGGAAGGCCCGCATTTTAGCGTGCCGCCGCCCTGCCCGCGCCCAACCGGGCATATGCCCGCTATTCAGCGGTCCATGAAAAAACGCCCGCCGGTGCAGCCACGGGCGGGCGTTTGTTTACATGCCGAGCGGCCTGCCGATCAGCGCATCGACTTCAGACGGCTTTGCGCCGTCTTGGCCTGCTCGGTGCCGGGATACTGAGAGACCACCGATTCCAGCGTCTTGCGTGCGGCCGCCTTCTGGCCAGACTCGCCCTGGTTGGTCGCCACCTGCAGCAGCGCATCGGGCGCCTTCGGATGCTGCGGGTTGCTGCGCGCCATGTTCTCGAGCACGTAGCTCGAGCCCTTGTAGTCGCGCTGCGCATAGAGCGCGTTGCCTAGCCAGAACTGCGCGAGCGGCAGATACGGGCTTTGGGGATACTTCTTCACGAACGCCGAGAACTGATTGCCTGCGCCCTTGAAGTCCCCGCCCTGGAACGCCTTGAGCGCAGCGTCGTATTCCGGCTTCTCGTTCGGCTGGACCATGCCTTCGCGGCCATCCACCGTGGCTTGCTGCGGCTCGAACTTCTTCAGGCGCGCATCGAGGTCGGCGTAGTAATCCTTTTGCTGCTTGGTCAGCGTATCGACGCTGTTCTGCAGGACTTCGTTCTGCCCGCGCAGGCGCGCCACTTCCGATTTGAGTGTCTCGATCTGGTTTTGCGCGTCGATCAGGTTCTTGCTGTTCTGATCGATGCGCTGGGCAGCCGTCGACTGGAAGTTGTTGAACTTGTCGCGCATGTCGATGATGGCGCGGCGCGCCTCATCGTCGTCAAACACCCCCGCTGCCGCCGGGCCGGCCATGGTGAGGGCGCCACCCGCGACGAGCGTCGCCAGCAGGACGGCCCGACGCATGGCCCCATAAGCGCGCTGTTTCATCATCGTATTCATGTGATTGCCAACGTAAGAACGCCGGCCGCAACCTCGCAGCCGGCGCGTTCCACTTCAAACCGTACCGATTAATAGACGATGTCGGCGCGGCGGTTCTGTGCCCACGAGTCTTCGTCGTGGCCGGTCGCTTGCGGCTTTTCCTTGCCCAGGCTCACGGCTTCCATCTGGCTGTCAGGCACGCCCATCGACGACAGGGCGCGACGCACGGCCTCGGCACGCTTCTGGCCCAGTGCGAGGTTGTATTCGCTGGTGCCGCGCTCGTCGGTGTTGCCCTGGATCAGGACCTTGCGCTGATTGTGCGATTGCAGGTAGCGCGAGTGCTGACCCAGCAAGCCTTGGTACTCCGGCTTGACCGAGTAGCTGTCGAAATCGAAGTAGATGCTGCGCTTGGCCAGCGGGCTGTTCGGGTCGGTCAGTTCGTCGCGGCCCACGTCCACCGGGGTCACCGTGCGGGCATCCGCACCCGTGCCGGCGGCACCGCCCGTACCGTTCTTGGCCGTATCGTCCAGCTTCACGCCCGAGCTGCAAGCGCCCAGGGCCAGCAGCGCGGCAATGGCTGCGAGTTTGATCATGGTTTGGGACTTCGACATGTCCGATTTCTCCTAGTGGAACAGCTTCGTTATTGCATGAAAGGACCCCACGCCGGCTCACGAACTTCGCCGGCCTGGAGGGAAAGAACCTGACGCGTGCGGCCATCGGTGGACACAGCGGCCAACACCGATTTGCCGCCAACGCGCGTGGCATACAGGATGAACTTGCCGTTGGCCGCAAAGCTCGGCGATTCATCGTTAGAGGTGTCCGTCAACGCGTTCACATCGCCATTCGACAAATCCTGCGTGTACAGGCGGAAGGCACCGCCCACGCGCGAAATGTACGCCAGCAGCTTGCCGTCCGGCGACACGCGCGGGCTCGTGTTGTAGTTGCCCTTGAACGTCACGCGTTGCGCAGCGCCCGCCTCTTCGCCGTCAACCGACATGCGATAGATCTGCGGCGCACCGCCGCGGTCGCTGGTGAAATAGATGTACCGGCCATCCGGCGAAAACGACGGTTCGGTATCGATCGCGCTGCTGCGGCTCAGGCGGCGCAGGCCCGAGCCATCGGCGTTGACCAGGTAGACTTGCGTATTGCCATCGCGCGAGAGCGACACCGCCACATGACGGCCGTCCGGCGACCAGGCCGGCGCAGAGTTGTTGCCCTTCTGGTTCGAGATCACCGTACGGCGGCCTGCCACCAGGTCATGCACGTACACCACCGGCTTCTTGCTCTCGAACGACACATACGCGACTTTGGTGCCATCCGGCGACCACGACGGCGAGATGATCGGCTCATTGCTCGTCAACGCGATCTGCGGGTTGGCGCCATCCGAGTCAGATATCTGCAGTTGGAAGCGACGGCCAACCTTGGACACGTACGACAGACGCGTTGCAAAAACACCGCGCTCGCCAATCAGCTTCTGGTAGATGTAATCGGCAATTTCATGCGCGGCCAGGCGCAGTTGGCCAGGGCCACGCGTAAGCGACAGGCCGCCCAGGCTTTCGCCCTTGGCGGTGTCGTACAGGCGGAAACGAATCTCGTAGCGGTCGCCGTTGCGCGTCACGGTGCCGCCCACGAAGGCTGCGGCGCCCTTGGTTTTCCAGGCACCCAGGTCAGGCGCCGGGCTTTCCGGCACGACTGCCCCGGCCACATCGACGTTCGAGAAACGACCGCTGCGCGCCAGGTCCGCCCGGACAATCGCGGAGAGGTTTTGCGGAGCCTGTGCTTCGCCCTGGAAGTTGGCGATTGCAATCGGGTATTGGCTGGCGCCGACACCCGAGATCTCCACGTTGAGCTGGGCATGGGCCACGCCCGCGCACGCTGCGCTCAGCAGAAGCGCCTGCGCTGCACGTCGGAACATCGGGATCCACATCGTTCGCATCATGTTCATCTTCCCTACTATCAAATCCGGAATCCGAGTACGCCGGCCAGCGCTGCCTTGAGTGGCGCTAGCCCGTTATTCCTTCGGCCGGAACGTCAGGATGACGCTCGACGGCGCTTTGCCGTTGGTATCGCGCGGCAGCGGGTCGGAGCGCTCAACTGCGCGCATCACGGCTTCGTCATAGGCGCCGTTGCCACTCGATTTCGTCAGGCGCTTGGACAGGATCGAACCGTCCGGCGCCATCTGCACCGACACGACGGCAGACGGGTTGCCATTGACGGCCGACGGATCGAACAGGATGTTCGGCTTGACCTTGGCCCGCACACGCTCGGCGTATCCGGCCGACGCCGTACCGCCCGTGCCCTGGGCATTGCCGACACCGCCACCGGAACCCGCCACCGTGCCCGTCGCACCCGCACCGGCCATCGCACGCAGCCGTTCCAGCTGCGCCTGGCGTTGTGCGTTGGCGCGCGATTCACTTGCCTTACGCTCGGCATCGGCCTTGGCCTTGGCTTCTGCGGCGGCCTTGGCCTTCAATTCCTTCTGCTTCGCCTCGGCTTCCGCCTTCGCCTTCGCTTCGGCCTGGGCTTGAAGCTGTGCATTCTTGCGGGCCTGCGCTGCGTCCGCGGCAGCCTTCTCAGCGGCCTTTTCCTTGGCCCGCTGTTCGGCCAGGGCCTTCCGTTGGAGTTCCGCCTGACGCGCCTGTTGCTCTTCCTTCAGACGGGCTTGACGCTGGGCTTCTGCCCGTTCTTCTGCGGCGCGGCGAGCGAGTTCGGCCTCACGGGCGGCAGCAGCCTCCTGTTCGCGCTTGCGCTTTTGCTGCTCCAGCGCGATATCCGCTTCCTCTTCCACCTTGGCCGGCGGCGCCTTGATCACCGGTTCGGGCTTGACCTCGGGCACCGGCGCGGCCTGCTGCACGGCCTGCTGAACCGCCGCCTCGTCCCACAGTTCAGCCTCCTCGCCGCGCGGGGTACTGCTCTGCCACTGCACGCCAAAGTACAGAAAGATGATCAGCAGAACGTGTGTCAGGACCGCCAGCCCGAACGCGCGCAGCGTGCCGCGCTCGCGAACAGGCTCGTAACGGTGCAACGACGTCGTAGCCATGACGTTCAGGTTGCCTCGCCCGGATTCTTCAGCGTGCTCATGACGATTTCACCATCAGGCCGACGCGCTTCACGCCATCGCCCTTGAGCACGCTCATCACGGTCAGCACGCGGTCGTACTGGACCGACTTGTCGGCGGCAATCACGACGGGCTGGTCGGGGTTTTCGTCGGTGCGCTGCTTCACGAATGCGCGCAGCTCGTTGTTGTTGGCGAGCTTCTGCTCGGTGGCGCCGGAACCGGTCTTGATGCGAGCAAGGATCGTGCCGTCGCTCTTGATGGTCACCACAATGGGCGGCTGCGTCTGCTGCGGCGTCGCGTTTGCCACCGATGGCAGATTGACCACGCCCGGGTTCACCACGGGCGCCGCCACCATGAAGATGACCAGCAGCACCAGCATCACGTCGATGTACGGAACGACGTTGATGTCGGCCTTGGCCCGTCGGGCGCGGCGCGTTCGCTGGATGGTAGCCATGAGCGCGACTCCTTAGCGCGTCTGGCGCTGGAGGATGTTCGAGAACTCTTCCATGAAGCTCTCGAAGCGGTTGGCCAGGCGGTCGATCTCGGTGGCATAGCGGTTGTAGGCGATCACCGCCGGAATGGCCGCAAACAGACCGATGGCCGTGGCGACCAGCGCTTCGGCAATACCGGGCGCTACGGCCGAGAGGGTCGCCTGTTGTACGTTGGACAGGCCGCGGAAGGCGTTCATGATCCCCCAGACCGTGCCGAACAGGCCGATATACGGACTGACCGAGCCGACCGACGCGAGGAACGGCAGGTGGGGCTCCAGCGAGTCCATCTCGCGCTGGTAGGCGGCGCGCATGGCACGGCGCGAAGCATCGAGAATGGCGCTCGGATCGCCGCCGCCGCGCTGCAGCTCACGCGCCTTCAGGTATTCGCGCATGCCGGCTTCGAAGATACGTTCCAGCGCGCCGGTGGTGTGGCGGTTGTTGGCAGCGCTCTGATACAGCGCCTGCAAGTCGCCGCCGGCCCAGAAATCGCGCTCGAACGATTCGGTCTGGCTGCGCGCTGCGCGTAGTGCAAAGGCTTTGCGGAAGATGTACGTCCATGAGAACAGCGACATCACCAGCAAGAGGCCCATGACGAATTGGACCAGGAGGCTGGCATGCAGCACCAGCGAGACGATCGACAGATCTTGTGTGACCTCGACGGGATTCATGCGGCGGCTTTGATGGTTGCGAGTACGGGAGCGGGAATCGGGGTCGGCCGGAAAGTGAGCCGGTCGACACATCCAACACGAATCGTGCCTGATGCGAGCAAAACGTCGCCGCGCCAGCCTTCTTGGGCGAATTGGACCGACGCGGGGCCGACCCGTTCCATACGCGAACGGATCTGAAGCAGGTCGTCCAGGCGTGCCGGCGCGCGGTAATCCACGGCAGTGCTGCGCACCACGAAAATGGCTCCGGTCGTGTCGGCCAGCACCTGCTGATCGACCCCAAGCGCGCGCAGCCACTCGGTGCGGGCGCGCTCGAAAAATTTCAAATAGTTGGCGTAAAACACGACGCCGCCTGCGTCGGTATCTTCCCAATACACGCGCAGGTTCCAGTCAAAAGAAGACATTGGGTAATTTTACCAAGACGCAAATGACGGCCAGACATCCACCGACTGGCCGAGACCTTGCGCTCGAATTCAGGCCATGCCTCGCGTCACGCTGGTGGCCGAGAATGACTGGCAAACGGGCATCAGCTCCATCGCGTTGACATTGAAGTGCGCCGGCAGCGCCGCCATCCAGTAGACCGCTTCGGCGATGTCGTCGGCGGTGAGGGCTTCCGTGCCTTCGTAAACCTTCTCCACACGGGCATCGTCGCCCTTGAAACGCACGTTGGAAAACTCCGTGCCGGAGCACAGCCCTGGCTCGACGTTCGATACGCGTACGCGCGTGCCGGTCAGGTCTGCCCGCAAGTTCAACGAAAACTGGCGGACGAACGCCTTGGTGGCGCCATACACGTTGCCGCCCGGATACGGATACGTCCCCGCGATCGAGCCAATGTTGATGATGTGACCACGATTGCGCTCCACCATGGCGGGAAGTAGCGCACGCGTCATATGCACGAGCCCGGAGCAGTTGGTGCCGATCATGCGGTCCCAATCGGTCAGGTCGGCACGCTGGGCGGGTTCCAGGCCCAGTGCCAGGCCGGCGTTGTTCACCAGGACATCGACTTCGCGCCAACCCTCGGGCAGGGAGCCCGGCAAGGTCGCAACGGCGTCGGCATCCAGCACGTCCAGCACGAACGGCAGCACGGCGTCGCCCAATTCGGCCTTGAGCGCGTCGAGGCGGTCCTGGCGGCGGCCTGCCGCAATCACACGATGGCCTTCTCGCACGAAACGCCGCGCGATGGCCGCGCCGAACCCGGCCGTTGCGCCGGTCACGAATACGATCATGGAAGTGTCTCCGGACCTGAAATTGCGAAAGATCAGAGTTTACCTGAAGCCTTGTGCCCTATTGCACCGCAATGTGCGTGTCTGCGCGCCCGCTTCTTGCGGCGGCCATGGCGCTGTCGTACACTCGCGAGCAACCATTCCACCTTGCGCGACTGGCGAATCCTGAAGCTGCTTTGAGCGGCTTCGACATGTGGGCAGCGACCACGAGGAAGCGCAAGGTTTCTGGCGTCATGCACAATGGCGCCTGCCGCTCGCCTGGGCAGCGAATGGGAAGCACAGGGTGACTCGGACACCTCTGCAATCGGCCAACGCCGAGCGCAGTCGTTCAAGCCGCGCGCATGTTTCCCCACGCCTCGCCCGATCTCCGCCATTTCCGTTTCGTTTCAGACCAGACACTCGCCATGTTCGAACGCAGCCGCTATACGATCGACCAGATCGATCCCGAAATCTTTGCCGCCATCCAGAAGGAAAATCAGCGTCAGGAAGACCACATCGAGTTGATTGCCTCCGAGAACTACACCTCCCCGGCCGTGATGGCCGCGCAGGGCTCGCAACTGACCAACAAGTACGCCGAGGGCTACCCCGGCAAGCGTTACTACGGCGGTTGCGAATACGTGGACGTGGTGGAACAGCTCGCCATCGACCGCGTGAAGCAGCTCTTTGGGGCCGAAGCCGCCAACGTGCAGCCGAACTCGGGCTCGCAGGCCAACCAGGGCGTGTTCTTCGCCGTGCTCAAGCCGGGTGACACGATCATGGGCATGAGCCTGGCTGAAGGCGGCCATCTGACGCACGGCATGGCGCTCAACATGAGCGGCAAGTGGTTCAACGTGGTCAGCTACGGCCTGAACGCTCAGGAAGACATCGATTACGACGCGCTGGAAGCCCTGGCACAGGAGAAGAAGCCGAAGCTGATCATTGCCGGCGCATCGGCATTTGCGCTGCGCATCGATTTCGAACGCATCGGCAAGATCGCCAAGTCGATTGGTGCGTACTTTATGGTGGACATGGCCCACTACGCCGGCCTGATCGCCGCCGGTGTGTACCCGAACCCGGTGCCGCACGCTGACTTTGTAACGACCACCACGCACAAGAGCCTGCGCGGCCCGCGCGGCGGCGTGATCCTGATGAAGGCCGAACACGAGAAGGCCATCAACTCGGCGATCTTCCCGGGTATCCAGGGCGGCCCGCTAATGCACGTGATTGCCGGCAAGGCGGTGGCGTTCAAGGAAGCACTGTCGCCCGAGTTCAAGGCTTACCAGCAACAGGTGGTGAAGAACGCGGCAGCCATGGCCGAAACGCTGATGGCCCGCGGCCTGCGTATCGTCTCCGGCCGCACCGAAAGCCACGTGATGCTGGTCGACCTGCGCGCCAAGAAGATCACCGGCAAGGAAGCCGAAAAGGTACTGGGTGATGCACACATCACGGTCAACAAGAACGCCATTCCGAATGACCCGGAAAAGCCGTTCGTGACGTCGGGCGTGCGCCTGGGTTCGCCCGCCATGACCACGCGTGGCTTCAAGGAAGCCGAGGCCGTGAAGGTCGCCCACCTGATCGCCGATGTGCTGGACAACCCGCACGACGAGGCCAACATCGCCGCCGTGCGCGCCAAGGTGGCTGAGCTGACCAAGCAGTTCCCGGTCTACGGCTGAGGCATCCGCCGATGGCCGGATCTTCCGGCCACGTAGTACCCTGCCGCGATGCGCCCCGAATTGAATGAGGGGCCATCGCGGCGTTGTTCTTTTAGCGCAGTGCGTTCTTTGAGGTTGCCGAGGAGACCACCGGCATGAAATGCCCCTTTTGCGGCCACGCGGCCACCCAGGTCATTGATACCCGCATGTCGGAAGAAGGCGACACCGTGCGCCGCCGCCGTCGTTGCGAATCCTGCGACCGCCGCTTCACCACCTACGAACGCATCGAGCTGTTCTTCCCCGCCGTCGTCAAAAAGAACGGCAGCCGTGTCGACTACGACCGCAACAAGGTCAAGGATTCCATGCGCCTGGCGCTGCGCAAGCGCCCCGTTTCCGCCGAGGCCATCGACGAGGCCATCGCCCGCATCGAAGAAAAACTCCTCAGCCACGGCGAGAAGGAAATCGGCAGCGATCGCGTGGGCGAGCTGGTGATGCGCGAACTCAAGCGGCTGGACAAGATCGGGTACATCCGGTTTGCGTCGGTGTATCGGAGTTTTGAGGATCTGGCTGAGTTTCGGGACGTGCTGGATGAGGTTGCGGCGACGAATGTGCGGAAGTGAAAAAGGGCCCCGACGGGCCCTTTCTTGTTTCCTGTTACCAACACTGCGCTGACGTGGTACCCGCAGCCATGTTTGCGTTGCTTTGTACGCCGAGTTGGTTGATGGTGTATGTCCCACACGCATCGGCCGTCTGCGGACTGACCGGCACAGCGGAAGCGGAATAGCCAGGCGCTGCAGCACCACTCGCGCCGGCCGTGCCCGTTACTGCAACATTCAGCTGATAGTACGACTGCGTGCCAGACTGAATGGCGAACGGAAAGCTCGCCGCCGCATAGCCCAGCGAAGCGGGCGACGCTGCATAGTTATTCTGCAGTGTAAAAAACCGCTCTTGGCGCACTGCCAAATCCAGCAGTGCGGTCTTCGCATCTGCCCGGTGCGATTTGAGGATGTATTGCTGGTACGACGGATAGGCGATGCGGGCCAGGATGGCGATGATCGCTACCGTGATCATCAGCTCCATCAACGAGAAACCGCTTTCGCCACGTGACAGGGTAGAAGTTGTATTTCGACTCATGATCAGCGCAGCTTGGTCCAAGTCATGCGCGAGCCAACACCGGCGGCGCTCGGGTTGATCTGGTTGACCGTACCCGTGCCGTTCACTGTCTGCTGCACCAGATACGGCAGCTTGTTGGCGGTCACGATAGACGGTGTGCCGGTACCACTCAAACCGATACCGCTGACAATGCCGCCGTTGAGTGTCGGGAAGTTATTGTTGTTGTCACCGAAGAACGACGCGGTGCCCGCCCCACCCGATGCGACAGAGATGGCCATGGTGTAGCCAGACGCAGGCGTCGAGGTACAGGACAAAACCTGTTGCGTGCCAGGCACCGTCGTGTTGACAATGAACATGCCATAGGCGAGCGTTGGGTTATAGACCACCTGTTCATAGTTGGTAACCGCACTCGAACCAGAGCCCGTGGTGGTGCTGGGCAGCGCGAGCTTCCAGCCGAACTGGGTATTGGCAGTACTGCTAGTGCCACACGCTGTCGAACCCACCCAACACACCTTGTTGTTGCTCACAGTCCGGTAGGACGGCATCGTGCCCGAACTGACGGACGTGTTGGTAATGCTCTGCGTCTGCAGGGTCGACGCAGTCACCGTCTGCGGGCCGGTCAGGGTTGCATAGACCGCAGCCGCCGGTGCGATCGCGTTCCAAGCGTTCATGTTCCAGTCCCAGACACCATACAGGGACTGTGCAGTGTTGCTGGAATAGGCGGCTGCGCTGGTCTGCGTTACGGGGAACGCCTGACCGGTGCCGAAGCTGACGAGCACACGCGGCGCTCCTGTGCCGCTACCCGGGATGGCTGCAACCGCCACCTTGCTGGTGATCGGTTGACCAGCCGGCGTTGAGAACATTGGCGCGCTGGAAACGCTCCAGGATGCTGGATTCTGCGACGTCAGATCGAAACGCCAGACGTTGCCGAACGCATCGCCTGCGTACACATAGTCGGTAATGTGATCGCCATCAAGATCCGCTGGCGTTACATAGGCGATACCGTTCTTATTGTTGGCTTTCAGAGGATCCTTGCTCGGGCCGTAGCCCGTGTCGAGGTAGTAGAAGGATGTGGTTCCATCGCTTGCCACCAGCATGATGTACAGACCTGCACCACCGCTTGAGCTATTCAGTCCATTTCCGAATAGCACCGCCCAATTGCCATTGTGAAGACGGCGGATCACTGGGGTACCGTAGGTGTTACCAAGATAGCTGGCACAACCGGCGACGTTGGTGCACTTGAGATTGGCGGACGACCATTCGCCGATAACTAGCGAGCTGGCGTTGCCCTCACTGAAGTTGGCGGGATTAGTGATATCGAGGGCATAAAGAGCGCCCGTGCCTACGCTCGTGTTGTCCGCAATCGCGCCGGAGGCGTTGCCACCACCACCCAGCCCACCGACCAGCCACGTATGCCAGGCATTTTTGTAGTAGAGCTCGCCTGTCCCGGGAGTCGCATCCACATACAGATTGTGCGCATACGAAGGGGAGCTGAAATCCAGTTTGCCGTTGGTGTTGTAGATGGTGTTCAGGGCCGCTGCCGGCATGTAGGCAAGAACTTCCTTCCCGTCGTTCGGCGTCGTCGCCGTAGTGAAATTGCCATTGGCATCGTAACCACCTGCACGGAAACCATGCAGCATGCCGTCATTTGCGCCAACGTACACAACGTTCGCCCGCTGTGCATTATTGGTCTTGAAGAGGGCATAGCTACCGGCAGGCTCGGACGGAGTTGCCGAGGAATAAAGAGAATCCACCCAAGGTCCGGTATACGGTGCCGATGGCGCTCCGACCCAGGTCGGGCTGGAGTTCATGATGTCGCCCATCACGCCAGTACGGGTGCGGAAGGCGCCGCCACTGGCGACCTCTTTGCTGCGATCTCCACGCAGATAGAGTTGACGCGGGCTGCTGGTGCTGCTCGCGGAACTACTGTCCAAGACATTCTTCTGCGCTGATGTGAGGTTCGACCACTGGAACGGAATGCCGCTGGTGCCATTCCACGTCAAAATGCTTCGCGCTGAAGGGGCTTGCGCTGTCACAGTGGACGTAGAACTGATGGCCGGGCATGCCCCGCCGGTCAAGGTGCAACTGGCATTCCAGTTGGCATTGGTTGCGATGGAGACAATGCCCGTGGTCGGGTCCATCACCAGGTTCTGCGCGGTCAACTCCCCCCACCAGTTGGTCGGATGATAGTAGGCGAGATACACCTGCGTCCCGGCTTCCACGCGAGCCGACTGCTGCACGTTGGTACCTGCTGAACTGTTGGCTTGCCCCACCGGAGCCGCCTTGAAGCAGGTGATTTCGTGCACGTTGCTGCCACCGCCGGTACCGGCTGAGAAACCAAAGCGGAATGACGCAGGCAGCGGCCCGTTCGACGCGGTGATACTTTGGTTTGTGATCACAGGCTGCGCTGTGCCGCCATTCACGCTATATGAGAGGCTCAGCAGACCGTCTTGTGTGATACTAAGTGCGTAGGTGATGGGGGTCGCGTTCCCCCGAACCGCCTTGCTGCCACCTGCCGAATTCTTTCCAGCAGCTTCCTGGCTATAGAGCTTGACGGTACTACTTAACGTATCGCCGCCAAGATAGTTGTAGTTATATGGAATCTGCTCGGTCGTCTGGCTGCCGTCGTCGATGTAGTAACCGTTCGCGTCCTGCTGCCCCGTACCGCTAAAGTTGTATAGATAGCCTGCTGCACACGTGCTCTGCACAGCGTTCATCTGCGTCGTGCTCAAGGCCGACGGATAATACTTCGCGTACTTAGTGGACAAGTTCGCCCAGTTGGTGTTGCCCGCACCGCGCAAGCTAATGCGACCGGGAATTGCGCCACCGCTGGCTCCGGAGCTGGTGTTGTCGCCGGCGTTCGAGAAGTTTCCGAACTCATCGATACCGAGGCCGATATAACCACCCTGCACGCCATCGTACGTAGGGTTGCCGTTAGAACAGCTGTAACCCAGACTGCCCCCCAGCGCCCCGACCGTAGCCGGGTACTTTCCGTCGGCCAAGAAGAAACTGATGCCGTCAGCGCCGGACGCTTGGCCAGCGGCATTCTTATAGGCATTACCACCGTACGTCACCGTCGTGAACGTTACCTGTATGCCCTGATTGGTCGGGAAGGTGAAGTTGGAAACGACAGCGCCCGTCTGGTTATTGCCGTTGCTACCCGTGGTTGTATCACCATTGGTCAGACGCAGAGCCCCCGAGCCCACCGCATCGGGAAGCGTACCAGTGACGCCCCCCACCAGGGTCGTACCACTGTAGTAGCTGAGCCCCGAACACGCCGGAATTGTGCCGCTGCCATTGCCCGCGGTCAGGCAAGCACCATTGAGGGCCTTCCAGTTATATGAAGACGAGGCACCCGTCAGCGTGTCGCTGATCACCAACTGCGCCCTGGCAACACCTGGCAGTAGCGCAGCGGTTGCCAGCAAACCCACCCGTTGAATTGTTTTCATCACTGTTGCCCCAGATCTTTGGCGCCAGAACTAATGCGATAGGTGCTCTGCACCACTGCTGCTGTCGTTGCATCACCGCCAAAACCATAGGCGGTGACTTGGAAAAGCTGAGCAAGCCCGTTCGGGCTCATACCCATGTAGTTGATGTATAAGCCTGGGACACCTGCGTAGTTGATATCCCCCGCTGGAGAGCTCGCACCGGCCATGCCCCCACCGCCGTTCGCCGTCATGGAAGGCGGCAGATAGGTTGACCCAACGCCCCACGGCAAAGTAGAGGGGGTCGCCAGAGCGGTGTTGCACACCCGCATATTTGCGAGCGTGTTGCCATTGTTTACACCTGAGCACGCGATGCCGGGCGAGCCGTTGCCCTGCCCCAGCCACCATTCGCCGTACTGAAGGGCGCTCTGTGCAGCCTCAAGCGCACGCTGCTTATCTCGCGTGTTGGCCGCAATCTTCTCTTGCAAGCCAAAGCTACGGAACATGCCAATAGCAAACAGCGTGAGAACAACCAGCAGAAGCAATCCAACAACGAGGGTGTACCCACGGTCAGCGCGATTTGGCAGCTTGGAAAAACGCATGGTGATGCTCATGACTGATTCTTCAGGCCGATGTTCTGCACCCACGTTGTGCTCTGCGCCTGCCCAACTTGGTTACCAAACTGTGTCGTAAAGGTGAGCGTGACCTGAACGGTATGGACTTGCGACCAATAACCCGACGCCGCCACCTGCGCGGCGGTCAGATAAGAGTCGTCATAGCCGTTGCTGTTGGTATCAGTGCCATACAGCACGCTCAATCTGGTGACGCCACTCACCAGCGGTACCGTGGTAGTTACACCGCTGGAGATAAGCGTCATCGCGCATTGCAGTTCGTTATTGGCATTGACAGACAATGTGTTGATGTAGACCTGCTGAGCGCCGGTCGTGTTTGTCTGGCCCAGACAGTTCATGGTGCCGTCCCCACTGGCAGTCGCAAACCGAGTTGTTACCGTATCCGTACCTGCGGTGGCACCCGAAGTACCGGAAATCACCTGGCCGGCAGCCAGCGAGCCATTCGCCGGGAATGCCGATAGGGCCGTGTTGACTGTCGGGTTGGGGAAATACCCCGCCTGCTGTACAACATTGGTCAAGATGGTCAGCGCCAGTCGCTCATTGTCTTGCAACTGCGCAAGCTGATCCTGGCTCGTGAAGCTCTTCTGCATGTTCACGAATACAACGACCACGCCAGTCATGATGAACAGCGCAATCACCATAGCGATCAGTATCTCGACTAGGCTCGTACCGCCTTGGCTGCGTGCCGATTGCATCCGGTGCGTCATCGAATTGGCGCTCATGGCTGGACGTAAACCGTAAAGCTCTGGGTGGACGCCGTGACCACCCCGGACGCTGACGTTGTGCTGTTGATCGCGACGTACTTTTCATTCCAGCTCACCGTGATGTTGCAGCTCACCGGCACACCCGTTGCCGTTGTGCAATTGACGGTAGCGGAATAGCCCGGGAAGTTCGCGTTCATCGTGCTGGCCCATTGCTGAACATCGTATGCAGCCAATTGAGCCGGCGTACAGGACTTCCCAGAAAGGCACGCGCCGGCGGTCAGTGTCTGATTCAACACATTCGAGCTGTCTGTGATAGTCGTGCCCGTCACGCTAAACGTTGCGGGAGCGGTGCCTCCCGCAGCCCAGAAAGCGCTATTTCCGTGCATGGCGGCTGCTAGGCTTTCGGTCTGCAGCGCAACCAGCGAACGTATGCGCGAGATCTGCGTATTGCCCACTGCTGCCGCCTGAATTTTTGCCAAACCCAGCAGACCCACGCCAACCACCACCATGGTGATCAGCGCCTCGATCAGCGAGAATCCAGCCGCAGCACGGCGCCGCATAATCAGTTGCATGCGCCGGTCCCCTTCGTCTGTACGATTTGCCGGCCGACCATGTTGATCGCAACGCACCGCGTTGCACTGTCATTGACTGGCGCCGCGGTATGTAACGTCATCGTGACGGTGCCATTGATCAAATTGGTCGCGAACCCATCGCGGTTATACGTCACCGCAGAAGCCGCGGGACTGGGCCTGAACGTATCGCCGCTCGGAAGGGGGCCACGCACGCGCAGCGGTACATCGCTGGTGGAATCTGTCGTACCCGAGCCATTGATGTCATTGAAGACGATCCAGCCGGCTTCCCAATTACTCGTGTTGGTCGTATTGCATGCGGTACCGTTGGACGATGGACAAAGACTAACCGGCTGTCCGCGCTTGATCGCCTCACTACGAGCAAATTGCAGATCGTTGACCAAAGAATTGGCTTCGGCCTGCAACCGCGTCCGCTGTGTAAGCCCGACATACGATGGTGTCGCTATTACCGCCAGAACCGCCACGATCGCCAACGTCACCATCAACTCAACCAGCGAGACGCCCTGAATGCGTTTCGAGCGAATGCAATCGGCGCGCCCCCGCACGCCGCTTCGCCCATTCGGGTGCGACATATCTGTATCAATTTGGCTGTGACACGACACTTTGTCGGCGCGAACGCCGACAGCTTCGCCACGCCATTCTCCCTGGTACCCAGACCAACGGTTGCGTGACGATTGAAGTTGATGCGCGGTAAGGTGATTGCGGACCGCTGCCGCCATATCAGTGCAAAAAACGACTGGCTAGAAACCCACATCGCCCAATGGGCGAGATCCCGTTAAGCATGACTCGAACCCCCGACTATTGTTTTATGCGGCAGTCACGACGCAATCGAGTTCGCGCGCTGCCAATTTGGAACTAATTTGAGTTCTTCTACGATGGCTCACGTCCGACCCCCGTGAACGTGATCATCTGCGCGACAAAAAAGCCCAGGCAGATTGCATCCCCGGAATAGTGGGGAATTAGTCAAAAAGTGTCAACAACCCCCTCCTTCAACCGCGAGATTCGGGAAGGTCAGTGTTGGTGAAAAACCAACGATCCGTCGCAACATGGACGCCGCGCGCCCGACTCCCGGGGAGGGTATTGACCAGATATGACAGTTATACGGCCAAATTCACACTAACTTGAGCGACTTTCCAAGTGTCCGTCGACTCATGCCTGCCTGCCATCACGTCAAGCGCCAACACGGCGCCATCTTGCTCGAATCCCTTGTCGCACTTGCCGTATTGTCCCTATGTGCGGCGGGCACCTTGACCGCACTTGAACGGATGGAGATCACCAGCCAAAGCCTGCGACAGCTATCGACCAACGTCCGAACGCAAAACAACCAGGCCGAATCCGCAAACGTGCACTGACATGTGCCGGCTCTCTCATGCTCGGCGGGGCGCGACGCTTGCGGAGTTGCTGATCGGCACGCTGGTCGGGCTGATCGTGCTTGGCATCGCGCTGCAACTGACACTCCTGGCCCGTGCAAGCTATCAGCGCGTTGCCGACGATGCCCTGATCGAAAGCCGCGGCACGCAAGCGCTGGAATTGCTGACAATGGCACTGCAGCATGCAGGGTGGGCAACCGATACGCCAGCAGCATCGCCAGAGCGCCGATGGCCAGACGCGAAGGCGACGCTATCGATTCAAGGTGCGGACAGTTGCACCCCTCCCGAAACGGAAGTCCTTGGCTGCAACGGCAGTGGCATCCGAAACAGCGATGCCGTGCTGGTCCGCTTTGCTGGCCGCAGCATGCATGCCAACCCGCAGCGAGCTGACGACAGCATCATCGATTGCTCCGGCTACGGGGTCGCTGAGCCGGTTCAAAACGGCGGCGACGACCAGCGCGCGGGATACATGCTGCTTTATCTCGCCCGATCGACGGATCAAGAACCGCAGCTCATGTGCCGCTCGCGAAGGCATCAAGCCGGTCAGACTGTGGGGGGCCGTTGGACATCTAATAGCATGGTCCGCGGCGTCGAAACAATGCAGCTTCTGTATGTGGTTCGCTCCCCCGGCGGCACCTCGAGCACGACACTGTCCGCGCGGTCGCTCACTACCGAGCAATGGCGCCAGGTTCAAGCCGTGCACATCGCGCTGGTCGTTCGCGGCGAATACAACACGCCCAGGTCAGCCAACAAGGCCACGTCCACACTCGCGCTATTTCCCGACCTCAAGCGAGTTGAAGGCGCCGACGCACAGGACTTGCACTTCACGCCAACCGAACCCCAACGCCGTCGTGCCGTTTTCACGGCAACGGTACGCTTGCGCAATCCACTCGCCTGCGATGTGGACGTATGTTGAGCGTTAGCGCCAAAGCGCGTGGTTTCTCGATGATGGTCGTGATGCCTGCGGTGGTGTTGCTCGGCCTACTGACCACGGCGACCTTCCATCTGGTGTTGGATCAACGACACCGCACGTCTCTCACGGCCGATCGTGCCTTGGCCAAATACGGCGCCGAAATGGCGCTGAATGCGGCGGAGTGCGAACTGTCCGTCGCCACCGAAACGCCCACGAACCTCGAATGTATGGCGGCCTTGCCCCGGGAACGTATCGCCGCCCTGGAACCGGGTTCGCGACGAGGCTTCCTCATGGGAGCGTGCGGCAGCGACGTCTCGCTCGGGCTATGTCAGCCGCAACCCGACCAATCGCTCTGGATGTTGGCGCGACTGCTCGATGCAACCACCCTCGCCGTAGAGATCGACGCACGCCTCCCAGGCACCCTGCGCACTGCTGGCCGCACTGCGCGGTACGTCATTGAGCCGATTCCCGATCGATGGCACGGCCAAACTCGGCATAGCGATGACACGCCACCGCTTTGGTTGTATCGCATCACGGCAGCAGGATTTGGCGCCGACCCCGCGGTCAGTGTCGTGCTGCAAACAGTCTTCCGCCCCCGAGTGCCGCGCCATACATCCACGCCTCAGACCACCACCGAAGCTGCACTGCCCACCATTCGACCCAGTGGCACGGTGACACAACGCGTCTACACCACAAGCGACCAGCACGACGCAACCGCCCCCCATTCGCAAACCTTCATGCTCGGCCGCCTGAACTGGCGTGAGCTGATCGAGGAGGGCCTACGATGAAGTATCGCTATGCCGCATTCACGCTTGTCGAGCTTACGATCGCATTGGTTATCGCTGCGTTGTTGACCGGCGCCGCCATACAAACCTGGTCGAGACACCATGAGCGCGCGCGGCGGACTGCGGCGCATGCGGCGCTGGTCTCAACCATGGTGGAATTGGAACGCCAGTATGCGCACACAGGCAATAGCTCCTCACCGGCCAACATTCCGGAATACATCTCCGGCTATCACTTGCTTGCTGGCCCGTGCGATGGGCGTGCTGCCGCACATTGCATTGAAGTCGTCGCCCAGCCGGTGCACGCGGGCACCGACTGCGGCGCGCTTATCCTGCGCAACACCGGCGAACGGTTCACGCAGATCGGCAATACGCGCCAACCGGCATCGCCCGCATGCTGGCCATGAACGCGTCTCGTCTGCGGGCCGGCTTCACGCTGACTGAGCTCGTCGTCGTCCTGAGCGTGATATCGATCCTTGCGGTGTTCGCCGCGCCCGCAGCGTTGAATTGGTGGCAACGCGAGACCGTCGTCGTTCTGGCCGACCGCTTTGTCAGCGCGATCTCGCTGGCGCAGACCATGTCGCGCGATCAGCGTGCGTGGGTCCACCTCGGCCCGTCCAACGCTGGGCAAGGCTGGTCGTCGGGATGGGCGTTGTATATGACGCCCTCGCCGCAAACGCAGGCGACGCCCCTTGAACCCGGCACCCAAGATATCTTGATGCGCGTGTCGCCGCCTGTGATGCCGCCCGTCGAATTTGCGTTCACGGCGTCACAGCGGGATGTCGACACCCTCTCTTTTGCACCTGTGGGATACTCGCGACAGCGCAACGGCAGCCAGCTCTACGGCACGCTGACAATCCGATCTGGAGCACATGAGCGGCGGGTCCGTATCAGTTCCGCAGGCCGCGCCCGCATCTGCGATCCGGCCAAGGACACCAAAACGTGCGGCACTGGCGCCTCGGCTAACAACGATTAACCCAAACTCCCGTTTTCTTGCTCATGTTCTCCGACTTCGACCACGCCATGATGCAGCGCGCCCTGGCGCTGGCCGAGAAGGGCTTGTTCACCACCACGCCGAACCCGCGTGTCGGGTGCGTGATCGTGCGAGACGACACCGTCATCGGCGAGGGCTACACACAACCCGCCGGCCAGGACCATGCTGAAATCCAGGCCATCAAGGACGCCCAGTCGCGCGGCCAGGACGTGCGCGGCGCCACCGCTTATGTGACGCTGGAGCCCTGCAGCCACTTTGGCCGCACCCCGCCCTGCGCAGATCGACTGGTCGAAGCAGGCATTGCACGCGTGGTGGCGGCCATGGAAGATCCAAATCCTGCCGTCTCTGGGCGTGGTCTGCAGAAGCTGCGCGATGCCGGCGTGGACGTGCGTTGCGGTCTGCTTGAGCGCGAGGCGCGCGAGCTGAATATCGGTTTCGTTTCGCGTATGACCCGCGGCACGCCGTGGGTGCGCGTGAAGGTCGGCGCATCCCTGGACGGCCGCACTGCGTTGGACAACGGCGTCAGCCAATGGATTACCGAAGCCGAAGCGCGCAACGACGGGCACCGCTGGCGCGCGCGTGCGTGCGCCATCCTGACCGGCATCGGCACCGTACGCGAAGACAATCCGCGACTGACCGTGCGTGCCGTCAATACGCCTCGCCAGCCACGCCGCGTGCTGATCGACTCTGCGCTGGACGTGCCGCTCGACGCGCATATCCTCACGGCAGATGGTCACCATGAGCCGACGCTGATTTTTGCCGCCCAGCCCGAAGCGGGCCGCATGCGGGCGTTGAGCGAGCGCGGCGCAGAGGTCATCCTGCTGCCCAATGCAGCTGGAAAGGTCGACCTGGCCGCGGTTCTGCGCGAACTTGGCCGCCGCGAAATCAACGAGCTGCACGTCGAGGCCGGCTTCAAGCTTAACGGCTCGCTGCTGCGCGAAGGGCTGGTTGACGAGGTCCTCGTCTATCTGGCGCCGAAGGTGCTGGGCTCGGGCCAGGGCATGTTCAATATGGGGCCTCTGCAGACGCTGGAAGGCGCGGCCGAATTCTTCTTTCACGATATCTCGCGCATCGGGGGCGATCTCCGCATCCTGGCGCGCCGCAACCCGACGGATTGATTGCTTATGTTCACCGGAATCGTCGCCGCAGTTGGCCGAATTGAAACTGTCTCGCCGCTTGGCGACAACGCCGATGCCGGCGTGCGCTTGTCCATCGACGCCGGCGGCCTGCCGCTTGCAGACGTGGCTTTGGGCGATTCGATTGCCATCCAGGGCGCGTGCATGACGGTCGTCGCCAAAGCCGACAACCGTTTCGAGGTCGATGTGTCACGCGAATCGCTCTCCAAGACAGTCGGGCTGGAAGGCCCGGGCGAGGTCAATCTGGAGAAGGCCCTGCGCCTGGCGGACCACATCGGGGGGCACCTCGTGTCAGGCCACGTGGACGGCCTGGGCACGGTCACACACTTCGCGCCCGTCAACGAATCCCACGAACTGCGTGTGCGGGCGCCGGCAGAGCTAGGCAAATATCTGGCCTACAAGGGCTCCGTGGTGGTGAACGGCGTATCGCTTACGGTCAATACCGTCCGTGACGACGCCGATGGCTGCGAGTTCTCGATCAATCTGATCCCGCACACCGTGGCAGTCACCACGCTCAAACACTTGAAGGCCGGCAGCCAGGTCAACCTGGAGATCGACCTGATCGCCCGCTACGTGGAACGCATGTTGACCCACGCCGCTATTGGCCTGCCCGTGGGCACACAACCCCTGGCAGCCGTTTGAACCATTGGCCCCACTGGCTTGGGGCCGCCTTGGCGTACAATAGCGGGCTTCCCATTTACGCAGTCGCACGGCCCCCGAAATCACCGATTGGCGGGAGTTGACCGGCGGCGCGCACCCCTGCTACGCCATGTCGATCGCCACAGTCGAAGAAATCATTGCCGAAATCCGCGCCGGCCGCATGGTCATCCTGGTCGACGAGGAAGACCGTGAGAACGAAGGCGACCTGATCCTGGCGAGCGATTTCGTCACGCCAGAAGCCATCAACTTCATGGTCACGCACGCGCGCGGCCTGGTGTGCCTGACGCTCACCGAAGAACATTGCGATCAGCTCGACCTGCCCATGATGGCGAGCCGCAACGGCACGCAGTTCGGCACCAATTTCACCGTATCGATCGAAGCGGCCGAGGGTGTGACCACGGGTATTTCGGCAGCCGACCGTGCGCGCACGATCCAGGTGGCCGCGGCCAAGAACGCGAAACCGTCTGATCTGGTGAATCCGGGCCACATCTTCCCGCTGAGGGCCCAGAAGGGTGGCGTGCTCATGCGCGCCGGCCATACCGAAGCCGGCTGCGACCTGACCGCACTGGCTGGCCTGACGCCCGCCGCCGTGATCTGCGAGATCCTGAAGGACGACGGCACCATGGCGCGCTTGCCGGACCTGGTGGAATTCGCCAAGAAACACGGTTTGAAGATCGGCACGATTGCCGACTTGATCCAATATCGCAGCCGCACCGAGAGCATCGTCGAGCGCGTCGGCGAGCGCACGATGGAGACGCAGTTCGGCACGTTCCATGCCGTTGCCTTCCGCGACCGCGCGGCCGGCCGCGCCCATCTGGCGCTGGTCAAGGGCACGCCGACACCGGACACCGAAACGCTGGTGCGCGTGCATGAGCCCCTGTCGGTGCTTGATCTGCTGGAATGCCAGCGCACGACGCACTCGTGGAGCGTGCCCGCTGCCCTGCGTGCAGTGCAGGCCGCCCCGACCGGCGTCGTCGTACTGCTCAATTGCGGCGATTCGGCGGACCGCCTGTTCACCCAGTTCACCGCGCTGGATGCACCCCACGAGCGCCCGCGCACGAAACCCGATCCGCGCATCTATGGAATCGGCGCACAGATTCTCAAGGAGGTGGGCGTGGGCAAGATGCGGGTGCTGGCCTCGCCACTCAAGCTGCCGAGCATGGTCGGCTACGATCTGGAAGTGACGGCGTACCAGTCGATGGCGGATGCGCCAGGCGTCACTTCTCATTCGTCCACCGCCACGCACTGAATGTTCCGCGGTAGCTAAGCTGCCGCGCAGGCCCTCTTTTTTTTTGACGTTGCCAGATAGACAACCTCAGGCAACCCCAACCGGAATACACCATGGACCACGGCTTCTACCCGACCAATCTCAACGGCGAAGGCCTGCGCATCGGCATCGTCCAGGCGCGTTTTAACGAGCCCGTGTGCGAAGCGCTGCGCGAAGCATGCGTCGCTGAACTCGAACAACTCGGTGTGGCCGGCGAAGACGTGCTGCTGGTCACCGTGCCGGGTGCGCTGGAAGTCCCGCTGGCCCTGCAAAAGATGGCCGAATCGGGCCAGTTCGACGCGCTGATCGCACTGGGCGCAGTCATCCGCGGCGAGACGTACCACTTCGAGCTGGTGTCCAACGAATCGGGCGCCGGCATCACGCGCGTGGGCCTGGACTTCAACATCGCCATCGCCAACGGCATCCTGACCACCGACACCGACGCACAGGCCCACGCCCGCACCCGCGAAAAGGGTCGCGACTGCGCCCGCACCGCTGTCGAAATGGCCAACCTGACCAACGACCTCGACGGTCTGCAGGATCACGGCCAGGACGACGACGGCGAGAATGAATAAGCGCTTCCTCGCGCAAAGGCTTTTCCCATGACGCAAGACAATTCCCAAGCCAAGGCCAAAGCGCCCGCCAAGAGCGCGCGCCGCCGTGCGCGCGAACTGGCGCTGCAGGGTCTGTATCAATGGCTGCTCAATCGCAACGACCCGGGCGTGGTCGAGGCGCATCTGCAGGACGCGCAAGGCTTCAACAAGGCCGACCGCGCGCACTTCGACGCGCTGCTGCACGGTGCGATCCGCGAAGAAACCACGCTGACAGAGGCGTTCACGCCGTACCTGGATCGTCCGGTTGCCGAGCTGTCGCCGGTCGAGCGTGCCGCCCTGCTGGTCGGCGCGTACGAGTTGGTGCACTGCGTGGACATCCCGTACAAGGTCGTGATCAACGAGGCGGTTGAGCTGACCAAGACCTTTGGCGGCGTCGAAGGCTACAAGTACGTCAACGGCGTGCTGGACAAACTGGCCGCCCAGGTCCGCGCTGTCGAGGTCGCTGCCCGCCGGTAATTCGGCGTCTGTGGTTCGCTTTACCTTTTTGCTTCGCTTCAAGATGGACGCCTACCGCCTGCAGACAGCCGCCCGGCTCGCCAATATCCGCGCCTTTCACGTGATGGAGCTGGCCAAGCAGGCCCGCGAACTGGAACTGGCGGGACGCAGCATCATCCACATGGGCATCGGCGAGCCGGACTTCACCGCCGCCGAGCCCGTCGTGCAAGCCGCGGCCGACGCCATGCGGCGCGGCGTCACGCAGTACACCGGGGCCTTGGGCATTCGCCCGCTGCGCCAGGCAATCGCCCGCTACTATCACACCGTTTACGGCCTCGACATCGCTCCCGAGCGCATCGTCGTGACGGCGGGCGCGTCGGCAGCATTGCTGCTGGCGTGTGCGGTGCTGGTGGAGATCGGCGGCGAAGTCCTGATGCCCGATCCGAGCTATCCGTGCAACCGTCACTTCGTGGATGCCTTCAATGGCGAGGCAAAGCTGGTGCCGTCGGGGCCGGACGAACGCTTCCAGTTGACGGCTGCGCAGGTCGACGCTCACTGGGGCGACCGCACGCAGGGCGTGCTGCTGGCCTCTCCTTCCAATCCGACGGGCACGTCGATCCTGCCGGATGAGCTGCAGCGTATTGTGCAGACGGTACGCGCGCGAGGCGGATTTTCGATCGTCGACGAGATTTACCAAGGCCTTTCGTACGACCAAGCCCCCGTCTCGGCACTGTCGTTCGGCGACGATGTCGTCACGATCAACAGCTTCTCCAAGTATTTCAACATGACCGGCTGGCGACTCGGCTGGCTGGTGGCGCCCGCCGAACTGGTGCCCGAGTTCGAAAAGGTCGCGCAGAACCTGTTCATCTGCGCGTCGGCGGTGGCGCAGTACGCGGCGCTCGCGTGCTTCGAGCCGGAAGCGTTGGCGATTTACGAAGAGCGCAAGGCCGAATTCCGCCGCCGCCGGGATTTCATTGTGCCGGCCCTGGAATCGCTCGGCTTCAAGGTACCGGTCAAGCCGGACGGAGCGTTCTATGTTTACGCCGATTGCCGAGGCGTGAACCATCCGCGTGCCGACGATGCCGATGCCCTCACCCAGTCGATGCTGCACGACGCGGGCGTGGTGCTCGTGCCGGGACTCGATTTTGGACCGCATACAGCGCGGCACTACATCCGGCTGTCCTACGCCACGTCGATGGCACATCTGGAAGAAGCGGTCGCACGGCTCGGCAAGCTATTCGGTCGATAAAGCACGCTTCGTATCGCCAAAACAAAAAGGCCATCCCGGAGGACGGCCTTTCTATTTAGTGCAGCGAATCAAGCTGATCAGGCTTGGCCCTGCGACTTACTGTCCAGACGCGCCTCTTCCTGTTGGCGTGGGGCCGGTTTGTCGGTCGGCTTGGCGGCTTGCGTCTTCACGTCAGCCTGCGCCACGGGCGCGGCTGTCGCCACCGGCTTCACCGGTTCACGTTCGGATGCCGCAGTCATCGGCGAACGATGGCCCGTCGCGACCATGCGCAGGCGCGAACGCTCCTGCAACACCTTGCCGCCGTAGCCGCCATCGCCCTGGGTCACGGCCCCGACATACAGCTTCAGGCCGCCCTCGATCGATCCTGCGCGTGCGATGCAATCCTTCAGTACCAGCGCACCGACCTTGATGTTGGCGTACGGGTTGAGCGCTGCACCGACGCCGCCCATCACTTCGTACTTGTCCTGGTGGACCTTCGTCATGACCTGCATCAGGCCCTGCGCACCCATACCGCTCTCGGCGAACGGGTTGAAGCTGGACTCGATCGCCATCACGCCAAGGATGAGCAATGGATCCAGGCCGACTTCCTTGCCGGTCTGATACGCAGCCTTCACCAGCTGGCCGGTGGCTGTAGCCGCCACGCGATACTTGCGGGCAATGTATTCCGCCACGGCAGCCTGCTCTCGCGGGGTACCGGCGGTTGCCGACTCACGCGCGTCGCGGACGACTTGCGTGTTCGGAATCTGCGCAGCCAACTCGGCCACGGACGGCACCTTCGAAAGCGCGTCCCAACCTGCCGCCGCGACCGTGCCACCCTGGGCCGTCGCCGGAGCGACAGCTTGAGCGGCGCCCGTGCCGGCGGACGGCGCTGTCGGTGCAAAAGCCACCGGCTGCACGCCAGCCGCAATTGCGGGTGACGGATTTGCCGAGGCGACACTGGTGTCGACACCCGGCGTGAAATGCAGCACGCGTTGAGCGACCGTGGCACGCCACTCGCTGTTCAGCGAGAGTGCAACTGCGGCCGCGACCGCCAGCAAGCCGATGCTATTGAGCACGACATGCCCGCTGCGGAACACCAGCAGTACGCCAGGATGCAACTCATTGCGGGACGCGGCGGCGCCCCCTGCGTTCAACTCCATGCGCAGCTTACGAGGCAGCGCAACTTGACCGGCACGCGCGAGGCGGCGGCCAACCGGGGCGACGAGCCGGCGTTGCAGCGCCGATCCGATCCCGGAAGAATGAAGGGTTTTCCAACCGTTCATACTTACCTCCGTCCGCTGCTCAGATCCGGTAGACGCCTTTCTTTTGCATGGCGCCGTGCGTTTCAGGTCGCAACGGTTTTTAGTAAGGATGCCGCGCTGTTGCAGTCAGCCGGCATCTGTTGGGGGCACTCCCCTAGTGCCCAGAGAAATGCGGGCCGTGTCCTTGGGGAGGTCACGTCCCGCAGCGATGCTGATGTGCTCTGGTGTCGCCCCTCACATGGTTGAGAACAGGGCGAAGGCATTAGCCGAAAACATGTTGCGTTGCAACAATTACCAGATCGGATTGGATTGTAGGAAGCGCGTTATGCCAAGTCAATCATAAAGAAACGATTTTTCATATCCAAAAGTTATGATATGCGTCCCGTTGTTGCGACTAGCTGACCTGCGACGCGTTCTGTCATCAGGGGGCCATGCGGTTTTGGTCGTACAATCGCGGCCACCCTGCCTACACCAAAAAAATGTCGCCCGGACGACCGTTCGGGGGGCGGCCCGTCCGCGTGATAGGCGATCGACCTTACCTTTGGTTACAAAATCTCCATGCAATACAGAGACTTACGTGACTTTCTCGCCCAGCTCGAGCGCACGGGCGAACTGCGCCGCGTACACCGGCCGGTGTCGCCGCGCCTGGAAATGACCGAAGTCTGTGACCGTCTGCTGCGCGCCGAAGGCCCAGCGGTCGTCTTTGAGCAGCCGGTGGACGGCGCACAGAAGTACGACATGCCGGTGCTCGCGAACCTGTTTGGCACCACGCGTCGCGTGGCGCTGGGCATGGGCGCGGAGTCGCTCGATGAACTGCGGGACGTCGGTCGCCTGCTCTCGGCGTTGAAAGAGCCCGAACCGCCGCGCGGCCTGCGTGAAGCCGGCAAGCTGTGGACGATGGCCAAGGCCGTGTGGGATATGGCGCCGCGCAAGGTGTCGTCGCCGGCGTGCCAGGAGATCGTGTGGGAAGGGAATGACGTTGATCTCTCGCGCATCCCCGTACAGACGTGCTGGCCCGGCGATGCGGCGCCGCTCGTCACCTGGGGGCTGGTCATCACGCGCGGGCCGCACAAGAAGCGGCAGAACCTGGGGATCTACCGGCAGCAGGTCATCAGTCGCAACCAGCTCATCATGCGTTGGCTGGCGCACCGCGGCGGCGCGCTGGATTTCCGCGAGCACGCCATCGCCAATCCGGGTCAGCCGTTTCCGATTGTGGTGGCACTGGGCGCCGACCCGGCCACCATTCTTGGCGCGGTGACGCCGGTGCCGGACACATTGTCGGAGTACCAGTTTGCGGGGCTGCTACGCGGCAGCCGGACCGAACTTGCGACATGCCTGACGCCGTCCTTGGCGCAGGCGCAACTGCAAGTGCCGGCCGGCGCCGAAATCATCCTCGAAGGCCACATCCAGCCGGACCCGACGCACCCGAGTGGCTATCAGCACGCGCTCGAAGGCCCCTTCGGCGATCACACCGGCTATTACAACGAGCAGGACTGGTTCCCCGTGTTCACGGTCGAGCGCATCACGATGCGCCGCGACCCGATCTATCACTCCACATATACAGGCAAGCCGCCCGATGAGCCGGCCGTGCTCGGCGTGGCGCTCAATGAAGTGTTCGTGCCGCTGCTGCAGAAGCAGTTTCCGGAGATTGCCGATTTCTATCTGCCGCCCGAGGGCTGCAGCTATCGCATGGCGCTGGTCAGCATGAAGAAGCAATACGCCGGCCACGCCAAGCGCGTGATGTTTGGCGTGTGGAGCTTCCTGCGGCAGTTCATGTATACGAAGTTCATCGTCGTGGTGGACGACGACGTGAACCTGCGCGACTGGAAGGAAGTGATCTGGGCGATCACCACGCGCGTGGATCCGGCGCGCGACACGGTCATGGTCGAAAACACGCCGATCGATTACCTCGATTTTGCGTCCCCGGTGTCGGGCCTGGGCTCCAAGATGGGCATCGATGCCACCAACAAATGGCCCGGCGAAACCACGCGCGAATGGGGCCAGCCCATCGTCATGGATACCGCTGTCAAGGCCAAGGTCGACGCCATGTGGGACACGCTCTTCCAATAACCACAAGGCCTGGCGGCACGGTCTGCGAGCGAACGACCGTTCGGTTATTCTTAGCGAGTTAAGCGACTGCTGCATCTAAAAGGCGGGCCCTTTTTTGTACTGGGTCCGCCTTCCTTATGGAGAACGCCATGGCCGAAGCACTCGACTCATCCCACACAGCCTCCAACGCGCTGGAGCGCATCACAGACCGCACCCTCGTCAAGACGCAGTCCTATGTCGACGGCGCCTGGGTAGGCGCGGTAGACGGCGCGACGTTTCCCGTCTACGACCCAGCCACCAACGCACACCTGGCCGACGTCGCCAATCTCGGCCACGCAGAAACGTTGCGCGCGATCGACGCAGCCAATGCGGCGTGGCCCGCATGGCGGGAGTTGACCGGCAAAGAGCGCGCCGGCCTGATGCGCCGCTGGTTCGACCTGCTGATCGCCAACGCCGACGACCTCGCCGCGCTGATGACCGCGGAACAAGGCAAGCCGCTGGCCGAAGCCAAAGGCGAGATCGTCTACGGCGCGTCGTTCATCGAATGGTTTGCCGAAGAGGCCAAGCGCGTCTCCGGCGACGTGATGGCCAGCACCTGGCGCGACAAGCGCATGGTCGTGTTGAAGCAGCCGGTGGGCGTGTGCGCATCCATCACGCCGTGGAACTTCCCGCTGGCGATGATCACCCGCAAAGTCGCGCCGGCCATGGCGGCAGGCTGCACCATCGTCATCAAGCCGGCAGAACAGACGCCGCTTTCCGCGCTGGCGATGGCCGAATTGGCGCACCGCGCAGGCATTCCCGAGGGCGTGGTCAACGTGGTGACGGGCGATGCGGACCGCTCGATCGCCATCGGCAAAGCCCTGTGCGAATCGCCGATCGTGCGCCATCTGTCGTTCACGGGCTCGACGCCGGTGGGCCGCATCCTGATGCAGCAATGCTCGCCGACGGTGAAGAAGGTGGCGCTTGAACTGGGCGGCCATGCGCCGTTCATCGTGTTCGACGACGCCGACATCGATGCTGCCGTGGAGGGCGCGGTGCAGTCGAAGTACCGCAACGCGGGTCAGACGTGCGTGTGTACGAACCGTTTCTATGTCCATGCCTCGGTGTACGACGCGTTTGTCGAGAAGCTCTCCGCCAAGGTGCGCGGCATCAAGGTCGGCAACGGCTTCGAGTTGGGCGTTGTTCAAGGCCCGCTGATCGACGACCAGGCCGTGGAGAAAGTGCAGCGCCACATCGACGATGCGACGCAGAAAGGCGCACGCCTGACCGCCGGCGGCAAGCTGATGCAGGGCTTCGGCTCGCAACGTTTTGTCGAGCCCACCGTGCTGGCGGACGCCACGCCCGACATGCTGATCGCTCGCGAAGAGACCTTCGGCCCGGTCTCCGCCATCTTCAAATTCCAGGACGAAGCGGAAGTCGTGCGCCTGGCCAACGACACCGAATTCGGCTTGGCTTCGTACTTCTTCAGCCGTGACATCGGCCGCATCTGGCGCGTGGCCGAGCAACTCGAATACGGCATGGTCGGCATCAACACGGGGCTGATCTCGAACGAGGTCGCGCCGTTTGGCGGCATCAAGCAGTCGGGCCTCGGCCGCGAAGGTTCGGTCTACGGCATCGACGAGTATCTCGAACTCAAGTATCTGTGCATGGGCGGCATCTGAAGCGTCGCCCCCTCTTGGCCGACCTGCCACCTCGATAGAGCGGGCGGCTTTCCCCTTGCCTGACCGGCGGAGGAGACACATGAGCACCATCCAGGAAGGCGCCCTGCTATGGACGCCATCGGCTGACTTCATCGCGCGCTCGCGCCTGACGCATTACCTCGACTGGCTCGCGCGCGAACGCGGGCTGCGCTTTTCGGCGACCACGCCCGAGGGCTACGCACGACTCTGGGAATGGTCGACCACTGAACTCGAGGCGTTCTGGACGTCCGTCTGGGACTACCTCGACCTGCGCGCCTCGACACCGTTCACGCAGATGCTGGGCGACCGCACCATGCCCGGCGCGCAATGGCTGGTCGGCGCGAAGCTCAATTACGTCGATCAGGTCATGCGCCACGTGGAAGAAGGCGGCAGCCCCGACCGCACCGCCATCCGATACGCCAGCGAGACCAAGCCGCTGGCTGACTTGTCATGGCGCGAACTGCGCCAGCGCGTTGCCTCGCTGGCGGATGCGCTGCGCAAGATGGGCGTGGTGCCGGGCGACCGCGTCGCCGCATATCTGTCGAACACGCCGGACGCGATGGTGGCGTTTCTCGCCGCGGCCAGCGTCGGGGCCATCTGGTCTGTCTGTGCGCCCGACATGGGCCAGGTGGCCGTGACCGACCGCTTCCGCCAGATCGAGCCCAAAGTGCTGATCGCGGTGGACGGCTATCACTACGGCGGCCGCGCGTTCGACCGCGCCGACGTGGTCGCAGAGATGGTCGACGCGCTGCCAACAGTCGAACACCTCGTGCTCGTGCCGCAGTTGCTTGGCGAGATCAACCGCGCACGTTTCCCAGAGGCCCGCGACTGGCGCGACCTGACGACCGACGACGTGCCACTCGTCGTCACACCCGTTGCCGCCGACCACCCGCTGTGGATTCTCTATTCGTCCGGCACCACCGGCATGCCCAAGCCGATCGTGCACGGCCATGGCGGCCTGCTGCTGGTGCAGACGATGATGGGCGCGCTGCATCTCGACCTTGGCCCCGACGACGTCTACCACTGGTACAGCAGCACCGGGTGGGTCATGTGGAATTCGCAAGCGAGCGGCCTGCTGGGCGGCGTCACGCTCGCCATCTACGACGGCAACCCCGGCACGCCCGATCTCAATACGCTGTGGCGCTTCGCACAGGATGCGGGCGTGACCTTCTTTGGCGCCGGGGCGGCGTTCTTCGCCAATTGCCTGAAGGCCGGCATCGAGCCCGGTCGCGATTTCGACTTGTCGAAGCTGCGCGCGGTTGGGTCGACGGGCTCGCCGCTCTCCGCCGAGGCGTATGACTGGATCTACCGCCACGTGAAGGCCGATGTCTGGCTCAATCCGATTTCCGGCGGCACCGATTTCGCCGGATGCTTCGTGGGCGGCGTCGCCACGCTGCCCGTCTATGCAGGTGAGATGCAATGCCGCAACCTCGGCTCGCGTGTTGAAGCCCTGGACGAGGCCGGCCACCCGCTGATCGATGCAGTGGGCGAACTGGTCTGCACGGCACCAATCCCATCGATGCCGCTGTTCTTCTGGGGCGATACCGATGGCAGCCGCTACCGCGACAGCTACTTCGACATGTACCCCGGCCGGTGGCGCCATGGCGACTGGATCAAGATCACCCCGCGCGGCGGCGCCATCATCTACGGCCGGTCGGATGCCACGATCAACCGCCACGGTATCCGCATGGGCACAGCCGAGCTGTACCGCGTAGTGGAAGACCTACCGGAAGTGCTCGACAGCCTCGTCGTCGATCTCGAATTTCTCGGCCGCGAATCGTTCATGCCGCTGTTCGTCGTGCTGCGCGAAGGTGCGACGCTCGACGACACGCTGCGCAGCACGATCAACGCACGCATCAAGGCGGGACTGTCAGCCCGGCATGTGCCCAACGTGATCGTGCAGGCGCCAGGTGTGCCGCGCACGCTCTCTGGCAAGAAGATGGAAGTGCCCATCAAGAAACTGCTGCTTGGCGCACCAGTCGAGCGCGTCGCCCACCCCGATGCAATGGCAAACCCGGAGGTGCTCGCGTGGTACGCGGCCTACGCCGGGTCGCTGGCTCGGCAAAGCAGCGCGCACGGCGAGCCCGCGCCCGCATTGGAATCGTGGCGGAGCTAGACCGATCGTTGGTCTCTGGTTTCACAATCTCCGCCAATCGAACGATGGCAGGGGCCGGGTGTGATGACTAACGTACAGCTAGCACCGGCACATCAAGATGCCGGGCAAGTCTGCTTAACGGGGAGTCACCATGCTTGTAACGACGAACGTCCTGATCAAGACGGAGGACGGCCGCGAAGCCTTAGCCCAGCGCCGCCATGACATGCAGATGCGCCAGCGGCATCTGCTGATCCTCATTGACGGAGCCCGCACGGTCGGTCAACTGCATCAACTGCTGAGCGACTGGCCGGACCTCGACGACCTGCTGGTGGGGCTGCAACGGGCCGGCATGGTCGACGTGCTGCCCGGTATCTCGCCTGAAAACGCAGCGACCGCCCCGCCTTTCGACCCCATCGCGCACTTCAATCGTCCATTGTTCGACGACCATGGCAGCCCCGGCCCTGCTGCCCTCTCGCACATCTACGACGAGCTGCCGCCGTTGACGGGCATGACGCTTGGTCTGCAAGCGGTGGCGGCGCCGATCGACGAGCCTGCCGCCAATGACGCCAGCAAGCCGCACACGGCGCCGGTCCAGGTCATTTCTGCGCCACAGCCTGCCGTTCCACCGGAGTTGGCCGACGTGTTGCCCAACGTGGTCAAGGTCGAGCTGATGCGTTTGGCCGTGCAGCACTTCGGCTCTGCGGCAGGTGCCGCCATGCCGCTGCTGCGGGCCTGCAAGGAAGACCCGCAATCGCTGTGCGACGTGGTTGCCGCATGCGCGAGGGCTGCAGCCCCCCTGGCGGGCGAACACGCCGCCGCGAAGTTCGTGGATGCGGCCATGCAGGCGATGGCGCTGCGGCGCTGAAGCCGCCACAGGCGCTGTTTGCGAAGCTCGGGCAAAGCCGGGTAAAATAGTAGTCTACGCGGGCGTCGTATAATGGTAATACCCTAGCTTCCCAAGCTAGAGCCGTGGGTTCGATTCCCATCGCCCGCTCCACCGAACAGTCTGAAGCCGCCCTCGGCGGCTTTTTTGTTGCCTGCGCGCCCCTCGTCCATTGACGGGCAACCGGCACGGGATCTCCATGCAGCCCATCGAACAGCCGGGCACCGGCCCCGACGACATCACGCCGGAATCGCAAGACACCCATACCGCGGAAAGCGCCGAAAGCGGTGCGGAAACCGGCCACCCGCGTCGCATCCGCTCGTTCGTGCGCCGCGCCGGCCGTACGTCGACCGGCCAGCAGCGTGCCATCGATGAACTCGGTCCGCGCTTCCAATTGCCCTACACCACGGAGCCGCTGGACTGGGACGCCGCCTTCGCCCGCGCTGGCGCCAAGCGCATCTTCGAGATCGGCTTCGGCATGGGTGAAACCACCGCGCACATCGCGCAATTGCGCCCGGACGACGATTTTCTGGGCGTCGAGGTGCATGAGCCGGGCGTTGGAGCGCTGCTCAAGCTGATCGGCGAACGCGAAATCGGCAACATCCGTATCGTTTCGCACGATGCCGTGGAAGTGCTGGCGCAGATGATTCCGGAGGGTACGCTGGATGGCATCCACGTGTTCTTCCCCGACCCCTGGCACAAGAAGCGCCACAACAAGCGGCGCCTGATCCAGAGCCCATTTGTCGCACGTCTGGCGGCGCACCTGAAACCGGGCGGCTATCTGCACTGCGCGACGGACTGGGAGGAATACGCCCACCAGATGCTGGAGGTGCTGTCGTCCGAGCCGACGCTGGAAAACACCGCCGACGGCTTTGCACCGCGCCCCGACTACCGCCCTGTCACCAAGTTCGAGAAACGCGGCCTGCGCCTCGGGCACGGCGTGTGGGACGTGGTCTTCCGCAAGCGCGGCTAGCCACGTCCGCGCACGCTCGCGCGAGTCAGCGTGCGCCGAAATGCGTATCGCCGAAGAGGTTCTTGGCGTGGCGCGGGAAGGCGCGCCAGTATTGCGGCGGCGCCTTGACTGTCGCGCCCAGCTCAGCGGCCGCCGCCCAGGCCCAGTGCGGGTTGTAGAGGAAGGCCCGGCCGACAGCGACCAAGTCCGCGCGCCCTTGCGCAACGATGGCCTCAGCCTCATGCGCTTCGTTGATGAGGCCGACGGCGATGGTCGGAATGTCGGCCTCGTTTCGGATCTTCTCGGCAAACGGCACCTGATAGCCCGTCGACAGCGGAATCTGCTGCAGCGGCGACACACCGCCCGACGACGCATCGATCCAATCGCAGCCGCGGGCACGCAGTGCCTGCGCAAATGCCACCGAATCTTCCGGCGTCCAGCCGCCCTCCACCCAATCGGTGGCCGACACGCGCACGCCCACGGGGATGTTGTCCGGCACCACTGCGCGCACCGCATCGAAAATCTCCAGCGGATAACGCATGCGGTTTTCGCGTGAACCGCCAAAGGCATCGGTGCGCTGATTGGCAATCGGCGACAGGAATTCGTGCAGCAGATAGCCGTGTGCGGCATGCAGTTCGATGGCCGATAGGCCCAAGCGCACAGCCCGACGCGCGGTATCGACAAATTGATCGCGCACGCGGGCGAGGTCCGCATCGGTCATTTCGCGCGGGGGGCGCTCTTCAGGGCGCTGTGGCAGCGGGGAGGGACCCATCGTTTCCCAGCCGCCGGCATCGAGCGCCAGCAACGCTCCGCCTTCCCAAGGCCGAGCGCTCGAAGCCTTGCGGCCCGCGTGCGCGATCTGCATGCCGATCGGCACCAACGCATTCTGGCGAATGGCAGCCAGCGTGCGCTCAAGCGCGGCTTCGGTCGCGTCGTCCCACAAACCCAGGCAGCCGTTCGTGATGCGGCCTTCTGGCGACACCGCGGTCGCCTCGATCATCAGCAATCCGGCGCCCGAAAGCGACAGGCTGCCCAGATGCGTGTGGTGCCACGCCGTGGCTTGGCCGTTGTCGGCCGAGTACTGGCACATCGGCGAAATGACGATGCGGTTCTCAAGCGTGAGACCGCGCAGGGAGAAAGGCTGGAAGAGAGCACTCATGATCGGGAGATTCGGCTGTCAGCGGCTGGCTAAAGAAACCGCCAGTGTGTCCGAATCCGCCCGATCGTGCAGACGGTGCGAAAGCCTCGCACCGAGGAAGGGAATTGCTCGCCTGTAGCTCAGGCTTGCCAGGCGATGAGGTGCGTATAAGCCGTCACCAGCACGATGATGCCGAAGATGATCCGGTACCAAGCAAAACCGCGAAAATCATGCGTGGCAATGAACTTCAGCAGCCAGCGCACGCAGAAGAACGCGGAGATGAATGCGGCCACAAACCCCACGGCGAAGATCGACAGATCATCGGCCGACAGCAGCGCACGCGACTTGTACAGCTCGTACACCGTCGCACCGAAAATCACGGGAATCGCCAGGAAAAACGAGAACTCCGTCGCCACCTTGCGCGACAGCCCAAACAGCAGGCCGCCGATGATGGTCGAGCCGGAGCGCGACGTGCCCGGAATCAGCGCGAAGCACTGCGCGAAACCCACCTTGATGGCGTCGGAGATGCGCAGGTCGTCCAGCGTTTCAATGCGCGGCGCGCCAGCCTTGGCGGCTTCGAGCAGTGCATTGGCGCGCGGGTCATGTGTCTCGCCGCGATGACGTTCGCGCCATTCGGCCCACAGGATCACAAAGCCGCCAATGATGAACGCCGACGCCACCACAATCGGGTTGAACAGATGCGCCTTGATCGCTTTGCCGAAGATCAGCGCAAGCGTGATCGCGGGAATCGTCGCCACGATCACGTTGATCGCAAAACGCTGCTGACGCGGATCATTCGGCAGCCCCTTGATCACGTCGATGATCTTGTGACGGAACTCCCAGCACACCGCCAGGATGGCACCGAACTGGATCACGATCTCGAAGATCTTGCCTTTTTCGTCATTGAAGTCGAGCAGTTGGCCAGCGAGGATCAGGTGGCCGGTGCTGGAAATGGGAAGGAACTCGGTCAGGCCTTCGACGATGCCGAGAATCAGCGCTTTGATGGCGAGTGCGATGTCCATGCAGTAGGCAAAGAAGGAAGAAGAAAACGAAGCGCTGGGCGTGCTGCAGATTCAGGGCCGCTTGGCTTGAACGTGCACACCTTCGGGCAAAACTGTGATTGTACCGGGCTCGACCGCAATGCCGGCCACTTTCAGCTGGTCGGGCTTGAACGTGTAGACGGCGTAGTCATTGAGCAACTGGCCCGCAATCAACGAACCGATCGAGCTGATCTGCGGACCGATACCGCCGGGCACGTTCTGCAGATCGAAGCGATCAACACTGGGCTGATTCAGTCGGATCGAATGCGTGGGCGGGTCGTAATGCAAGCCGCTGGAGACGGCCAGCGGCCCTGTCAGCGGCTGGCGGAACAGGCCGCTTTCCACCACGGCATCTGCCTGGATGGCGATGCGATTGCGCGCGGGGTCGAGCGACACCTGCGGGTTCGACAGCGTCACGTCAAAGAAGCCGAGAAAGCGCCGCTGGAACGGAAACTTGTGCGCCAGCGCGTCCTGCATCTGGCCGCGGGAAAAGGTGTAGCCGTCACCGGTCCAGCCGGTCGGCATGCAAGCCACGAGCGTGACGGCAACCGCCACTGCAGCAGCGACCGCACCCGCCCACCAGCGGACGCGGTTGGAGCGGACAGCGGGTTTCGTGGAATCGGTCATGACAGTTCAGTGCGCTGCGGTAGCGAGTTCAAGTCGGGTCAGGAACTGCATGGCATGCGTGGCCGAGCCTCCGCACATGTCGGGCGCGGGCTGCAGGCTGCCGCACACCGCCGGACGTTCCGGCTGGCCGAAAATCCGGCAACCGTTGGCGTCATCCAGTTGCGCACAGCGCACGCCGGCCGGCTTGCCGTTCGGCATGCCAGGAATGGGGCTGGAAATGGAAGGCGCGATGCAGCACGCGCCGCAGTGAGGTCGACAGTCCATGCTGTCCAAGCGGGTGAAATCAGGGCGGAAACCGCTATTGTGCACCAGCACAATCGAGGCCCGGTCTGATTGACAATGCCGATGCCGCTTGACCCACCCTTGCGGCATGCGTACATTAATGACCGAAAAGTAAGTTATCCGTGAGTCAGTGATCTCGTGCGCTGGCTGACGCCTACCGCCGTGACCGATCAAGATTCCGACTCCTCCTCCAAACGCTGGACGCGCCGCAAAGAGGCCCGCCCCCAAGAACTGGTCGCCGCCGCGCTGAACCTGTTCGTGGCGCGCGGCTATGCGGCCACGCGGCTGGAAGACGTGGCGTCGGCGGCCGGCGTGTCCAAGGGCACGGTGTACCTGTACTTCGCCAACAAGGAAGAGCTGTTCAAGGCCGTGGTGCAGGAAAACCTGGTGCCCGCGCTGGCCGAGGGCGAGGCCCTGATCGACAGTTTCGACGGCACCAGCGAAGCGCTGCTGCATGAGATCCTGATAGGCTGGTGGGAACTCATCGGCGAATCGCCGGCTTCGGGTCTCACCAAGCTGCTGATGGCCGAGTCGGGCAACTTTCCCGACCTGGCGCAGTACTACCACGAAGAAGTCATCGACCGCTGCGACCGCCTGTTCGCGCGCATCCTCGAACGCGGCATGGCCCGCGGCGAATTCCGTGACGTCAACATCGACCTCACCACGCTGACCATGGTCGCGCCGATGATCTTCCTGATGATGTGGAAGCATTCGTTCGGCCCCTGCTCGCACCGGGAGCTGGAACCGAAGGCGTTCATCGCCCACGTCGTGTCACTGCTGCTGCACGGCGTGCTACGCAATCCGGCGACGGGCGCGGTGATTCCGCCACCACCCGCCCTCACCGCGCAACCGTGGCGCCCCTTGCCCGAGGGCGGCAACAACCCCGATCAAGGCGCCTCGTCATGACAACGTCTGCCGGAATGTCCTCCGGACTTGCTAAAATGCCGGGTTTGTCGTCAAACCCTCATTTGCATCACTCGCTCCGCGTGGAAGGCATGCCCATGGACATCGAAAAATCCCGGTTCAACATGATCGAGCAGCAAATCCGTCCTTGGGACGTGCTCGATACCGACGTTCTCGACCTGCTCAGCGTCGTCAAGCGCGAACACTACGTGCCCGAGGCCTACCGCGCGCTGGCTTTCGTCGACATGGAGATCCCGCTGGCCGGCGGCCAGAACATGCTGGCACCGCGCGTTGAAGCTCGCGTGCTGCAGGAGCTGGCTGTGCGCAAGCACGAAGACGTGCTGGAAGTGGGCGCCGGTTCGGGCTACATGGCCGCCCTGCTGGCCCATCGCGGCCGCCAGGTCACCACGCTGGACATCGTGCCGGAACTCGTGGCCTTCGCCCGCGACAATCTCTCGCGCAATGGCGTGACCAACGTCGACGTGGTGGAAGCCAGCGGCGCGCAAGGTTGGGGCGAAGGCCTGTACGACGTGATCTGCGTGTCGGGCTCGGTGCCCGCCGTGCCGGAAGCGCTGCTCAAGCAGCTCAAGGTGGGTGGCCGCCTGTCGATCTTCGTGGGCGGCGCGCCGGTCATGGAAGCGCAGCTCATCACGCGCATCTCCAACACCGAATATCAGACGCGCAACCTGTTCGAGACGTATGTGACGCCGCTGGTGGGTGTTCCCGCGCCGTCGTCCTTCCGCTTCTGATCCCTCTCGGCCCCCAATCATCATGCAGCAGCTCGCTCCCACCACCCTCGCCCAATGGCTCGCCGACGCATCGCGCGCTAAGCCCGTCCTGCTCGACGTGCGCTGGACGGAGGAGGTGGAAATCTGTGCCATTCCCGGCATCACGCACATCCCGATGGACCAGATCCCGGTACGTGCCAGCGAGCTGAATGCTGACCAAGACATCGTCTGCATCTGCCACCACGGCGGACGCAGCGCGCAGGTTGCGCAGTTTCTGATTCAACGTGCCGGCTTTGATGCTGCGCGCGTCTACAACCTGCAAGGCGGCGTCCATGCCTGGGCTAACCAGGTGGACCCGCAGATGGCGACGTACTGATTGGGGAAGCCGCCGCCGGGCAAAGCCCTGTTCACGCGCCACAGGCACTGAACAGGGTCTGACGCGCCCGCGCTGCCTTCCGAACGCGAACGTTTCCTCCTCGCTCGGGGGCTTTATGACTGTTGCTCGCAGTAGCCGTACGCGGATGGCCGCGCGCGGTTCGCTTGTTGTGCTGTGCTGTTCGATGATGCCGATGTTCGCGTGGGCGCAGTCCCAACCGAACACGGCCGCTGCAACCGACCTTCTCTCCGCCTACCGCGCCGCGCTGGCCAACGATCCGCAATTCGCATCGGCGCGCGCGCAGTCGCTGGCGCAACGCGAAAAGCTCACGCAAGGCCGCGCCGGTCTGCTGCCGCAAATTGGCGGCGCCTGGAGTTCCACGCGCATCATCTTCGATCAAAACGCCCCGGCTGAATTCAACAAGACGTTCTCTTCGACGGGCTGGACGCTGTCGCTGTCGCAGCCGCTCTTCCGCTGGGACAGGTGGGAAACCTACAAGCAAGGCGAAATCGCTGCGCAGGCCGCCGAGGCTTCGCTCGCGCAAGCGCAACTCGATCTCATCACGCGCACGGCACAGGCCTACTTTGACGTGCTCAACGCGCAGGACACGCTGCAGCTCGCCACCGCGCAGCGCGATGCCATCCAACAGCAGTACGAACAGGCGCGCCGCAACTTTGACGTCGGCAACGCCAACATCACCGACGCGAACGACGCGCAGGCCCGCCGCGACGCGATCGACGCCAGCGTCATCGCCGCACGCAGCGACTTCGAGATCAAGCAGTCGGCGCTCAAGCAGATCATCGGGGAGCCTGTTGGCACGCTGGCCGGCGTGCGCCCGGGCGTCACGATCCCCCAGCCGGAGCCCGCTTCAGCAGAACCTTGGGTGGATCAGGCGCGCAGCAGCAACCTGCAGGTGGCACTGGCGCAATACAACCTGCAAAGTGCCGAGCGCGATGTGAAGAAGGCCACCGCGGGCCACCTGCCTTCGATCGACCTCGTGGCGCAGACCGGCCACACCAATGCCAGCGGCAACCAATACCTGCCGTCGCTGCCGGGCGGCGCGCGCTTCGACAGTTCACAGATTGGCGTGCAGGTGTCGATCCCGATCTTTGCGGGCGGTGCGATCCAGTCGCGCGTGCGTGAGAACATCGCGCTGGAAACCAAGGCCGCAAACGATCTTGAGTTCGCCCGCCGTTCTGCCGAACAAGGTGTGCGGCAAGCCTATATCGGCGTCATTGCCGGACTTGCGCAGGTGAAAGCGCTGGAAGCGGCCGAGCTGTCGGCGCGCACGGCGTACGACTCCAATCAGCTCGCCTACGGTGTGGGCGTACGCATCGGCACCGATGTGCTGAATTCGCAGGCGCAGCTCTTTCAGGCACGCCGCGATCTGGCACGGGCGCGTTACGACACCATTGTCAATGGGCTGCGGCTGAAGTCTGCTGCCGGCTCGTTGACCGAGGCAGACGTGATTCAGGTGAACACGCTGCTCACGGCCAACGGCTCGAGCGATATCACGGCGTTACCACCGGCAAGCGCCAAATCTGAATCGGCCAAACCTGCCGGCAAATCCGCCAAGCGCTGATCAGTGGGTCTGGCCGCGCGGCGGCAAAGGCCGTTCGGCAAACTGCAGCAGTGCGCCGCTGGTCGTCTTCCAGATCACCTGGCGGCCCTGCTTGCCGCTGGCCGAGGGCTGCATACCGACAGTCGCCAACGGCGACTTGAGCGCCTCCAGGAAGGCGGTTTCCAACTCCATGCGCGCCGGGTCACATGCCATGCGCGTCGACACCAGGTTGCCGAAGCGCATGCCCGAGGCGAGCTTCTCATACGGCCCCGAGAAGCGATTGCAGCCCGAGTAGCCGGACACCACGCCGTTGGCGGCCTCGAGGCCGCCACTGAATTCGATGGAAATCGGCTGCGCAGCCGGGTCAGCGTCGTCGCCTTCGGCAGAGGGCAATTCCTTGGGCGCAGCGCCCGACTCTTGCCAACGCACGAGCACGAACCGCGAGCGGCCTTCGCCCTGCGCTTGGGCGAGCGACGCCTGGCCCGTATTGGGTGCGGCGTTGGCAGGAGTCTGTTTGGTTGCAGCGGCGGACGCTGACGCAGCAGCGGGGGCTGCCGCGGCGGGCGAGGATGAAGGCGTTGGCGTCATGCAGCCGGCACCGATGATGGTGGCGGCGGTCACGGCTGCCAGCGCCGCGGCGGTCAGCACCACGCGGCGCGGCGTTTGCAGCAGGCTCGGCTTGGGTCGATTCGATTGGGACATAAACGGATCGTGAACGGTGACGGAATGCAAACTACACGAAGAGCCATTAGTCTGTCCGGCTCGCCATGAGTTCGCACGTTTCGTGCCGGACGTACACAGCGTTACAGCGTCGGCAAGACCAGGGATGCCACCGCTTCCACCGTGCGCGCCGTCGCACCGCCGTGTGTGGCGGCAAACGCCAGCGCGGCACGTGATGCGGCTTCGCGCGCATCGGCATCGGACAGCCACGCGTCGATCACACGTACGGCCGCGGCAGCATCGGCCACCTGCGCGCACGCGCCTGCGGCCACTGCATCGCGCGTTGCCTGCGCGAAGTTGAATGTATGCGGGCCGATGACCACGGGCGTGCCAACTGCGCAGGCCTCGATCAAGTTCTGCCCACCGAGCGGAAGCAGGCTACCGCCAATGAACGCCACTTCGCCAGCTGAGTAATACAGCGCCATCTCGCCCATCGAATCACCAAGCAAGACATCGGCCTCGGCAAGTCGATCGGAATCCGTCAACCCTGCAGCCGACACCGACAATGCACTGCGACGAACGACGCGTAGGCCTGCGCGCTCGGCGGCCTGGGCCGCTTCATCAAAGCGCTGCGGATGACGCGGCACAAGAATCAGCAGGGCATGCCGGCGCCCGACATGCTGCGCGCGATGTGCCAGCCATGCGTCGAGCAGCAACGCCTCTTCGCCCTCACGCGTGCTGGCCGCCACCCATGCTGAGCGACCGTGCAACGCATCATGCAGCACGCGGCCAGCCATGATCTGGTCCACATGCGGCGTGATGTCGAACTTCAGGTTGCCGGTCACCCGCACGCGCGGCACGCCGAGCGAGCGGTAGCGATCAGCATCGTCGGGCGTCTGTGCCAGCACCGCGGCGAGTTGCGCGTACGTCTGGCGCGCGGCGTCACCCAGGCGCGCGGTCCGCCGGTGGCTGCGCGCAGACAGGCGCCCGTTGACGAGCACCATCGGCACACCAGCCGAGTAGGCACGCTCGATCAGCACCGGCCAGATCTCGGTCTCCATCAGCAAACCAAGACGCGGCTGGAAATGACGCAGAAACCGATCGACTGCACTCGGCAAGTCGTACGGCAGATACGCCTGGATGACCCGGCCGCTGCGTTGGACCGCAAACTCGGCGCCGGTGCGGCGCCCCGTCGGCGTCATGTGCGTCAGCAGGACAGCGTGGTGGGGAAAGCGCGCCAACAGCGCATCGATCAGCGGCTGCGCGGCGCGTGTCTCGCCAACGGACACGGCATGCACCCACAGCAACGGGCGGTCCGGATTCGGGCGTGGCGGGTAGAAGCCGAGCCGCTCGCCGACGTGCTGGCGATAGCCGGGCTCCTTTCGGCCGCGCCACCACAGGCGCAGCAGGGCGAACGGCAGCGCGATGCGCCATAACCAGCGATACAGAAGGCGCAGCATCAGAGCACACCCAGCGTACGGAGCGCAGCGAGCGCCTGCGCGCTGGTGGGATGGGCCTGGGCGTTGCCGATGTCGTGTACGTTCGGCGTCCAATAGCCACCGGTACGCCACGACGTGGTGAAGTTGTAAAGCGCCACGGTCGGCTTGCACAACGCTGCAGCAATGTGCACGAGGCCGGTATCCACCCCGACTACCGCAATCGCTTGATCGAGAAATGCCGTCACATCGGGCAGAGACATGCGCGGCGGAATCACCACGCGTCCGACCGTACCCGGCACCGCCGCGACGATGGCTTCGCGGATGGATTCACTCGTGCGTCGCTCGGTCTCGCTGCCCCACGGCAAGGCGATGGCGTAGTCGCGTGCAAGCAGCGCGCGTGCAACATCCACCCACGCCTCGAGCGGCCAACCTTTGTCGGCGCGCGAAGTCGCATGCACCAGTGCCACGTACGGACGTGGCAGATTGAACGGCAAGTCGGCGGGCGGCTGCAAACCGAAGTCGATGGCGTCAGGCAGCGCATAACCGAGCGCCTCCGCCACCATGCGGCGCGAGCGCTCGACTACGTGGATGTGCGGTTCCATTTCGACCTTGCGTTGGTAGAACAGCTTCGCAAGCGGCTCATAGCCTGCGCCTTCCGTCCGATTGCCGAAGCCCGCCACGAAACCACCCGGCGCCAGCTTGGCCTGCGCAGCCACGAGCGCCGTTTTGATCAGGCCTTGCGTATCGAGCACCGCGTCGTACGACTTCGCACGCAATGCGCGACGGAACGCCGCCACCTCACCCCAAGTCCTGCCGGAGCCCAGTGACTTGCGCCACCGCCGCAGGGAAAACGGAATCACGCCCCGGACCCCGCGCACGATGCGCACCAGTCCGGCAAAGCCCTCCTCGACCACCCAGTCGATCTCGGCATCCGGATGCGCACGCAGGATATCGGCCACCACCGGCGTGCAATGCACCACATCGCCAAGCGACGACACCTTGACGATCAGCACGCGCATGCCGCCACCCCTTCCCCCAACTTCATGAGTGCGAACCGTGCGATCAGAACGGCAGTTGCGCGTCCGGCTTCTCGGCCAGGATCACGCGACGGAATTCGCCCTGAATACGCGTCATCGCGGCATCGTTGTCGGCCTCGAAGCGCATCACCACCACCGGCGTGGTGTTGGACGGACGCGCCAAGCCGAAGCCATCTTCGTATTCCACGCGCACGCCGTCGATGCGGTTGACTTCCTTTGCGCCGGCAAACGTGGCATTGGCCTTGATCTTGTCGAGCAGCTCGAACGATTCACCCTCGGCACACTTCAGCTGCAGCTCTGGCGTGCAGTGCGAGTTCGGCAGCGCGTTGAGCGTGGCGCTCGGGTCGGCCAGACGCGAGACGATCTCCAGCAGGCGCGCGCCCGTGTACAGACCGTCATCGAAACCGTACCAGCGATCCTTGAAGAAAATGTGGCCGCTCATCTCGCCGGCCAGTGGCGCGCCCGTTTCTTTCAGCTTGGCCTTGACGAGCGAATGGCCCGTCTTCCACATCGTGGCCTTACCGCCGTGCTCGCGAATGAAGGGCGCCAACTTGCCCGTGCACTTCACGTCAAAGATGATTTCGCCGCCCGGGTTGCGCGACAGGACTTCCTGCGCGAAAAGCATCAACTGGCGGTCGGGGAAGATGACCTGGCCGTCCTTGGTAACCACGCCCAGGCGGTCGCCGTCGCCATCGAACGCGAGGCCGAGTTCACAATCCGTGGTCTGCAGCGTGCGCACCAAGTCCTGCAGGTTCTCGACGTGGGCCGGGTCCGGATGGTGGTTCGGGAAGTGGCCATCCACCTCGCAGAACAACTCCGTCACCTCGCAGCCCATCGCACGGAACAGCTCCGGCGCAAAGGCGCCTGCCACACCGTTGCCGCAGTCCACGGCAATCTTCATCGGGCGGCTCAGCTTGACGTCCGAGACGATTCGGTCGATGTACTGTTGGCGGATGTCCACCTGGACATAATCGCCTGAGCCCTCAGTGAAATCGCCCTGCTCGATGCGTGTGCGCAATGCTTGAATCTGTTCGCCGTAGATGGCCTGGCCGGCCAGCACCATCTTGAAACCGTTGTAGTCGGGCGGATTGTGGCTGCCCGTAACCATCACGCCCGACGTGGCGCGACGGCCGGCCAGCTCGATGTTTGTGCCAAAGTAGACCATCGGCGTGGCCACAAGACCCAAATCGATCACATCGACGCCGCTCGCGCGCAGGCCGTCTGCCAGCGCTGCGAGCAGTTCCGGGCCAGACAAGCGGCCATCGCGACCGATGACGACGGCGGATTCGCCCTTGGCGCGTGCTGCGGAGCCGAACGCACGGCCGATCAGTCGTGCGGTTTCTGCATCGACGGTTTTTCCGACGATGCCGCGGATGTCGTAGGCTTTGAAGATGGTGGGGTTCAGTTGTGTCTGCATATAGCCTGATTCAATCGTCTTTCGTAAAAGAGCTGGCGGGCACTGGCTCACAAATAGAAGCAATTACCCGCGGCACCGGAGAATACCCTTCCGACAGTCGCTGAAGAGCCCCCAACCCACCGCAACAAGCAAGCCAAGCACCAGGCCGATTGCCGCGAAAATCAAGCGGTTCGGAAATACGTGGCGCGGACTGACGAACATTGGGCCGAAAAGCCGCGTGTTGAAGGTGCGTTCAGGATTCAGTTGTTCTCGGATACTAATTTCGCGTTGACGGAGGGCTTGGAGCTGCTTATCGTTCTCGGCCGTCGTGTTTGCCAACAATACTGCCGCTGGAAACGTCTCTGTGTGCTTTGCTTGATCACGAACACGAGCCAGTTCCGCAAGGTGAGTTTTCCTGGCCTCTTCCGCAGCAATCGATCGGGTCACTTCAGCCATGTTTGCGTTAATCTTGTCGATCGACGGTTTAGCAAGGGACGCATGTGCCCCAACCAGCTCATCCAAGAACGCCTTCGCATACAACTGCGCATCTGCCTGGGAAAAGCCGCGCACAGTCAGTTGGATGAGGTCAGCGTTCTTGAGTTGCGTGACTTTCAGCGAACTGCGGATGAGATCCGTGTCAGCGTTTTCGCCAGCCCCCAGCGGCAGACCGAGCTTTTGTAGAACCACATCCTTGAATTGAGGCAGTTGTAGTCGTTCCATCGCGCGACCCGCAGCCTCAATGGGTATGGCAGGAGACTGGGGAGCCTCGCTGGCGATCTGGCCGATCTGCAGCGCCGCGCTGGCTTCCCATTGCTTCGGCAGCATCAATGCGACACCTATCGCGACCGCGCCACCTACAATGCCAGTCAAAGCGAGCTTCTTAATGTGGCGATACAGAAAGGCCAGAACCTGCCCCGCCGTCACCATCACTGCATCGTTTTCAGGCGTATCGTCAGGGTGCGGATTAGTGTTCATGGTGCTTCTTCACTCGATGGTGCTTTTTGACGATGAGCCAGCGCGGCGATTGGAACCTCACGATGCGCCAGTAGAGCCAGACATAGAAAAAAATAAAAACCGCGACAAATCCAAGAAGAGCCAGCTCGTTATTCCAAAACAGTGTTGCTGGTAGCACCGCCAGCAGACTCAGGAGCCAAAGGTAGGGCGAGGTTAATGAGTTCCGCCGCAGCCGGTGCCGTTCGTCCTTACTACCCACAGCCCACCGCATGACGCGCTGATAGATCAAGGTATGCAGGTGCACTCCATCCGGGTAGCCAGCAGGGACCCCCTTGAGAACCCGCCGCCGATAGATCGAGAACAGCGTCTCAAAGATCGGATAGATCACCATCAGTACGGGGTACCAAGCTGAAACGCTGACATTGCGCAGCACCAGCAAAATACTGCACTCCGCAAGAACAAAGCCGATCATGTAGGCTCCCCCATCGCCCAGGAAGATGTGTCCGGCCGGAAAATTCCAAATGAAGAAGCCGAGGATCGCCCCGATCATGGCGAACGCGATCGTCAGAATCAACGTATCCCCCACGTGGAATGCGACGTAAGCGAGCGAGACAAACATCATCATCGCCACCATAGAAGCGAGCCCGTTGAAGCCGTCGATGATGTTGATGGAATTGGCCAGGCCAGCCACCGCAATCGTCGTGATCACGATGGAGATGATGGGGAAGGCTAACGCCATATCGATGAGGTGGACGTCGATCCGAACGATTTTCGCGTTAAGGAAATAGACCGCCGCCAAGGCTGCCGCCATTGTCGCAAGCAAGCGCTCCCGTGGACTGACTCGCTTTGTCATGTCTTCGATAAAGCCTGCAACGAAAGCGGGCATGACGCAAAGCACCAGCAATAGAAACGGATACCCCACGAGCTTGGGGTCTCTTATCCACGCGGCCACGGCTGCGGCCGCGAGCGCCAGCACAATCCCGAGCCCGCCGACGCGTGGTACGGGACGAGCATGGAATTTCTGCACACCGTCAAGATCCCAGTCGGCAGTGATATGAGCGTGAAGGCTCGAATACCGGATCACCATCAGCGTCACGACAAACGACACAAGAAAAGCCACCGACAATGTAAGCATAGGAAGCGCGCAGTTTTATCGTCCAACAACGGAGCGCATTGCGTTCACGCGCGCCAGAGTTTTCTCTCTCAATAGTCCCGATTGATTAAATAGCATATTATTTTAATACCCACCAAGAATTAACTTTTCACACATGAAAATAACATCTGAAAAACAATAAGCCAGCCATATTTACACTCCACGGAGGTCTGTCTTTAGCACTTTTTTACCAAGCAAAATCACACCCAACAAAAAAATCATCAATAGCCGCACAAAATCACATACGGTACCCCATCATCGATGGATAATGGCTATCCACCACCATTCCGATAGACGCCAAGCGGCTGCAATCCAAGCAAAACGGCCAGCCAAGCGTGAATACTATATTTTTTTCGGATATCCTGTCGCACTGCAACATAATCAGTTGAAAGAAAATCGCTAGGAATTACTGGCGACACCCTATCAACTACAGCAATATTATTTTTATCATAAAAATCATAAGATTTAACCAGCGCATTAGTAGTAATAAGCTTTCTACGCGCCCCAATCATTTCGATTGTACGCATCGTCAATCCAGTCTGATTGGGATGTTGGATGTCAATAACGGCACGGCTGCGCGCTAAACCTTGCAACATTGCGTCTTTCGACATGGGCCGCCAGTTAATCTCCCGAAGAGGAGGAATAACAAGGTTAGGCTCCAAGAACTTCTTCCCCATTAAAGCAACGAGACTGGGGAAAAAAAAATATGTGAGCGCTCGAGCATCTGCAGGGCAGGCCTGCATCACCTTTCTAGTGACTTCGTAACGATCTGAGTGCAACGAAGCCACCGCGAACAGCTCATACTGAACAAGCTCTGCGGGCAAATCTCTATATTCATCCACATAAAATAGTGGAAGATGCTTTAACCCCTTCGTGGATGCACAGTCCTCTGGGTCAAAACTAAAGCACGCATCGAACTGCGGGAGAATTTCCCTGAGGTGCGGATAGTTTCTCAGCGAATCCCAGTTGTAATAGATACACCGAGCATTAGGGAAAGATTCACGCAGAAGATGAACCGCACCGGCAGTCAGCGCCTCCCCCTTTATTACGATAATTTCGTCAAAACCTTGATATCCATAACGATCCTGCATCGATCTGACATACTCCATCATCCGCGATGCTACCGCGGATGGGAAAACGCGCGTGGCTGCCTTCGTCCAAATCGTGTTTGACGGTTTGTCCAGCACAACGATGGTATGCGCCCCCAACGCTCGGGCGGCATCGGCAATCGCGTTCTCGTAGCCAAAAAAGCGCGGACTCATAATCAATACACGCTTTCCAGCTAGAGGATATTCAGGTGTGCTCATGTGTCTATAACCTTGGCAGGCACTCCCACTGCTACAGCATTGGGGGGAATGGATGTCACTACAACTGCATTGGCACCCACGCGGGCGCCTGTGCCAATTTCGACGCCGCCTAATACCTTCGCGCCAGCACCAACAGTTACATTGTCGCCCAAGGTAGGCCGTGAATGCTCGTTGTACGCGAAGTCAAGCTCTTTGGCCCCGAGAGTTACTCCTTGATAAATCACTGAGTTTTTTCCTATCCGCCAGGAACCAATGACGATTCCTTGAGAATGCGGAAAAAACAATCCAGGCCCGATATCTGCTTGTAGAGCGATTTCTACACCGAAGGCCACAAAATTGATCAAAGACACAAGCCTTGCTATGGGCTTAAGCCCTTTCAGCGCCAACCAATACGTTAGGCGGCATAACAAAACCGGACCGAAGCGCGGAGACAGCAACCCGAACCACAATCTCGCGACAGAAAGCGAGGTAGGATCACCGCCTTGCAATCGAACCGCTTGACAAAGATCGGCCTGCAAGTAGGAGCGCAGTTGAAATGGAGGATTCATTATCAGCCCATTAGCTTTCGCGCTTTTAGTTCCTCATTGGCTTTGTCGAGCTTGTCCTCCGGCAATGGTTGTGCCATTACCCAACCGGCAAAGCGCTTCATTCCATCAGACAACGATACGCCTGGTTTGAAGCCCAGCGCATCCCCAATGCGTGTCAGGTCTGCATAACAGTGCCGGATATCTCCTAGACGGTATTGATGCGTCACTTGCGTATTTGGCTGGACCCCCAACGCGAGAGAAAGCTGATCGGCCACCGCTTGGACAGATGATGCTTCACCGCTACCCACATTGAAAACCGCATTGGCATGCTGTTTTGCCGAGACACCCAACGTCACGGCTTCGGCGACATCTTCGACATGAACGAAATCCCGACTTTCTTTCCCATCCTCGAACAGAGGCAGAATCAAACCACGTCTCACTCGTGTAGAAAAGATGGACAGAATCCCGGTGTAGGGATTATTTAGTGACTGCCCTTCGCCATAAACGTTCTGGAATCGAAAAATAACGTAGCCAATGCCCAAGGCTTTACAGGCGATCTGCACGAGATCTTCCTGCGCGTACTTGGTCGCTGCATAGATTGACGCGGGACGTACACGATCGTCTTCACGGGTTGGGCGAGGAGCCAGTTCCTGAACACACGCCGGGCACTCGTATTCCCAACGGTGTGCTGCAAGAGCTTCCAGACTGCGGCTATCAGGATACACAGGATCCAGCCCGCAAGATGGACAAACATAGGCCCCCTCCCCGTAGACGGATCGGCTAGAAGCAAGAACCAAGCGCTTTACCTGAGACGCTTCGCCCTGGGCAATGATATCCAGCAGCAGGGCCGTACCCTGCGAATTCACTTCGTTATAGTGGGCGATCTGGTACATCGACTGCCCTGTACCCGTTTCAGCTGCTAGGTGGACGACAACGTCCACGCCATCAAGAGCACGCTTCCATGTATCGCGATCAACCACGCTGCCTCTGATGTACTCGATCTGCGGATGTATGAGCCAGTCCAGATTGTCCGGCAACTCCCCGTGTATCTGAGGCGAGAGGTTATCGAGAATACGTAGAGATGCGTTGCAAGTGCGCAGCCTGTTGCTGAGATGATAGCCAATAAAACCGGCGCCGCCGGAAATGAGTACTTTCAAAATATCACCCTTTATTGGAATTGCGCCCTATTTCACCTTAAATACTTCAGCCTGATTTCGAATGGAAGAGATATGGGCCATATATCTCATCAAATCAAAATATCGGTCCGGCCCTAGGATTCGCAACGCGAGTCGCAGCAAAAAATTTATTACCTTAACTTGAACACTCTCAGCTCCGATGTCTTTGAATGTCTTCCTTTTCGCCGGTGTATCATTCCTAGATAGCAGTCCGTTTTGCTTAGCAAACGCATAAACCCCCTCGTTCGTGTCGAACGGCTGCTCTACATGACCAAATTCGTCAAGGCGTGACGCATATGCGCGACGCAGTGTGACCGAAACTGGCTTCCCGTTGGTAAAGTAGTCAAAAGAATACCTTCTTGTGGTTGGATATTCTCGCTCTTTACCATGCAACTCATTGGCGTAGTCTCGTGCCACCGCAATAAAATCTTCTCTGCTGTTTGGAGCAAAACGAGATTGCTTGTTCGCAATATTCTCTGGATGAGATGAATTAAACGAGCTGAAATGAATAAAGCGCAGCGGGAATTCATCATTGACGACCCACTTTTCGTCAACTTGAGATAGCGTGCGCTCGTGAAGATTCCAGAAAGCCAAATTCAAACCTGGATCATGCAAGATGCCAAGATTTGGGAAATAGCAGGGAGCAAGCTGCACCCATTTTTGATCGACCGCGAGCCCCATTTGTGGCTCATAAAATCCAAATTCGAGACATCGATCGGACCACCATTCCAGAAATCTCCTCCCCTCGCCCGATGCCGCCACACCGACGAAGCCAAGATTGAAACTCCCAAATTTAAGAAATTCCAAATCATCTGGCTTTTTTCCATCCAAAATAGGCTGGTTCGCGTGCGGAGTAACAACCACTGAATGTGATTCAAGAGCGCTCATCACGGGGGTAAGCGGGGCGTATACCTTAATATCAGGGTCTAAATAGACCACAGCATCCTGGCTCTCCAACAAGCGCAGCATCGCCTTCGGCTTAACATTAGTATTAAACTCGATCACATCAAACATGAATGCTTTCTTCCAGAAGTCCTGGATTCCTAGGTCTTCCGCCCAAATAAACTGGACATTTGGCATCTCTGGGAGAACATCTACGTCTTTCCGATCAACCAATACAATTGAAAAATGATGATCCGGATGATGCAGCAGATAAGACTCGGCCAGCACCAGCGCTCTCGCCAAGTAGTTCAGAGAGCAAATTGTCAAAGCGCTTATAGTCATGGATGTAATGATTGAGTGTTGCAAAAATCGATACCAGCGTCGTTTAGCGCGTCACATACCGCCGTTCGCCTAGCATCCTCACTTTTCAATGGTAATCCAAAAAAATCGCTTATAAAAACATTCTGATAATTTGCAGTCCATTCAGCATGTCCAGGCTGAATTAATAGCCTAACCGTAAAGATAGACGCAAAAATCAATACGATTATGCAGCTGCTTATCCTCACCTTTGCTCCGTCGCCTCGATAAGCGACAAACGCAAAAGGTATTAACATCAAGAAATAGTGCTCGAAGCGAGTGAGGATAGCACTAGTCCGCAAGATTGTCCCAATTAGGCACCATATCACGCCAACCACGAACGAAAAAGAGAGAAAAACATTTCCTGCTCGCGCTATAGCGGGATATCTCTGGCAGAGCACCAAAAAACCTATTGGGTAGATCAAAAGTCCTGCATTAAGGAGAGAACTCCCCGAGGTGATATCCTGCCCATAGAAACGCAGTTTCTCCGGAATAATTGGAACAAAAGAAAATATATCCGGATCACGCAATCCAATATAAAGAGGAGCACCAAATATCAGCGCAACGACAATTGTAGATCTTACAATAGATGCCAAGCTGGGCGGACTAAGGTTATTCCGCCGTCTAATAACATCCAGCAGGTAAATGTAGAAAAAACCAACTAGCGCACTAAAATGGAAGCCGACAGCAATAACAACCGTGATAATCGCAAGTTTTGGCCTTTCTCGCGCCTTCAGCGCACACGCAAGAAGACATAAACTTAGCGCAAGAGAATTTCTTATCTGCTCTTGATATAAAGACCACCCTTCCATGAGAAATATAATCGCAAATAGGAAGCCTATATTTCTTATTCGTAGCAAAATCGCTACAAATAAGAGCGCTCCCACATTAAAAACTGCGATCGATGCAACAAAAGTCTGGTATGAAGCTCCCGCATGAGAGAATAACCACATCCAAATCGTAAACAATGGCTCGAAATCAGGCGCCGCAAGCGATTCTTCCAATGTAGTTTCAGCCACCCTGGCGTACACCGTAGTGTAATTTATCCAGTCCGCCCCATTCAGCTGGTTTCCTGCGAATACCGTCAACAGGACGAGTGCGACAAGGAAAAATTGCACCGGACGGACAAAATAAAAGAGGTCGGCACTCAACAACAATAGTGCAGCGACGCAGAAATATATGGCAGCCATCTTTCTGCTCGATTATTTTAATATGCTTTCTTTGCAGGCCTTCATAATGTTTTTCATGTGATTAAATCGATTGCAGCCAAAAAATACTGTCACTAGCAGCTTTTTTGCAAGAGATTTCACGTCTGCAACCTTCCAAGAAAATGGCACATTTTTATCCCTATAAAGAGTTATCGCGTTTCTCACCATGAAGTAAGAGCGCAGGGGGCTATGCACGGGAATTTCTTTTGTTAGAACCCGTATTACATTATCCCCAACTCGATGCTGCATGATGGCTGCCGGCACTCCATACGCGAGATAGCCTTTTTGATTCGCACGAAGCCCCCATTCGATATCGATGTAATCAATGAAAAAATCATCACGCATCAATCCAACAGAGTGCAGACAGTTGCGATTAATCAATTGACCCGACGCAATTGTATATATACAAGGCACTGGAGCACCTTCCGAGGACGTGGCTACTTTTTCGAATGAGCATCCTTTCAAACGAAAGAAGGGGGCTCTGCGGCCGGATCGGCAGTCGACGGCGACTGGTCCCACAGAGCTAACCCTTAAACCTTGCATTGCCAAAACGTCCTGAGCCTGCAATAGGTGATGCACCATATCGCTCCGAGGCAAACTATCTTGGTCGAAGAGAATTATGTCAGTTGCCCCATCCGACAGAGCTCGTTCGATGCCTTGATTTTGGGCAGCCGCCAATCCAATATTATTCTTATTTGAAATAAAAATAATATCGCCTCCCATCTCGTGGTCAACATGATCCGCTGGGCTATTGTCAACAATAATAATTTTTTGAACTTGCCCCTTTAAAGCAGAGAGCAATTTCCGGAAATGATCTTTCTCTGGCAAATAAGTGACAACAATAGCCGCAACTGTCTTCATGGCCTAACCCTTTTGGCTATATTGCAAAGAATTGCCATCCCGAGCTCGCCGTAAAGCGAAGAATGAATATCCGGTCAGCAAAGTGGTATCAATTGCTGCGCGAAGCGTCCACGCGACCGCCGCACCAATGATTCCATGAACCTCTATCAAAAAAATCACCAAAGGCGCATAAATGACAAGCTCCATCAAATGGAACTGAGCAGTAATTTTTGGCTTTCCAATGCCCTGTATGAATGAGAATGGAATATGACCAACTCCATTAATTAGCATACCTACAATCAGCATTTTCATAACACTAGTGCTATGCAAAGCAAAAGCTTCACCCACCCATATGTTAAGAACAATCTTAGCAAGTGCGAGCGCAATCACCGTGACGAGCCCCAATACAACAGCAGTGATAACAATACTTTGTTTTAGAAGCTTACCTGCCGCAATGAAGTTTCGTTCGCCAAAATACTTTGCGAATGCGGGAAAGCAAACCCCAGCAATCGCGCCTGGAATTATCAAAACCTTTGAAACCATTTCAAACGGAGTGGAATAATATGCAACTGCTGCCGTCGACAACATTGCACCTATGACGAATCGATCCATTTGAACCATGAGAGGGCTGACGATATTTGTGACCGTCATCCAGCCACCGAATCGAAACAGCTGTGGAAGCAAACGCCTGTCAAAGCGATACGATAGTGCATCCGGCATTTCGCCGCGTAGGCATAACCAGAATGCAACGCAGGTCAGTAATCGGACAGCAAGCAGCGAGGCAAACACGCCAACCAAACTATTGGAGAAAGGAAGCAGACACAACGGCGCAACGAACATTAGCACCCCTAGAGGTATTCGCACTAGGTTGACTAATTTAAACGCATGCTTAGCTTCCAATGCCCCTCGGAAGGCCGCGGCAAGCATAACCGCCGGGAGCGCCGGAGTGAGCGACAAAAGTGCCCAATACGTTTCAGTGCGCAGTTCAGAGGGGATCTTTAGCGCGCTATAGGCTATCCAATGAGCTGATATGCCAAGGACCATCATGGCAACCAGTCCTAGTATTGCCATTGCCGCAGTACCGGTCCATAGCAAGGGGCCGACCGATCTATGGCGGCCCTGAGCAATGCGCTGAGCAAGCAGTTGAGTAAGAGCTCTACCGATGCCAAGATCAAACAGACTAAAATAGCCGATCAGCATCCACGCGATAGTCAATAAGCCGAATCGATCTACGCCCAGATGCTTAACCAAAATCGGGATGCTGATCAACGCGGCAACTAGTGGAGCGATTTGTCCGAACAGGTTCCACCCGACATTGCGGAGAAATGACAACGAGAGGCCTTTCGCTTTGCTGTTTTCGGTGGACTGCATTAGAGAGTTGGGCGTTGCACTTGAATTCGATGTTATCAAATTACTTCTTTAGAGATTATGTGCGAAAGCGGTGTCTCCGATCGTTGCACCACACCCTGACATGCTCAGTCGTAGAAATCGGCGTCTACTAAACGCTTAGCCGCGGCGTCCTTTGCTGCCAGTAGAGGCTCGCCTTTGAATGGCCATTCAATGCCGATATCCGAATCATTCCAAAGCACGCTTCGCTCATGCTCGGGATACCAATAGTCTGTAGTTTTGTAGAGAAATTCCGCGCTATCGGAAAGAACGACAAAACCATGCGCAAATCCCTCTGGAACCCAAAGTTGTCGCTTATTTTCTGCAGAAAGTACCGCCCCTGCCCATTTACCAAAATTTGGTGAGCTCTTGCGCAGATCCACCGCAACATCGAAAACTTCCCCCGCAACGACTCGGACTAGCTTGCCTTGTGGTCGCACAACCTGATAGTGCAGACCGCGCAGCACCTTATGAGCGGAACGGGAGTGATTATCCTGTACGAAGGCTCGCTGGCAACCGGTCGCCACTTCGAAACTCTTAGCGTTGAAGCTCTCAAAGAAAAACCCTCGCGCATCACCGAATACTTTAGGCTCAAGGATAAGAACTTCAGGAAGCGAGGTCGGAATAGTAGTTAGATTCATGCGACGTGCTCAGCGACGATTTGTTTGAGATAGGCACCATAACCATTTTTTGCTAGGGGTGCCGCTAGCTTTTCGACTTGCTCGAGCGAAATCCAATTTTTTCTGTACGCAATCTCTTCAGGACAAGCCACCATCAAGCCTTGACGTTTTTGCAGTGTGGCGATAAATGCGGCGGCCTCGAGTAACGAGTCGTGAGTCCCAGTGTCCAACCACGCATAGCCACGCCCCATGATTTCTACATCCAGCGAATCTTGCTCCAGATAGCGCTTATTAACATCCGTAATCTCGAGTTCGCCACGCGCAGAAGGCTTAATGTCCGCGGCGATATCACACACCTGCGTGTCATAGAAATACAAGCCTGTGACAGCATAGTTCGAGCGTGGTTTGCTTGGTTTCTCCTCCAACGACAAAGCGCGGAAGTTTTCATCAAACTCGACTACGCCATAACGTTCGGGATCGTGGACATGATAGGCAAACACCGTGGCTCCTCGATCCTGTTGAGAAGCTCGTTCCAGTTGTTTGATCAAATCATGACCATGAAATATATTGTCACCAAGAATCAACGCCGAAGGATCATTGCCGACAAAATCTCGACCAATGATGAACGCTTGCGCCAGCCCGTCCGGCGAAGGCTGTACCGCGTATTGCAGGTTAAGCCCCCACTTGCTGCCGTCACCCAGCATTTCAGTAAAACGCGGTGTGTCTTCCGGTGTGGAAATGATGAGAATGTCTCGAATCCCCGCCAGCATCAGCGTAGACAGCGGGTAATAGATCATCGGCTTGTCGTACACCGGCAGCAGTTGCTTTGAAACCGAGCGGGTGATCGGGTAGAGCCGAGTGCCGGAGCCTCCGGCCAGGATAATGCCCTTGCGCATAGCGAGTCGTTCAGGAAAGGATTTGGTCCAACAGGAGATGAATGCCCCGTTGCCAGTCTGGCAGATGTACGCCGAATGTTTCGACAAGCTTGCCCGTGTTCATGCGGGAATTGGCAGGCCGCGGCGCCGGCAATGGGTATGCGGTTGCCGGAATGGCCTCGATGCGATCCGGATCGACCTTGAGTTCGACCCCGAGCGCCTTGGCGTAACGCAGTACGGCGGTGGCGTAACCGTGCCAGGTCGTTTCACCCGCAGCAGCCAAGTGGTACACGCCGGACGGAAACGCTGCGCGATCGCCGGCCAACCAGGCCCGGGCGACAATCTGCGCGGTCACGTCTGCAATGAGTGCAGCCGTGGTGGGCGCGCCAAATTGGTCTGCAATCACGCGCAGGCTGTCTCGCTCGCGGCCGAGCTTCAGCATGGTCTTGGCAAAGTTGCCGCCATGCGCCCCAGCCACCCAGCACGTGCGCATGACCAACGCAGTCGCGCCCGACTGCGCGATCGCCTCTTCGCCGGCAAGCTTGCTCTTGCCATAGACCGACTGAGGATTGACGGGGTCGGTCTCGACATAGGCGCCGTCCTTGGTGCCGTCAAAGACATAGTCGGTGCTGTAGTGCACCAGGAGGCTGCCGAGGGCACGTGTCTCTTCAGCCAGCACGCCCGCTGCCGTGCTGTTGACGGCGAATGCCGTCTGGGCGTCTGTCTCGGCCTTGTCGACGGCGGTGTAAGCGGCGGGGTTGACGATGACGTCGGGGCGGTACTCGCGTACCACCTTGCGCAGCATGTCGGGCCGAGTGAGGTCACATGTGGCACGGTCCAGGGCAATCACGTCGCCCAAAGGCGCAAGGCTGCGCCGGAGCTCGAAGCCGACCTGACCGTTGCTTCCGGTCACCAGCAGGCTAGGGATGGGGCGCGCCTTATGCTGCATACTGCTTCGCAACCCAGTTCCGGTATTCGCCCGACACAACGTCCTGCACCCAAGCCTGGTTGTCCAGATACCACTGAACGGTCTTCCGGAGGCCGGTCTCGAAAGTCTCGGCCGGTTTCCAGCCAAGCTCACGCTCGAGCTTACGAGCATCGATCGCGTAGCGGCGATCGTGCCCGGGGCGGTCTTTCACGAAGGTGATCTGATCACGATAGGAGCCAGCAGCCTTCGGCTTCAGTTCATCAAGCAGATCGCAGAGGGTGTAGACCACATCGAGGTTGGTTTTCTCGTTCCAGCCGCCTACGTTGTACGTCTCACCCAGGCGCCCGCGCGCGAGTGCCTCCCGGATGGCAGCACAGTGGTCGCCCACGTACAGCCAATCGCGCACATTCTGGCCGTCACCGTACACCGGCAGCGGTTTGCCGCTGAGCGCATTGGTGATCATTAGCGGAATCAGCTTTTCCGGAAAATGGTACGGACCGTAGTTGTTGGAACAGTTGGTCGTCAGGACCGGCAGCCCGTACGTATGGTGATAGGCCCGCACGAGGTGGTCCGATGCTGCCTTGGACGCGGAGTACGGGCTGTTGGGTGCATAGGGCGTGGTTTCGGAGAACTGCGGATCGGTCGGGCCGAGCGAGCCAAAGACCTCGTCCGTCGAAACATGCAGGAAGCGGAATGCAGCCTTGGCTTCGTCGTCGAGCCCACTCCAATAGGCGCGTGCCGCCTCCAGCAGGGTGAAGGTGCCGACGATGTTGGTCTGAATAAACTCCCCGGGACCGTGGATGGAGCGGTCTACGTGGCTTTCGGCAGCAAAGTGAACCACCGCGCGCGGCCGGTATTGTGCGAACAGCCGGTCGAGCGCAGCACGATCGCAGATGTCCGTTTGCGAAAATACATGACGCGAATCTTGCTCGACTGCCGCCAGCGTCTTGCGGTTGCCCGCGTAGGTCAGTTTATCGACGTTGACGATACCGTCAGCGCTCGGGTCCGCTAACCAGTTCAGAACGAAATTGCCACCAATAAAGCCGGCACCGCCGGTGACCAGAATGTAGGACAAACTGTGTACTCCTTGCCGCGCCTTCCGCGTGCCTCGGGAATCCGCCCTGCCGCCCCTGCGGGGACCAGCGGAAATTGTCAAATTTTGAGGGAAGTCGCGTATTCTATCTGACCCCCGTACATGCCCTGCTAAAGCGCTCGATCTTTTTGTAGCGCGTTGTAACAATTGCGATTGCAACACCTCGTCCGGTTCAAATGCGCGGCTGAGTGCACATGGAACATCTGCAAAAGACTCCCCACGCCATCGGCGACCTCCAAGGCTGCTGCTCCCCCCTCCAGACTCTGCTGGCCGCTCTCCCCGCCAACGCTCCCCTGCGCTTCGTCGGCGACCTCATCAACCGCGGCCCCGAGTCGCTGGCCACGCTGCGCCAAGTCATCGCACTTTGCGAGACCGGCCGTGCACGCACCGTCCTGGGCAACCACGACATCCACCTATTGGCCGTAGCTGCGGGAGTGCGCAAACCCGGCAAGCGCGACACGCTCGGCGACATCCTCTCCACGCCCGATAGCGACCAGCTCATCACATGGCTGCGTCACCAGCCGCTGGCCATCTTCGAAAACGGTTTCCTGATGGTGCACGCCGGCGTTCTGCCGCAGTGGACGACTGGCGACGTACTGGAGCTGGCCGGTGCGGTGGAGCGCGAACTGCGCAGCCCGCATTGGAAAGCCTTCCTGGCCGATGCGTTTGGCAACCATCCAGACAAGTGGAGCAATGATCTCGTCGGCATGGACCGCCTGCGTCTGACCATCAACGCCCTGACGCGCCTACGCTTCTGCAAGCCAGACGGCACGATGGAGTTCGACACGACGGATGCCGATGGCGCTCCGGACGGCCACATGCCGTGGTTCGACGTGCCGGGCCGCCGCACGCGCGGCACGCCGATCGTGTTCGGGCATTGGTCCACACGCGGGCTGGTGATGCGCGACGATGTGATGGGCTTGGATACCGGCTGCGTGTGGGGAGGCAAGCTTACGGCTGCCAAGCTGTCGCTCGCGCCGGCCGGACGTGACGTGATCCAGGTGGATTGCGAGCAGGCGCAGGACCCGCTCGCGCACAAAAAGAAATAGCCGGTTGACCTAGCCCGCGCGAGCGATCAGGTTGGCAACGGCTTCCTGGCTATGTGCAGCCAGCGCCCGGCGGTCCATCTCGGGGGCCACGGCGGGGCCTACGAACACCTCCACCACCAACGGCGGCCCGTTCAGCATGGCGTTGATCGTATCCATCATCGACAGATCGCCGATATACGCGGGAATGGTCGTCAACTCGCCCGTCGCGGCAATGCGATAGCGCAGCGCCAGCGGGCGGATCGGTGCGCCTGCGCTGACCGGCGCCTGAAAAAGGTTGGCGTGGAACGGCAGCAGCTGCAGCCCGTCAGACGTCGTCCCTTCAGGAAACACGCAAATGGCATCGCCAGAACGCATTGCATCGGCAATGACGTGCATGATGCGATGCGCATCGCGCTTGCGGGCGCGCTCGACGAACAGCACGCCGGTCTGCGCGCACAGCCAGCCAATCACCGGCCAGCTGCGGATCTCTGATTTGGCGACGAAGCGCGGCGGGTACCAACTGTTGATCGCGTAGATGTCGATCCACGACACGTGGTTGGACACCAGCATGGAGCCGGCCAGTTCCGGGCCCGCGACGGGCTCGCCATGCACCACGAGCGACACGCGGAAGAGCGCGAGCAACTTGCGCGACCACCGCTGAATCAGCGCCTGCTTGGTGTGCGGCTTGATCCACCAGAACAGCAGCGCGCACGTGATCAGGCCTTCGACCAGATGTACGAGCAAACGCAGCTTGCGCAGCACATGCTTGCGCTGCAGCGAGCTGGCCTCGGCGGGCGCGCTTGCCACGCGCTGATCAATGCCCGTCATAGGCAAGGTGGCCGGCGACCATTGTGGCGCGCACGCGGCCGGCCAGCTCAAAGCCCAGGTAGGGCGAGTTCTTGCCTTGGCTGCGCAGAGCGCGAGGCTCAAGTTTCCAGGTCGCTTCCGGATCGAACACACACACATCGGCCATCGCACCCACTTCCAGCGAGCCCGCACGCAGGCCCAGCACGCGAGCAGGCTCGCTGGTGATGCGGGCCAGCGCCTTCGAAAGCTCGACCTTGTGTTCGGTGGCCCAGCGCAACGTGAGCGGCAGCAGGGTTTCGAGGCCGGTCGCGCCCGGCGTGGCCTCGGCAAACGGTAGCAGCTTCTCGTCGTCATCCACGGGCGTGTGGTCGGAACAGATCGCGTCGATCGTGCCATCCGCCAGCGCACGCACGATGCCATCGCGGTCGCGCCCGGAACGCAGCGGCGGCACAAAGCGCATCTGCGAATTGAAGTAGCCGATATCGATGTCGGTGAGCGAGATATGGTGGACGTTCACATCGCACGTGACCGGCAGGCCTTCGGCTTTTGCGCGGCGTACAAGCTCGATGCCGGCGGCCGACGACAAACGGCACAGGTGAACGCGGGCGCCTGTGCTGCGAATCAGTTCGAAGATGGTGTGCAGGCGCACCGTCTCGGCGATTACCGGCACACCCGAGAGGCCCAGGCGTGAAGCCAGCGGGCCGCTTGCGGCCACGCCGCCCTTGCCCAGATACGGGTCTTCGGGGCGCAGCCAGACGGTGAAGCCAAAGGTCTGCGCGTATTGCAGCGCACGCATCAGCACTTGCGTGTCGGCCATCGGCGCATCGGTCTGCGAGAAGCCCACGCAGCCAGACTCTGTCAATTCGGCCATCTCCGTCAGCACCGCGCCCTTCAAGCCGACAGTGAGCGCACCGAGCGGATACACATGCGCCTGGTTCAGGTTGCGCGCGCGAAACTTGAGCATCTCGACCAGGCCGGGTTCGTCCAGCACAGGATCGGTGTCCGGCGGGCACACCAGCGAGGTCACGCCGCCGGCCATGGCCGCGGCCATTTCCGATTCGAGCGTGGCCTTGTATTCGAAACCCGGCTCGCGCAGGCGGGCGGACAAGTCAATCAGGCCCGGGCAAACAACCAAGCCCGTCGCGTCGATGGTCTTGTTGGCATGGAAATCTGCCGGCGCGTGGCCGACACCGACCACCTTGCTTGCCGCGATGTACAAGTCCTGTTGTGCGTCGATACCGTTGGCCGGGTCGATCAGGCGGCCGCCTTTGATATGCAGTTTCATTGCTCTTCTTAGTCGTTGTTGCCAGCCACGATGCCCATGACCGCCATGCGCACCGCGATGCCGAACGTCACCTGATTCAGGATCACCGATTGCACACCGTCGGCCACGGCGGAGTCGATCTCCACGCCGCGGTTCATCGGGCCGGGGTGCATGACGATGGCGTCCGGCTTGGCCAGCGCCAGGCGGTCCTGCGTGAGGCCGTAGGCCTTGAAGTATTCCTGCGCGGAGGGCAACAGCGCACCGCTCATGCGCTCGTTCTGCAGGCGCAGCATGATGACCACATCCACGCCCTTCAGGCCCTCTTCCATGTTGTGGAAGACCCGCACGCCCATGTGCTCCAGTCCGCCCGGCAACAGCGTGCGCGGGCCGATGGCACGCACTTCGGCGCAACCCAGCGTCGTCAGCGCGTGGATGTCGGAACGCGCCACGCGCGAGTGCAGGATGTCGCCGACGATCGCCACCGTCAGGTTGGAAAAATCCTTCTTGTAGTGACGGATGGTGAACATGTCGAGCAGCCCCTGCGTGGGGTGTGCATGACGGCCATCGCCCGCATTGATCACGTGCACATGCGGCGCCACGTGCTCGGCGATCAGGTACGGCGCCCCGGAACTGGCATGCCGCACGACAAACATGTCCGCCTGCATCGCCGACAGATTGTTGATCGTGTCGAGCAGCGACTCGCCCTTGCTCGTGGAAGACGCATTGATGTTCAGATTGATCACGTCCGCCGACAGCCGCTTGGCTGCGATCTCGAACGTGGTGCGCGTGCGCGTGGAATTCTCGAAGAACAGGTTGAACACGCTCTTGCCGCGCAGCAGCGGCACCTTCTTCACCTCGCGGTCGGAATCCGATACGGAGACGAACTGCTGCGCGGTGTCCAGCACGTGCGTGAGGATGTCGCGCGACAATCCCTCGATCGACAGCAGGTGCTTAAGCTCGCCGTTTTTCGTGAGCTGCGGGTTGGCAAAAGTCTTGGGCATGGAGAAACGAAAGGCGACGAGGTCAGTACAGGTCAGGTCAAAGCCGGTGCGGTGCGCGCTTGAAGTCAGGTGCCCTTGGGCTCGCGCGTGAAGGTGAAGCGCGCGGCAGCGCCCTCGCCGGCTTCGCTCAGCACGAGCGATTCATCGGCGGGCAGCGTGATGCGTTCCCCGATGTAATCCGGCGCAACAGGCAGTTGGCGTTCACCGCGGTCGACCAGCACGGCCAGTTCCACCGCCGCCGGACGGCCGTAGTCGAACAGCTCGTTGATGGCCGCGCGGATGGTGCGGCCGCTGGCCAGCACGTCGTCCACCAGGAGGATGCGGCGCTCGTTCACATCGAACGGCAGCGTGGTCGGTTGCGCCTTGGCGTGCAGGCCCTTCTTCGCGTAGTCGTCGCGGTGCATGGCAACGTTGACGACGCCGTATTCCGGCAGGCCAAGGTCATGCGCCAGCCGCTTGGCGATCCAGGCGCCGCCGCTGACAATGCCGGCCACCGACCAGGTGTGGCCGTCGGCCAGCCGCGTGCGCAGTTGTGCAACGAGGCTCTGGTACAGCGCCTCGGCATCGATCTGTTGCGATGTCATGCGTGTTCGTCGAAAAACTGTTGGAGGATGATGCGCGCGGCTTCTGCGTCGAGCACATCGTCGGAGGCACCGGCATCCTGCGCAGCGATGGACGAATAACGCTCATCCACCCAGGTGACCGGCAGACCATAGCGGCCGTGCAATTGATTGCCGAAGCGCTTGGCGAGCTTGATCATCGGCTGTTCCTCTCCGTCGGGGTGGACCGGCATGCCGACCACAAAACCCACAGGCTGCCATTCTCCGACCAGCCGGCTGATCTGCGCGAAGCGGAAATCGACCGAGCGGTTCGGAATGGTTTCCAGCGCCCGTGCCGAACGCGTGATGGAATTGCCGAGCGCCACGCCAATGCGCTTTTCGCCGTAATCGAATGCCAGCAAGGTGCCTTCTGCGGGCATGGGAGCGGGGGCCGGACGTGCCGGCTCAGGCATGCCCGGCCTCACCCGACAGCATGGCGGGGTTGATGCCGAGCAGATTCAGCGCCGCGGCAAACCGCGCTTCCGGAGGCACGTTGAAGATGATCTCGGGATCGGCCTGGACGGTCAGCCAGCCGTTGCGGCTGATTTCGTCTTCCAGTTGACCGGCACTCCAGCCGGCATACCCGAGGGTCAGGATGAAACGGTGGGGGCCGCCGCCCTGGGCGACGGCTTCCAGCACATCCTTGGAGGTGGTCATTTCCAGCCCGCCAGGGACCGCCAGCGACGACGAATACGCGCCCGTGGCGTCGTGCAGCACAAACCCGCGCTCGGTCTGCACCGGGCCGCCGTAGTACACGGATTGTTCTGCCAGGGGATGGATTTCGAGCTTGAGGTCGATCTTGTCGAACAGCGTCGCCAAGTCGATGTCGATGGGGCGGTTGATGACGAGCCCAAGCGCACCGCGCTCGTTGTGCTCGCACATGTACACGACCGTGCCCGAAAACGTGGAGTCCGCCATGCCGGGCATAGCGATCAGGAACTGATTCGTGAGATTGATAAGTGCGTCAGGCGAGGCCATGGGGGGAGTTTACCAAAAGCCCCCGGCCGCTGCCCCTCTCATTTGGAGGAATCGGCCTTCAGCGCAAGGTTTTTTGGGATTACGCATTGTGCCGCTTCAGGCACTTGGCCCGGTTGCATGGGGTGGCGTGGTGTTTAGCGCTTCCAGATCGGCGGCTTCCAGCCAGCGCCATTCGCCCGGCGCCAGATCCCCCAGCGACAACCCGCCAATGGCGCTGCGGTGCAAGCCAGCCACATGGTTACCGGCGGCGGCCACCATGCGTTTCACTTGGTGGTATTTGCCCTGCGTGAGCGCCATGCGCAAGTGGTGCGTGCCGACGCGCTCGGCCCAGGCGGCGGCAACGTTTTCATTTTCGTCAGCCAGCAGCACGCCGGCGCACAGCTGGGCGATCTGCGCCTCGGTCACGGGCTCGGCGGTGGTGATCTCGTACACCTTGGGCACCTGGTGGCGCGGGCTGGTGATGGTGTGGACGAACTGGCCGTCGTCGGTCAGCAGCAGCAACCCCGTGGTGTCCTGGTCGAGCCGCCCGACGCACTGCACGGCGCGCTCGCGCAGCGGCACCGGCAGCAGCGTGTACACGCTCGGATGATGTTTCGGCTTTTGCGAGCACTCCACGCCGGCCGGCTTGTTGAGCATCAGATAGGCGCGGGCGTGGTATGCCCAGCGTTCGCCGTCGACATCCAGGACCAGGCCGGCGGTATCGACCAGCGCATCGGGGCTTTCCATCTCGACGCCGTTGACGAAGACCAGCCCCGCGAGGACGAGGTCCTTGCAATAGCGGCGGGTGCCGAAACCCTGGGATTGGAGGATGCGATACAGCGGAAGACGGGAAGAATCAGCCATGACAACAACGTGAACAAAACAAAAAGGGGCGAATTTTGCGATACGCTCCGCCAGTCTAAAGAGCAACCGATTCCATCCGATGCCTTCCACCGCCCCAAGCCGCCAGCCTTACAACATCGGAGCGCACTTCCAGCGTGGTCTGGTGTGGTTCCGGCGCGATCTGCGGCACGTTGACCACGCGGCGCTGCATTATGCCTTGCGGCACTGCCGCGAGGTCTATTGCGTGTTCGTGTTCGATCGCGACATCCTCGACGCGCTGCTTGCGCGCGGGCTCAAGTCCGACCGCCGCGTCGAGTTCATCCGTGCGTCCATCGAAGAACTCCGCGGCGCATTGCGCGAGACCGGCGGCGACCTGATCGTCGTCCATGACCACCCACGCCACGCGATTCCGGAGATCGCGCGCCAGCTCAACGTCGAAGCGGTTTTCGCCAACCATGATGAAGAACCTTCTGCACAAGCCCGCGACGAAGCGGTGCGCAAAGCATTGGCGCAGCAGCCGTGCGCTTGGTTCGACTTCAAGGATCAGGTGATCTTCGAGCGCGACGAGATCCTGAATGGGCAAGGCAAACCGTACGGCGTCTTCACGCCTTACAAGAACGCCTGGTTGGCCGCGCTGACGCCGTTCGACTTGCGCGCGTATCCGACAGAGCCCTACTTCGGCGCGCTGGCGAAGCCGCCTGAGGCACTTGCGCACCCAACGCCGGCGCTGGAAGCGATGGGCTTCGCCCGCACCAATCTGTCGGAAATCGCCCTGCCCAGCGGCATGTCGGGCGGGCAAACCCTGCTCGACGAATTTGAAGAGCGCATGGACGACTACCATGCGCGCCGCGACTTTCCCGCCGTGCGCGGGCCCAGCTATCTGTCAACGCATTTGCGCTTTGGCACCGTGTCGATCCGCACGCTGGCCGCGCGTGCCCATGCCTCCATGCTGCGCGGCAGCCGGGGCGCGGCGACGTGGCTGTCGGAACTGGTCTGGCGGGATTTCTATTTCATGATCCTGCACCACCGCCCCGATCTGGCCGACGGCGCCGCGTTCCATCCGGAATTCGATCGTATCCGCTGGGTGGACGGCGACACTGGCGACGCGCGCTTTGAAGCGTGGAAGGCCGCGCGCACCGGTTATCCGCTCGTCGATGCGGCCATGCTGCAGATTTTCCAGAGCGGCTACATGCACAACCGCCTGCGCATGGTCGCGGCCAGTTTTCTCATCAAGGATCTTGGTATCGACTGGCGGCGCGGCGAGCAGTATTTTGCCGACGTGCTCAACGATTTCGACTTTTCCGCCAACAACGGCGGCTGGCAGTGGGCCGCGTCCAGTGGGTGCGACGCGCAACCGTGGTTCCGCATCTTCAACCCCGTCACGCAATCGGAGAAGTTCGACCCGCAAGGCCGCTTCATCCGCAAGTACCTGCCGCAACTGGCGAAGCTGCCCGACAAGTACATCCATGCGCCATGGACGGCACCGGCCAATGTGTTGAAGGAAGCAAGCGTGGTACTGGGCGAGACGTATCCGCTGCCCATCGTCGACCACGCGGCCGCCCGCGCAGCAACGCTCGACCGCTATGCCGTCACCAAGGCACATCGCACATCGGGCGCTGAGGCTGCGGCACTCAGCAAAGCCGGCGCCGACGATTGAAGATCACCACCCGCCAAAAACTACGGGCCGGTGTGTTACCGGCCCGTAGTTGTTTCTGCGAAGCGTCTCGTCAGCCTGCCTTGGCCGCCGGTGCGCGCTCGCCGATGAGGTTGCGCAGATGCTGTAGCAACTCCTCTTCGTTGTACGGCTTGCCCAGGTAGACGTTCACGCCGATCTCCGCTGCGTAACGGCGGTGTTTGTCCGCCGTACGCGAGGTGATCATGATGATTGGCGTGGCGCCGATACGTTCGTCCGCACGCACGTTGCGTGTGAGGTCGAAACCATCCATGTGCGGCATTTCGATGTCGACGAGCATTGCGTCGGGCGTGATCTCCTGCAACTGACGCAGCGCATCCACACCGTCGCGTGCGAGCACGGCCTGGTAGCCGGAGCGCGTAAGCAAACGCTGCGTGACCTTGCGCACCGTAAGCGAATCGTCGACCACCATGACGATCGGCTGTGTGGCGAGGCCCGGCACGGCGTCGGTGCTGCCGTCGCGCTGCAGCTCGGCCACGGCGCCCGTGGCTTCCGGGTCTGACAGGCTGCGTGCAACCGCTTCGCGCTCAAAGCGCTGCGTGAGCACCACAGGGTTGTAGATCAGCACGATCTCGCCGTCGCCCAGCGTCGTTGCACCGGCAATACCTTCCAGACGCGCAAGGTGCGGGCCAATGTGCTTGACCACGACTTCGCGGTTGCCGATCACTTCATCGACATGCACGGCGGCGCGGTCAGCACCGTTGCGCACGACCACGGCCGGCGAGTACTTGCGCCCGCTTGTGACAGACGTCGCTTCTTCAAGCAGCGCGCCAAAGTAGTGGAACGGCACGGGGCCCGTCGGCAGTTGCAGCGCGGCGGCGTTGTACGCCTCGGCCAGCGCCTGCGGGCGCAGTTGCTGCACGTGGTCGATCATGCCCGACGGAATCGCGTACACACGCTCGCTCACACGCACCAGCAGCACCTGCGTAATCGCAGTCGTCAGCGGCAGGTGGATGGTGAAGCGCGTACCGACTTCCGGCGTGGTCTGCAGCGAAATCCGGCCGCCCAGGGCGACGGTTTCCGCACGCACCACGTCCATGCCCACGCCGCGGCCGGCCAGTTCCGACACCTGATCGGCCGTGGAGAAGCCCGGCGTGAAGATCATCTCGGTGAGGCGCGCGTCGCTGGCTTCTTCGTCGGCAGCCAGCAGTTGACGCTCCAACGCACGCGCGCGGATGCGATCGAGGTTCAGGCCCGCGCCGTCGTCGACGAAGTGCAGGACGACTTCGTTACCTTCCTGCTGCACTTCGAGCGTCAGTTCACCGGCGGGTGCCTTGCCCTTGGCGCGGCGCTCGTCGGCCGATTCAATGCCGTGCGCAACCGCATTCCGAATCATGTGTTCCAGCGGGCCGCCCATGCGGTCCAGCACGCTGCGATCCAGTTCTACCGTACCGCCCTTGATGAACAGCCGGACTTCCTTGCCGGTTTCCGCTGCTGCCTGGCGCGCCACGCGATACAGACGGTCGGCCACGGTATCGAACTGCACCATGCGCGCACGCATCAGGCTGCGCTGCAGACCGCGCGTGAGGCGCGCCTGCGTTTCCAGATCGAGCGATGCCTGATCGAAACCGCGGAACAAGTTCTGCTGCACCGTCGCCACGTCGTTGACGGACTCGGCCATCATCCGCGTGAGTTCCTGCAAGCGCGTGAATCGGTCGAACTCCAGCGGGTCGAACGACTCGTCGTGCGCAGCCGCATCAGCAATGCGCGACTCCATCTGCGTTTCGGCCTGGATTTCGATCTCACGCACCTGCGAGCGCAAACGCGCCACGTTGTCGTTCAGTTCCGACAGATAGGTCTTCAGCGCATCGACTTCCGACTCAAGGCGCGCACGCGCCGCTCCGACTTCACCCGCATCGTTGATGAGCGAATCGAGCGCACGCGCCTGCACCCGCACCATCGCGCGCTGGCGTTCGGCCACTTCCAGCGCCTCGGCTTCGGGGCTGCGCGTGCCGGCCAAATCTACGCTGGTGGCGGCCACTGCAGGCAGCATCGAACTACCGGACGGGCTTTGCGTTTCGGACGATGCCTGCGTGGCATCGGCGGCATCCGCAAGGCCGGCATCGAGCGGCAGCAGGTTGCCCGCGCCCAGCGCATCGACGTGCGCTTGAATGCGGTCGAACCACACGTAGAGCTTGCGGAACAGCGCGTCGTCCACGCGGTTCTGCCGCAGGCCGCCTTCAATGGCACTTTCCATTTCGTGCGCGGCCTGACCCAGCGTCATGGCACCGGCCATGCGCGCACTGCCCTTGACGGTGTGCAGGTTGCGCAGGAGGAGGCCGGCGGCATTGCGGTCTTGCGGCGCGGCTTCCCAAGCGCGCAGATGCTGACCCAGCTCGGGCAGCGCGACGTGCGCTTCTTCCAGGAAGATCTCAAGCAGCGCCGGGTCGAGCGCGTCTGCCGGCGCCTGGCGGACCAGTTCACCCACGGCAGGTTCGGCAACCGGCGACTCGTGCACCGGCACGAACGTCGGCGCAACCGGTGCCGGGTCAAACTCGGGCTCGCCAGCCGAACCGGCAGTTTCATTCTCGGCCTGTTCGGCTTCGGAGAAGGCAGCGGGTGCCGGCTCCAGCGGCAGGCGCGGCCGCACGAGCAGGCGCTCGCACAGCTCGTCCAGGCTGCGGCGCAGCGGCTCGTCAGTGTCCGGCCACAGGCTGGCGGCAAATTGATGCAGCATGCCGCGCATGCGCTCGACGGCTTGATCGAGCAGACGGAAATCGCCCGGATGCATCGCCACTGGCCGGCTGTTCAGGTTCAACAGCACCTGCTCCAGCGCCCCAGCCAACTGGCGCACGGGCTCCAGCTCAACCACGGCGGAACTGCCTTGCAGCGTGTGCGCGGCGCGCAGGGCCAGCTCGCTCGGCGGCGTGCGGCCTTCGTGGCGCCACTCCGAGAAATCCACACCCAGGCGGCGGATCAGATCATCGGCTTCCTGCAGGTAGACGTTGTACAGCGCCACGCTGATGCGGACCGGACCAATCTCCTTTACACCATCGTCGTGCGGTAACTCTTCCGGCTCGCCGGTCTGCGCGAACGGGAATGGGATCACCTTGGCGTCGGCATCGGCGGCAAGCGGTTCAGCGGCGGCTTCCTGATGCGCCTCTTCAACGTGCTCTGTAACCGGCTCGACGCCCTCATGCTCGACGACCGGTGCGGTGGCGTCGGACACCGGCGCCTCGGCTTCAGGGATCGCTGGTTCGTCGTCCCATGTGAGCGCGACCGCGTCTTCGGCTTCAGCAACGGGGGCATCCGGCGCGGCCAATTCCAACGACGGTTCAGCGACTGCGTCGTGCGATGCGGTTTCAGCCGCCGGCGCTTCCACCCGATGCGGCTCTGCGTATTCAGCGGCCGGAGCAGCTTCGGCTGGCTCAGACGTCGGCACGGCCTCCAGCCACACGAATGGGCCGCCATGGCGCACGCGCTCTGCGGCGGCGACCAGCGGTTCGATGGCGTGATCGGCTTGGGGCGTTTGCGCGATGGCAGCGGCCCACGTCGACAACTCGGACTCGGCGCGCGTGAGGAGCGCGGCCAGGTCAGGCGTCGGCACACGGCTCTCGGCCAGCCAGACATTCATCACCTGCTCGATGGCCCAGGCCGCTTCGCCATAGCGCGTGAGCCCGACCATGCGGCCCGAGCCCTTGAGCGTGTGGAACGCGCGGCGCAGCTGCGTAAGCAAGTCCAGGTCCGAACCGGCAGCCAGACCGCCGGTGCCCATGTCGGCAGCGGCCTGCAGACCCTGCAGATCGGCGCGCACGCCGGCTAGCACTTCTTCGGCTTCAGACAGGAAGATGTCGAGCAGCTCGGCATCAATGGATTGGGTATCCCGTGCGGCAGTTGGCGCAGGTGCGGCGGCGGCAGGCGCGGCAACCGGTGCAGCCAATGCGGCCTGCATCCGCTCAAGCGCGCCGGGGCTGCCAACCTGCCATGCATCGAACTGGGCCAGCGCCTCTTCCAGGCGGCGTCGGCGAGCCGGATCGTCGTCGATGGCGGCGGCATCGCGCGCTTCCTGCAGCGCAGTGCGCAGCTCCGCAGCCAGCGGGTCGGTCGGGTCGACCGGTTGCTTGGCCAGCAGGCGATCGAGCAACGATTGCAGCGGCGACGCCGCATCGGCGTTGGCCGCGTCTGCGCCGGACTGCGTTTCGGACTGAGGCTCGCGGCGGGCCAGCATGCCGGATTCGGTATCGAAGACGAACTCGCGCCATGCGGTCTCGCGCGCATTCGGGGTCAACTGGCCTTCGATGACGATCTCGTCGACTTGGCCACCGGTCAACTCTGTGCCGGCGGAGAGTGCATCCAGCAGGGCCTGCAGGCCGCTGACGTTGGCGGCCAGCGCGGCCAGGTAGCGTTCGCGATCGGCGGTTGCGCCTTCGCCCGCAGCTTGTAGAGCGTTGATGGTCGACTGCGCAGCTTCGGTGGCATGCACCGCCTCATAGGCGTCCAGCGCGGCGAAGGCGTTTTGCATCTCGCCGAACAGACGGGCGGCTTCCTGAAGACCGCCGCTTTCTTCGCCTTCGCGCTCGAAAGCATCGAGGTGCGTTTCGGCGGATGCCAGCTGCGTTTGCAGTGCGCGAACCTGTTCAGCACGCGTGCGGCGTTGCACAGCTTCTCCGGCCAGCAGCGTGAGCCATGCAGGTGCCGGCACGGCCTGACCGTCTTGCGCGACGCGGGCGTGTTCGGCCAATTCACTGCAGCGAGCGGCAAACCACGCGCTGCGCAAATCGCCGGATTCACCATGCAGCGCCCACGGGCGGGCCAGCATGCGCGATAGGAATTGCAGCGTAGGGGCAACGTCCTGCCCGGCAGCTTCGGTCAGGCGATTCGACAGCTCAGACAGCGCCGGCTGACCGAGCGCATCGGCATGCAGCGCCAGCGTCTGCAGTGCAGCGTCGAGTTCGTCCGCAGCGGGCGCAGGTTGTTGGCTCAGTGTTTCGAGCGAGCGGCCGACGCGTTGCAGCGTGTCGCTGGTATCCGTCGGCAGCAGCGCGTAATACTGGCGCGTGTGCAGTGCGCCAGCCGGTGCGTGCGTAGGCGGAATCGCAAAGGCCTCAACACACGCCACGATGTCCGGGCCGAGCGTGTCGTCGCCCACCGGCGTTGCCGGCGCGTTGCTGTACGCCATGCCGGCCAGCAAATACAGCGCGTCGGTCAGCAGGCCTTGCGGCAGATGGACATTGTTGTGCGAGTACTGGCGCAGCAGCAGGTTGACGCGTGCGGCGAGGCGCTTGGCGGTCATGTCGGCCGGCACCAGGCCAGCACGCAGGGCACCAAAGGTCAGGGCCAGCACGAGCCACAGATCGCGGTGCAGATCGTCTCCGGCGCGGCGCGGTTCACGCTCAAGCGCGCGGATGCCATGCAGCAGGTCTTCCAGCGGGGCGTAGGCCGCTGCGGCGGCCGACGGATCCACCACCGCTCCATCGGCGTTCGAGGCCGGCGCCCGCAGCGCGGTCAGCAAGGCGAGCTCGAACTTGCGGCGCAGGCGCGCCAGGCCCGGCAGATCGCGCGAGGGCAGCAGTAGCGCCGGCAGGTGCCGCAACTCATCGGCCCACAGGTCGGCCGGATGGATGCGCTCTTCGCCCAGGCGGGTCAGCACGGCCTGATACGGCTGGAACAGGCGCAGCGGCTCTTCGCCCATACCGGCCATCAGGTCGGCCACGTATTCCTGCAACGCCTGCACGGCGCGCGAGAACACATCCAGCGTCTGGGCGTCGGCTGGAACGGTGCCGGCATCCACTGCCTCAAGCAGGCGCTTGGCGGCCTGGCAATACACGTCGACACCGCGCAGGCCGACGATCAACAGCGCGCCGGCGGCCTGGTGCAGATACTGGCCGGCCAGGCGCAGCGATGTCGTATCGCGCGCACCGATGACCTCCGGATCGGCGATGACATCGGCTGCGTATTCGCCGAACTCGCGCACGGCATCGTCGAGCGCGGCGCGCATGTTGGGCGCAACCCACGCCAGCGCGGAGAGATCACGTGCGGGCACGGCGGCTTTCGGACGAACCGCGGGGGCCCCGGTCGCCTCAAGCGAGGCAGGATGGGACTGGGCGGGCTCGGCGGCAGATTGATGACGCATGTGTGCTTCCAAAAAGCAGGTGGCGGTTGCCGCGATTGCCCCGGGGTGGCCCCTTCGGCGTTCCCGCCCGAAATCCAGTGGTGACGAGATCAGGCGATGCGGAACCGCGCCACGGAGTCACGCAGTTCTTCAGCAAGCTGCGTCAGCTGGCGCACCGACTGTGCGGTCTGGCGCGTACCCGTGGAGGTCTGCTCCGTGATATGCAGGATCTGTTCGATGTTCTGCGCAACGTCCGAAGCCAGCGTCGCTTCGTGCGACGTCGTCTGCGAAATGCTCTCAATCAGTTCGGCAAGCTGGCGCGACACGCGGCCGATCTCCACCAGTGCGGCACCGGCGTTATCGGACAGCTTCGCCCCTTCCACCACACCCGCCGTGCTGCGCTCCATGGCGTGAACCGCGTCTTGCGTGTCGGTCTGGATGGTGCGGATCAGCGCCCCGATCTGCTTGGCTGCCTCGGCAGAGCGTTCTGCCAGGCGCTGCACTTCTTCTGCCACCACCGAGAAGCCGCGGCCCGCTTCACCAGCCGATGCGGCCTGGATCGCCGCGTTCAGTGCCAGCACGTTGGTCTGCTCGGTAATGTCCGAGATCAGCTCAACGATTTCACCGATCTCCTGCGACGACTCGCCCAGGCGCTTGATCCGCTTCGAGGTTTCCTGAATCTGATCACGGATGTCGTTCATGCCCGTGATGGCGTTCTGCACGGCCTGCTGACCTTGCTCGGCAGCAGCCAGCGAGGCGCGTGCGACGTTGGCCGATTCGGCTGCGCCGCGCGAGACCTGCGTAATGCGGTCCGCCATCTCCACCACCGACTGACCGGTCTGGCGAATCTGGCGCGATTGTTCTTCCGACGCGGCCACCAGGCTTTCCGACGTGGTCTGCACCGCCGACGATGCCTGCGTCACCTGCTCGGCCGTCTGCTGCACCCGGCCGACCAGCTCGCGCAGTTCTTCCACGGTGTAGTTCACCGAGTCGGCGATGGCGCCGGTAATGTCTTCCGACACGGTGGCCTGCTTGGTCAAGTCACCGTCTGCAATGTCCTGCAGCTCGTTCATCAGACGCAGAATTGCAGCCTGGGTGGAGTCGTTGTTGCGCTTTTCCACCATCCGGCGCTCTTCAGCTTCGCGCTGACGGGCTTCTGCTTCCATCGTACGCACGCGCGAATCGCGCAGGTACAGGGCGGCCAGGCCAGCCAGGCAGACCACGGTCAGGATGGCCGACAGCACCACCGCACCGAGCGTCACCGGACGGCTGCGCACGCTGCCGGCATAGGCCGACTGCAGGTCCGACAGGTCGGCACGCAGCTTTTCGTTGTCGTTGAAGATCTGCTGCTGGGCGCGCTTGGCAGCGATCAGGCCCGGCAGGTTTTCCAGAATGATCTGCGTGGTCTTCTGCACGTTGTCGAAGCGGGTCGACAGCTCTTGCAGGTAGCCCTTCGTCTCGGCATCGGTGGCAGCCGACAGGCGCAGCGCTTCCGAGCCGTTGAGCAGGCCGTTCAGGGTTTCGCGGAAGGTGTTGGTGTCCTTACCGAGCAGGAACGCCGTTTCCGGGTTCACGCCTTCGCCGGCCAGGAACTCGTTCATGTTCTTACCCAGACGCTGCGTCAACATCACCAGCTGCGACGAGGCGGCCACTTCACGCGCCGGCGCGTTGGTCTGCAGCTTCATCGACGAGATCTGCTCGGCTTCTTCCAGCAGTTCGGGGTTCGACGCGTTGAACACGTTCAGCGTCTTACCCACCGCCACCAGCGTCTTTTCCTGCGCCAGAATGGCCTGGGCGCTCTTGTCGCTGCGCTTCCACTCTTCGATCGACTTGTCGAGCAGCGCTTCGGCATCGCCACCCGAGGCGCGTACACCGCGCTCGGAGTTGCCGTTCTTCAGCGCATCGAGGTTTTCCTGCAGACGCGCGCGGCTCTCCTTGAGCTGGGCGAATGCGTTGGTGTTACCCAGCAGCGCAACCGGCACCGCCTTGGCCAGACGCTGCGAGTGCATCAGCGTGTCACCGGCAATTTCAATCTGCACCGAACCGTTGTTGGCCTGGCGGTTATCCAGGTACACCGAGATCAGCAGGGCCAGCAGACCGACCACCAGGCCGATCGTGAACACGCGCTGCTGCGCGGCAAACGGCACGCGCTCCATCCAGCCGACCACGGCATCCATGGGCGAGCGGCCCAGTTGCGTGGGCGTGCCAGCAGGATTGTCGTCATCCGTATGGGACGCATTGTCCAACTGCGCCAACTGCACGGAAGCCGCCGACGCGCCCTCCGCTGCAACCTCCGGCGCCCCTGCCTCACCGGCACGGCGACCTGCGTTGAACCACTTGAACCCCATAGGACCCTCTTTTCTTGTCGATGCTGCCGTCCCGTTCTGTCGAGATCAGCCGCATGGATTTCCCGTCCGCGTCCGCGCCTTGTTCCATCTGGCGTGGTACGCACCTTCGGCGATGCCCGTGAATACACCTTGGCCACCTGGCGCGCCCTGTTGCACGCGCCTCGCACCGCCTCTTGCCCCTGCACACGCCGCTCCCGTTGCGGCGTGCCCAATCTTTCTTTCTCGTGTGCTCTACGGCTCTACGGCCTGATTGCCCACTCGCTTTACGTGCGGCTGCGACCGACCTGCAGGAACGCCGGATCGGCCAGCAACTGCCGCACATCCAGTTCGCGCCATTGCGTGCCCTGCGCATCGCTCCAGGCGCGTCCCAACCACGGGCGCCCCACTTCCGCCGTGGCTTCCGCAGGCTGCAGATCGCTCAGGCTGCGCAGGCCGGCCACGCGCGGCACGACAATCGCGCACGCACGCTGCGGGTCTTTGGACAGCACCACGATCTTGGCGCCGCTGCCACTGCCCGTCGGCGCTTCACCGCAGAACAGGCCGAAATCGATCACGCCGAGCAGATTGCCGCGCGCGTTCACGAGACCGAGGTACCACGGCTGTGTGAGCGGCACGCGTGCGGGCGGCTGGTAGTCCAGCACCTCGCCGGTTTCGGTCAGCGACAGCAGCCAGTGGTGCTCGCCGATCTGCACGCCCAGAAAGCCTTCCGTCGCCGACTTGGCGCGCGCCTCCTGCAGGCGGCGGGCCAGCATCGCCTGGTATTCGTGCAGGCGCTGGCGGGAGGTCAGGTTGGTGCGCTGTTCGTTCACGTCTGGCTCATGTCCGGTGCTGGGTCTTTGCTGCGCGCGGTCTCGACGTCGCGCTTCTAAACGAACTGTCGCAGCATCACTGCGCCAGCTTGGCGATCTTCTCGAGCAGCTCTTCGGCCTTCACCGGCTTGACGATGTAGTCCGATGCGCCCTGGCGCATACCCCACACGCGGTCGGTCTCCAGGCCCTTGGTCGTGCACATGATCACGGGGATGCCCTGGAAGCGCTCGTCCTTCTTGATGGCGCGGGTTGCCTGGTAGCCGTTCTGGCCCGGCATCACCACGTCCATCAGGATCAGGTCGAAGGTTTCGGCTTCGAGCTTGGTCATGGCCTGCTCGCTATCGGCAGCGACCGTCACCTTGAAACCGTTCTTGCCGAGAATCTCCGACAGGTGCAGCGCTTCGGTCGGAGAATCATCGACCACCAACACTTTCTTGATTGCCATACAAACAGTCCTTCATTAAGAGAGATGCCGTCACTGCGCGGCGGCTTGCGCCACCGGCAAATGCGTCTGGACCGCCTCCAGCAGCGCTTCCTTCGAGAACGGCTTGGCGAGATGGTCCACCGCCCCGACCGACTTGCCCCGCGCGCGGTCAAAAATTCCGTCGCGCGAAGACAGCATGATCACAGGCGTGGCATGAAACTTTGGGCTTTTCTTGATCAGCGAGCAGGTCTGGTAGCCGTCTAGATTGGGCATCAGGATGTCGCAGAACACGAGATCGGGCTTCAGGTCACCCACCTTGGCCAGTGCGTCGAAGCCGTCTTCGGCCAGCACGACCTGGCACCCGGCCTGGGTGAGGAAAATCTGCGCGGTACGGCGAATGGTGCTGGAATCGTCGATTACCAGCACTTTGCAGCCTGTCAGGGAATGCGCCAGCGGAGAGTTCGCCAGCGGTTGAGAGTCAGCCAGTTGTTCCACCCGCGCGGATTGCATCATGTTCTCGCAGTGCGCGACCACGGGTCGCCACGACATTCTGACCGGATGGATCGCGGCAAATCGCCACGCAGCGTGCCCTCCAAACGGAAAAGGCCCACGCTGGCGACGACTTCAAAACTACGCCCCCCGGCCCGCTTATGAAGTGTGAAGCTCAGAATTTGACGAAGTGTGACAAGTCACCTATTCGCCGTCAATGGCGCCGGCCGTCCGCCGGGCGCTTGTGGCATGGAAGCGACGAGCCCATTCATCGAACCGTCACTTCCTGATACTTGGCTGTCAGCAAGAGGGCAAACACTCACTTGCTGACGGGAGACAGGTCAGATCCGGATCAGATCTGCACCATTTCGAAGTCTTCCTTGCGCGCGCCGCACTCGGGGCACGTCCAGTTGATGGGCACGTCTTCCCACTTCGTGCCAGGCGCAATGCCGTCGTCCGGGGCGCCTTGTTCTTCGTCGTAGATCCAGCCGCAAATCAGGCACATCCACGTCTTGTATTCAATCTGTTGTTCCATAGGGCAAAGCTTCGGTGGGTTCCGTCTATTAAAATGGCAGGCCAGATGGTACCGAATCACGCCCGGCTGCGCCAGAACAGGCACCGGGCAGACACGGTGTTTGACCGCATCCAACCCGGATCTGCGGCAAACCACCACATAATCGCCTCGAACCGCCTTTAAACCGTGCCGCAGCGCCGCTCAGCCCGGCGCCACGCTCTCTCCGAACACCCTCCATGTCGACTCCCTCCCGCAGCGCCGCCCTGTTTGAACGTGCCCAGAAGACCATCCCCGGCGGAGTGAACTCGCCGGTACGCGCCTTCCGCTCGGTGGGCGGCACCCCGCGCTTCATTGCCAAGGCAGCCGGCCCGTACCTGTGGGACGCCGACGGCACGCGCTATATCGACTACGTCGGCTCATGGGGCCCGATGATCGTCGGACACGCGCACCCGGACGTCGTGCGTGCCGTGCAGGACGTGGCAGCCGACAGCTTCTCGTTCGGCGCGCCTACCGAGGCCGAAGTCGTCATGGCCGAGGAAATCTGCAAGCTCGTGCCGTCGATCGAGCAGGTGCGGCTCGTGTCGTCGGGCACCGAAGCGACCATGAGCGCCCTGCGACTGGCCCGCGGCTTTACCGGGCGTGACCTGATCGTCAAGTTCGAGGGCTGCTACCACGGTCACGCCGACAGCCTGCTGGTCAAGGCCGGTTCGGGCCTGCTGACGTTTGCCGATACGACGCAGAACGCGCCCTCTTCCGCCGGCGTGCCGGAAGACGTGGTCAAGCACACGATGGTGCTGCCATACAACGACGTCACCGCGCTGCGCGAGGCGTTCGCGCGCCACGGCAAGGAAATCGCCGCCGTGATCGTCGAGCCGGTGGCCGGCAACATGAACTTGGTGCGTGGCAGCAACGAATTCCATCAGGCCATGCGCGCGCTGTGTACCGAGCACGGCGCCGTGCTGATCTTTGACGAGGTGATGACGGGTTTCCGCGTGGCGCTCGGTTGCGCGCAGGCGCTGTACGGGATCAAGCCGGACCTGACGTGCCTGGGCAAGGTGATTGGCGGGGGCATGCCGGCCGCGGCGTTTGGTGGCCGCCGCGACATCATGGGATTCCTGGCGCCGCTAGGCAACGTGTACCAGGCGGGCACATTGTCGGGAAATCCGCTGGCCGTGGCGGCTGGCCTGACCACGCTGCGGCTGATTGCTGCGGAGGGTTTCCATGACAGGCTCGCTGTCCAGACACGAAAACTGGTGGATGGGCTGGCCGAAATTGCGCGCGAGGCTGGCGTGCCGTTTGCCGCTGACAGCGTGGGCGGCATGTTCGGCATCTACTTCCGCGAAGGCGTGCCGACGAGCTTTGCTGAAGTCACCAAGAGCGATGTTGGGCGCTTCAATGCGTTCTTCCATGCGATGCTGGATCAGGGCGTCTATCTGGCACCGTCCGCGTTTGAGGCGGGTTTCGTGTCCGCCACGCACGATGATGCGATTCTGGATGCGACGTTTGAGGCGGCCCGGAAGGCGTTTAAGGGTATTTGAGTTTCTTGTATTTGGGGGATGGGACTTGGCGGTGCATCCCCTGTTTCATCCCCTGCCGGGACTGAAAGGGGGATGGACCACCAACAAAAAACTCAAACCCGTCCAACCACCTCCCCTAACTCCCGCCCCAAACCCTCGGAAGCCATCATCATCGGCGCCCGCAACACATTGCGAATCAACCCCTCGGCAGCCAGCCAAGCCTTCAAAGGCCCAGGGTTCGTCTCGGCAAACAGCAACCGAATCACCGGTGCCAGCGCGTGATGCAACCGCCGCGCATCGTTCAACCGCTGCTCCTGCACCGCCCTTGCCATCTCGACAAACAGCTCCGTGCGGACATGCGCGGCAGCAATAATCGCCCCGACACCGCCGGCGCACAGCGTGCCGAACACCTGCGCATCTTCCCCGGCCAGCACCTGCAACCGCCCGTCGGCGATCAGGCGCTGCGTCTTGTCCGCGTCGCCGCCGCAATCCTTGATGCCGTGGATGTTGGGATGCGCCGCCAGCGCGAGCAGCGTTTCGGTGTCGATGTTTGCGCCGGTGCGATACGGAATGTCGTACAAGAGCACCGGCACAGGCGAGGCGTCGGCCAGTGCGGTGAAGTATTCGATGATCCCGTCCTGCGATGGCCGAATGTAGGAAGGCGCGGGAATCAGGAACGCTGCCGGCCGATGCTCAGCGAGGCGCAGCATCCGCTCGCGCACCGATGCGAGAGCGCTGCCCGAGACACCCATCACTACGGGTAAGCCGTCGGCGGCGGCACGTACCGTATCGAGCACGTCGGCCTGTTCCTGATCGGTCAGCGCAGCGGCTTCACCGGTACTGCCACACGCCACGAAACCCGCGACGCCCAGCTCGCGATACCGCACCACTAATGTATACAGGGCGCCGTGGTCCACCGACCGTGCCGCGTCATCGGCAAACGGCGTCACGATGGGCACCCAGATGCCCGCATAAGACGGACGCTCGCGGGTGTACAGATTGATGGATGAATTTTCAAGCACGACAACACTCCTGGACGAATCAACGACCGGTCAAAGAACCGTCAGAAGCGCTTCGGGAATGCGGCCCCGCGAGATGCGGGTGAGAGGCAACCGTGTCTAACGTATCGGTCAACCGCTGTTCCGTCGCCCATCTGACGGAACAGCGCTCCGGTCAGACGAGCGGCTGTTTGGTGGCTTTTTTGGCGCGCGCGAGCGTCGACACGACCGACAGGCTGAAGGCCGGTGCCGTGCTGATCGACGAGGAACGGGAAATCACGCGCATGGAAATTGTCAAAAAAGTCTCCATACCGTACTGATGTGTGACTGGAGCGTCAAGCGCATAAGCTACAGTGCGCTGAAACGTCATGTAACGACGTCGGTCTCATGCCACATTCTTTTCGGATTCAAGATCTAGAGGATTTCATGACCCCTGCCCTGACCTTCCGCTCGACGCGTTTTTCGGTGCTGCGCTGGCTGACGCTGTCGTTGGCCGTGCTGGTTGCGCCATTCCTGTCTGCGTGCGGCTATAACGATTTCCAGGCGAAGGATGAGGCCACCAAGGCTGCCTGGGCCGAGGTGGTCAACCAGTACCAGCGCCGTGCGGACCTGATTCCCAACCTGGTGAATACGGTCAAGGGCTATGCGTCCCACGAAAAGGACACGCTCGAAGCCGTAACCAAGGCGCGCGCGGCAGCCACCAGCTTCCAGATCACGCCGGAGGTCCTGAACGACCCGGCGGCGTTCCAGAAATTCCAGCAGGTGCAGGGCGAGCTTTCGAGCGCGCTGTCGCGCCTGATGGCCGTGTCGGAGAACTACCCTCAACTCAAGGCTGACCAGTCGTTCCGTGATCTGCAATCGCAACTGGAAGGCACCGAGAACCGCATCACCGTGGCGCGTCAGCGCTACATCAAATCGGTGCAGGACTACAACGTGCTGACCCGTAGCTTCCCGACCAACCTGACGGCCAAGGTGATGGGCTACCAGGTCAAGCCGAACTTCACGGTCGAGAACGAAAAGGGGATTTCCACCGCCCCGGCAGTGAAGTTCTGACGAGCTGACGATCATGTCGATGCGCGCGCGTGCCTGCTTCACCTTCCTGCTGACTGCGGCCCTGTGGCTGGCCGCCGCGTTGCCTGCGCGCGCGCAAAGCGACATGGTGGCCGTGCCGCCGCTGGCCGCGCGCGTGACCGACCTGACCGGCACGCTCAGCGCCGAACAGAAGAGCGCGCTCGAGCAGGTGCTGGCCGATTACGAACAGCAGCGCGGCAGCCAGATCTTCGTGCTGATGGTGCCGTCTACCGCGCCGGAACCCATCGAGGCGTACGGCATCCGCGTGGCCGATGCGTGGAAGGCCGGCCGCAAGGGCGTGGACGACGGCGCGATCATCCTCATCGCCAAGGACAACCCGGCATCGCTGCGCAAGATGCGCATCGAGGTGGGGCGCGGGCTGGAAGGTGCGCTGACCGACGCGCAATCCAAGCATGTCCTGCAGGACGTGATGGCGCCGCACTTCCGCCAGGGCGATTTCTACGGCGGGCTGTCGGCAGGTATCTCGGCCATCCAGACCGTCATTGCACAAGAGAGCCTGCCGCCTGCCGAGCGGGCGAAGCGTCAGCAATCCGGCGGCGGCATCGGCGATTGGCTGCCGGTGCTGTTTCCGCTGGCGATCATCGTGTTCTTCGTGCTCAGCGCGGCCATGCGCTCGGGCGGGCGCGTCACGGGCAGCCTGCCCGGCCGGCCCGGCTCGCGCGTGGTGATGGGCAATCGCGGCTGGGGCCCGGGCACCATTGGCGGCTTAGGCGGTGGATTGGGCGGCGGCTGGGGACGCGGCGGCGGTGATTTCGGTGGCGGCGGCGGTGGAGGCGGCGGTTTTAGCGGCGGGGGTGGTGGTGATTTCGGTGGCGGTGGTGCCTCCGGCAACTGGTAACCGGTGAACGTATCCATGGCTTCCACGACCCGACATCACCACGGCGCGCGCCGTGCCCTGACCCATCTGCTGACAACCTCGTCGCATGCAAGGCGGGCGTTTCCGCCGGCGGATCTGCAAAAGCTTGAAGCCGCCGTGCGCGAAGGCGAACAACACCATCGCGGCGAAGTGCGCGTCGTCATCGAGAGCTCGTTGCCCGTGCGCGACGCCTGGGCCGGGATGTCGCCGCGGCACCGTGCCCGGACGTTGTTCGGGCTGCTGGAGGTGTGGAACACGCGCGAGCACGTGGGCGTGCTGCTCTACATCAACCTGGCCGACCACGCGGTCGAGATCCTGGCCGACCACGGTATCGCCGCCAAGGTGGACGCACACGCGTGGCGCGCCATCTGCGAGACCATCACGCGTGGCTTTGCGCAGCGCGTGACCATGGCGCCGGTGCTCGACGCGCTGGCGCAGATCAACGACCTCCTCGCCGCGCACGTGCCTTCCGATGGCACGCCGCGCACCAATGAGCTGAGCGACCGGCCGGTCGTGCTGTAACGGCGCAACGCTTCATTTATTTTTCCCCCTGCCGTGCTGGGCCATGTTTCAGAACTGAAACGGTTTCGACGCGCCCGGCCGCGCCACCCCTGTCAGCCACGCGCCTAATCCTTCCATACGAGGGGCTGGCTACGCGCGCATCGGGCGTCGAGATCAGGCCCAGCTTCCGCCGTAGGCCACCTCTCCGATAAAGCGGTCCTCTCTTCCTGCAAGACCCCGCCCGAGACACCTTGCGGCCACATCGAGCCGGACGACTGCACCGCATCGCATCTTGTCCTGGCAAGCGCCCCAATGTTTCAGCAATGCACGCATTGGCGCGGGTGGCACGGATGCGGGCTTACCCGCGGCTTTTTGCAGCGCACAACGCGCATCCGTCACTTTCACGTTTGGCATTTGCGCAAAGCCCATGTGCGTCATCGTTTGCTGTCTTGCATGCGGCACAAATTCCGCGTGACGCCGGGGAAACAAGCGCCGGCCTTTTGCCTGGGCTAGACGCTCACCTGCCTGCTCAACCATTGAAAATCAAGGACTTAGCAGCAATGGCACGGTCGTCGCTCTTATGTTTCGCACAACATAGCGGCGGACCGTTCCGGAAACTCCAGACCAAGCTTCAGAGAGATCAACGTGAAAACCAAGACTGCAGGAAGCAAGCGCAAGAGCATCGGAGCTGCCGGCATTGAGTACGCGTTGCTGCTGACGTTCGTCGCTTTGGCAATGGCCGGATTTCGTCTGAGCGTCAAAACGTCCACCGGCGCGATCTGGAACAACACGTCGACGGGGTTGTCGTCGATGGCCAGCTCGCGTCAATCCGGAGGTGGCGGCAGCGATGACGGCAACGGCAACGGCAACAACGGAAACGGAAACGGAAACGGAAACGGCCATGGTCACCACGGTGACTGAAGCGGGCAAGCGGCGCGCCTCAAAGCACCTCATGTGGTGACGGACCGACGCGCCGGTCGCGACAACAAGAACACGGCACCCAATTTGGTGTCTTGGGGAAGTTCAGAACAGGGCCAGTGCCATTGAACACAGGCCCATTGCGAAGCGCACCGGCACGGTAGCCGGACGATCGCAGGTAGTGGTTTTTGCAGTATGCCCGGGCGCGAACCGGTTCCTGAAGGTCATACCGGCCGATTCGCGACACCCATGGCGCAACCGTCGCACCAGCGGCGATGCGCACGGCGAGGCAGCGCGGGTGGCTTGCCACACGCGTCGCCCCTGGGCAGCGGTGAAGTCGGGGGAGCCTCGTCTATCGCGTAGTGAACTGGAACGTGCCGGTCCTGGCTGGCATGGCGCCGGCACTCGCTCGCGAAATCCCGAACCCCCTCGATCCGACCCTGGCCGGCTTGCCTGGCCAAAACGCGCCCGATCTTCAGCGGTGCGCTCTTCCTTGAACCGTGACCAAAGGAGTTGGACATGAAAGCCATGATCAAGCGTTTCGTGCGCGAAGAAGACGGTGCAGCCGGCGTGGAATACGCACTGCTGCTGGCATTTGTGGCACTGGTGATGGTGGCCTCTGGCCCCACCGTCAAGGCTGCCGTCGGCAGCATCTGGAGCACCATCGCGACCCAGCTGTCGACGGCCGCCGCCTGAGTAGTGTTTGTGTGCCCAGGTCAGGTCCGGAGAACTCGGACCTGATCCGGCCGAATCGATCCTGGCCGACAGCGCCAACGGCGTCGCACGGACAGGAAACAAGACAGTGCCCCCGGGGGACCGGTGCCATGACCACTTCGACTCACCTCAGCCTAGCCAATCTCGCCCTGATTCTGCTGGTGCTTACGGCCGCCGCGTACGACGTGCGCACCCGCCGCATCCCGAACTGGCTGGTGGGCATGGGTCTGGTCAGCGCGCTCGTAGCACAGGGCATGGCAATCGGCGTGGGCGCAGGTTGTCTAGCTTGGCTTGGCGGCGCCGCTGTTGGCATTGGCTTGTGCTTCGGGTTCTTTGTGCTCGGTGGCATGGGCGCGGGCGACGTGAAACTGATGGGCGCGATCGGCGCGTTCATGGGGCCGTTCGGTGCCTTTCATGTGGCCTTGGTGAGTTTTCTTGCGGGCGGTGTACTGGCGCTCGTCATGGTGCTGCTGCGCCGGGAGGCACGCCGCTCGGCGGCGGGGGTCTCGGCGCTATTGCTGTCAATCCCGTTCGGCAGCAAGGCCGTGCATGCAGAAGGGCAAGGTCCGAAGCACGGTGGAACGATCCAGTTGCCTTATGCGGTGGCGTTTGCCGCAGGCACGTTGCTGGTGAAGTGGGGAGCGATGTAGTCGAGGGGAGGAACTCTGGCGCGTGCCCAAGCGCTGCAAGAACAGCTGACGACCACCGGTCAGGCACGACCGGTCAACAACGTCCCAGGCACGCATCAGATACCACGGCATTCAAGGGCCGCGCAACAGCGGCCCACGCGGGGGAAGTGAAATGCGTCAATGCAGTCGAACGATTGGGCAAGCCAGGACCAGTGCGGCGCCCCATCGCCATGCGGACGGTCCGCGTCCGTCCTGGCATCCGCCCCCTTCGCCCGAGCACCGCGCAAACGACCGGCGTCTTGGCCGGCCGTGCTTACCCCCCGCCTGCCTGCGAACCAAGTGGCGGTGGGATTGAACACTGACAGAAGGGGTTGGGAAATGAAAAACCTGCGCATCCTTTCCATGCTGCTCATTGCCACGATTGCCGCGCTTGCGGCGGTGGCCTTCGCGTCGCGCTGGCTGACGCAGCAAAGCGGCAGCGGCATCACCAAGATCGCGGTCGCGGCGACGGACATCGATCTGGGCCAGCGCCTGTCGCCCGAGGCCATCAAGCTGGTCGATTGGCCAGCCTCCAGCCTGCCCCCGGGGGCGATCAACGACCCGCACGCGCTGGATGGCCGCGTTGTGCGCGCCAGCCTCACGCGCGGCGAGCCGGTGCTCGACTCCAAGCTGACGCCGGTCGGGACAGCAGGCGGTCTGTCAGCCGTGATCGCCGAAGGCAAGCGCGCGATCACCGTACGGGTCAATGACGTGGTGGGCGTGGCGGGCTTCGCATTGCCGGGCAGCTACGTCGACATCATCGTCAACACGCAGCAGGACTCCAGGGAAGCCAAGCCTGGCGCCGATCGCAATGACCAGTCGATCTCGAAGATCGTGCTGGAAAAGATTCTCGTGCTGGCTGTGGCCCAGGAGGTCAACCGCGACGACACCAAGCCCAAGGTCGTCAATGCCGTCACGCTGGAAGTCACGCCGGAGCAGGCCGAGAAGATCGATCTGGCACGCAGCGTCGGCAATCTCTCGCTGGTATTGCGCAACCAAGTGGACTCGCAGCATGACGTCACTGCCGGCGCCACCAAGAGCACGCTCCTCAAAGAGCCCGTCGTGAGCACGGCCGTGGCGGTGCCAGTGGTGAAGACGGTGCAGATCGTGCATCGCGTGGCCGAGCGTCGGTCCGCAGGCAACTGCGTGGGCGTGATCAACGGCGTGCAGCACAGCCAAGAGTGCTTCTGAGCATCGGCAGGCATCGCGCGAAGAAAAGAAGAAACAGACGAGAGGCTCCGCGAAGAGAGTCCTGAGTCCGACGGGGCACCGGCCCTGTCATGCAGAACAACCAATCTGGGGGATCGTCATGGACCGACTCGTTCATCGCAGCGCCAAGCGCTGCATCGGACCGTACCTGACACGCAAGGCGTTTGCGGCGGCCGCGCTGGGGGTGCTGTGCGTGGGTATGGCGCATGGCCAGGTGGGCGTCGAGAGCGCCATCCTGACCAACAATGCGGCAGCACCGGGCAAGCCGCTGAAGATGGCGGCCAACGGCCCAATCCAGCTCACGATTGGCAGCCCCGCCTCCGCTGAAGCCAACCGCGACTCGGCCGGCAAGGGCCCAAACTGCACGGGCCCCATGCGTTCGCACAGCGAGGTCACGGTGCCGGTCGGCAAATCGACGATGGTGCAACTGCCCGAGCCCGTGCGAAGCCGTACCGTCGGCAATCCGAACGTCGTGCAGGCGATGCTCGTCTCTCCGCAGACGCTGTACGTGCTGGGGCTGGAAGTGGGCTCCACCAACATGATCGTGCAGGGCCGCAGCGGGTCGTGCAGCGTGGTGGACGTGGCCGTCGGTGCCGACCCAGGCGGTCTGCAATCCACGCTGCGCAAGTTGATGCCCGAAGCCCGGAATGTGCAGGTGTCGGCCGCCGCCGATAGCCTGGTCCTCGGCGGCTCTGTCAGCGATTCCGTCCAGGCGCAAAAGGTGGTCGACATTGCCAACGCCTTTGTCATGCGCCGCACGCGCGGCCCCAACGAGGGCGATCAGAACGCGACCGGCCAGGGTGGCCAGCAGCTCCACACCGCCGGCCCCGGAGCACCGCTGCGCAGCCCGCGCATCATCAACATGATGACGGTCGAAGCACCCCAGCAGGTCATGCTGGAAGTGAAGGTGGCCGAGGTGTCCAAGACGCTGATTGACCAGATGGGCGCCGCGTTCAACGCGAACGGTGCGTTCGGTAGCTGGTCTTTCGGGGCCATCGCCAACTTCCTCTCGGGCTCGAGCGACATCGTCAACTTCAGCAAGGCCAACCACTTGCCGCTCAAGTTCGCGCTCGATGCGCAAAAGGGCGATGGCTTGGTGAAGGTGCTGGCCGAACCGAGCCTGATGGCCATCAGCGGGCAAGAGGCCAGCTTCCTGGCGGGCGGTAAGGTGTTCATCCCGGTGGCGCAGGGCGCTGCCGCCAACGGCGTGGCCACGATCGTTCTGCAGGAAGAAACCTTCGGTGTGGGCCTGCGCTTCACCCCCACGGTCATGGAGAACGGACGCATCAACCTGAAGGTGTCGCCCGAGGTGTCGGAACTGTCGCCCACAGGTGTGGCTGTCACCGCGCCCAACAGCAACAACACGTCGATCCTGCCGCTCATCACCACACGCCGCGCGTCGACCACGCTACAGGTGCATGACGGCCAGAGCTTCGCCATTGGCGGCCTCATCAAGAACAACATCACGGGCAGCCTGAAAGCACTCCCGGGCATTGGCGAGCTGCCGATCATCGGTTCATTGGCACGCAGCACCAGCTTCCAGCAAGACCAGACCGAGCTGTTGTTCGTGGTCACACCGCGGCTGGTCAAGCCGCTGCCGGCTCAGTATCCGCTTCCGACCGACAGCTTCGGAACGATCAACCGCGGCGAGCTGTACCTCAACGGCAACATGGAGGGCCACGTCCAGGCACCCGCCAGCCAGCCAACCGCAGTTGCAGCCCCCGCCGCCAACCCGGAAAAGGCCGCCGCAGAGCCCGCTGCAGCGCCAGGACCGTCCGCCCAAGCTCCGACGCCTACCAACGTACCTGCGGCGCCGGCGGCTCCTGTTACTCCGGTCGCCCCCGCCGCCAGTACCGCGCCCCGCGATACACGGCGCTTTGTAGCGACTGGCGAGCAATCCACCGGCAACTGAGCCCATCGCCAGCAATCGTCAAGGAGAAAACCATGAACACCATTTCGATGCTCGCGCGTGTCGGACTCTGCAGCGGACTGGCTCTCGCCCTGGCCGGCTGCATGAGCTCGACGCCGGTCTACGACAAGCACTTCGGCGAGGCCGTACATACGGTACGCGTCATGCAGACGCTGAACCCGAATGCTTCGATGAACAGCGACCCGGTAAGCGGTGTCGACGGACGCGCTGCTACGTCCGCCATGGACCGCTACAACACTCAATACCGTGCGCCGCAGTCGGACGCCAGCGCGTTCACCGTGGGCGTCAGTTCGGGCAATAGCCTGGACTCCATGGGCAAGTGACCTAACCTGTGGCGCACCAGGCTGCTGCCGCGCCACGCAAGGCTTACAGGAGCAAGGCAATGGCCAAGATCGCCCTCGTATCCGCCGACGAATCGCACCTGCAGCACCTGGCCGGGTTGATTACACAGGCCGCGAACCATGTCGTGCAACGCACGCGCGCCACGCCGTCTCAGGCACTGACTCGGCCTGACCTCGGGCAAGGCAATGACCTGTTGATCCTGGAAGCCAGCCGCTTCAGCAGCGACGACCTCCAGCAACTGCGCCGCCTGTCCAGCGAGCACCCCGAGACACTATGCATGCTCCTGACCGAAGCACCGTCCGCAGACCTGCTGATGCGTGCCATGCGTGCCGGCGTGCAATGCGTGCTGCCGTGGCCGCCTGAAGCGCAGGAGTTTCGCGACGAAGTGCAGCGTTGCACCAGCCACGCACTCTCCAGCTCGCACAATGACGGGCAGGTGGTGTCGTTCCTTTCGTGCCGAGGCGGCAGTGGCACGACATTCATCGCAGCCAACTTCGCCCACGTGCTCAGCGCCCGCCACGGCAAGCGTGTGCTGCTGATCGATCTCTGTCAGCAATACGGCGACGCCGCGTTCCTGCTCACCGATCAATCGCCCCCCGCCACGCTGGCCAATGTGTGCAATCAGATTGATCGGCTCGACGCAGCCCTGCTCGACGCTTGTCTCACCCACGTGTCGCAAGACTTTGATGTGCTGGCCGGCGCCGGAGACCCGATCAAGAGCGGCGAGATCAAGGCAACGCACCTCGAGCGCATCCTCGCTCTAGCCGCGTCAATGTATGACGTGGTGGTCTTCGATGTTGGGCAGGACATCAATCCGGCCTCCATCGTCGTGCTCGATCACAGCAACGTGATCTACCCCGTGTTGCATCTCAGCCTCCCCTATCTGCGCGCTGGCCGAAAACTGATGGAGATCTGCCATTCGTTGGGCTATCGCGCAGAACGGCTGCGGCTGGTCATCAATCAGTACGACAAGCACATGCCCATCAGCCAAAACATGATGGAGAGCGCCTTTGGCATGCCGGTAGCGCACATTCTGCCGTACGACCCGGGGCCTGTGCGTGACGCGACCACGCAAGGCATGCCGGTGCTGCAGCTGGCCGAGAACAGCCCGATCGCCCGCGCGCTGGCAGACATGGCGCGGCAACTGTTTCCGGGCTCACAGCACCGGCGCGACGGGCTGTTGCGCAAGCTCTTCCGCCACGCAAGCCAGGTGCCGGCCCCCGTTCGCGCTTAGCCCACACACACCACACTCGTCACGACCACGTGGAGCGCATCATGTCCCTGCGAGAACAACTCTTCCAGCAAGCCGGCGAAGCCCTGCCACAGCGCGTTGCGCAAGCGAATGGCGCCAGCATGCCGGCCAGCCCCGCCTATCAGCAAGTCGCGATGGACGTCCACCAGATCATCATCGACCGCGTGGAGCTGGGCCGTCTGCAGCAACTCGCACCCGATCAGATCAAGCGTGAGCTGGCCCAACTGGTGGAACGCATCGTCGACGAAGGCAAGCATCAACTCAACGAGGCCGAGCGCCGCCGCCTGGTGAACGACGTGCAGGACGAGATGCTCGGCTATGGCCCGCTCGAAACGTTGCTGGCAGACCCCACCGTCTCCGACATCCTCGTCAACACGTACAAGCGCGTCTATGTGGAGCGGCGCGGCAAGCTCGAGCTGACCAGTGTGACGTTTCTCGACGATGCGCATCTGATGCGCGTGATCGAGAAGATGGTATCGAGGGTCGGACGCCGCATCGACGAGTCAAGCCCGATGGTGGATGCGCGCCTGCCTGATGGGTCCCGTATCAACGCCATCATTCCGCCTTCTGCAATCGACGGCCCGTTGCTGTCGATCAGGCGCTTTGCGGTGAATCCGCTGACGATTGACGATCTCGTCGGCTTCAACACGCTCACGCCAGCCATGGCGCAGTTGATCGATGCAATGGTCAAGGCCAAGCTGAACATCCTGATTTCGGGCGGCACGGGCAGCGGCAAGACCACGCTGCTGAACATTCTCTCGGGCTACATCCCGCCGGACGAGCGCATCGTCACCATTGAAGACGCGGCTGAACTGCAACTGCGTCAGAACCACGTGCTGCGTCTGGAAACACGCCCGGCCAACATCGAAGGCCGTGGTGAGATCACACAGCGCGCCCTGGTGAAGAACGCGCTGCGCATGCGCCCCGACCGCATCATCCTGGGCGAGGTACGCGGCGCGGAGGCGCTCGACATGCTGCACGCGATGAACACCGGACATGAGGGGTCGCTCGCCACCATCCATGCCAACACACCGCGTGATGCACTCACCCGCCTGGAAAACATGATCAGCATGGCAGGAATGCAACTGCCACCGCGCACGATGCGGCAGCAGATCACCTCTGCACTCACGGTGGTGTTGCAGGTCTCGCGCCTGACCGACGGTTTTCGCAAGCTCATGAGCGTGCAGGAGATCACCGGCATGGAAGGCGAGGTGGTGAACATGCAGGAGATCTTCGCCTTCCGCCGCAAAGGCATTGACCAGCACGGACGCATCCGTGGTCACTTTTGCGCCACCGGCGTGCGGCCCAAGTTTTCGGAACGCCTGAAGATGTTCGGCATCCAGCTGCCGGAAACGCTCTACGACCCAGCCGTTCTGCACGAAATCTGAGGAGTGCCGCCATGGATCCGCTTGTGATCGGTTTTGCGCTGTCGGTCTTCATCGCCATGATGCTGGCCGTGTTGGCCGTCTATCTGTGGTGGGATAGCCGGCACAGCTCGGCGGCACGGCGTTTCAGCCACCGCTTGAAGATGGCACTCGCCAGCAGTGTCAGCCACGGAGGCACCGACAGCATCCTCAAGCAGCGCATGCTGAGTGAGTCCCCGGAAGTGGCGGCGATGCTCGGCCGACTGCCGCGCATCCAGACGCTGGACCGCCGACTGCTGCAGTCCGGCCTTGATTGGTCGGTCTCGCGCTTCTCTGCATTGACGCTGATGGTGCCGGCAATGATCGCCATCGTTTTCTCGTTGTTCGACCCGCCCCCAATGACGCTGCTGGTGTTCGTGCTCGCCGGAGCATCCTTGCCTGCGCTCTATGTCATGCATCGTCGTACCCGGCGCCTGCTCAAGCTGGAAGCGCAGTTGCCCGAAGCCACGGACCTCATCAGCCGCGCGCTGCGGGCGGGTCACTCACTGCCCGCAGCACTCGAGATGGCCGGGACCGAGTTGCCCGCCCCCATCGGTGCGGAACTGGCCATCGTCTTCAGCCAGATCAACTTTGGCGTTTCGATGAGCGACGCGTTTGCGGGGCTCACCGACCGCGTTCCGGTGGATGACCTGCGCTACCTCGTCATCGCCATCCTGATCCAGCGTGAATCTGGCGGCAACCTGGCAGAGATCCTGGACAACGTGGGAAAACTGATTCGCAAGCGCCTGCAATTGCTGGACAAGGTTCGCGTGCTGTCCGCCGAAGGCCGCCTGGGCGGCTGGATTCTGACCTTGCTCCCGCCCGTCATGGGCCTGGCGATCTACCTGCTGAACCCTGAGTTGATGTCGACGCTGTGGACCACCGATGCAGGAATTCGTCTGCTGTGGTTCGCCATCACCATGACATGCCTGGGCATGCTGTGGATCCGGCAGATCGTCCGCATCCATATCTGACCGATCAGGCACAACGCTACCCGGAGGCGGGAGACTCTTCCCGAACGCACATGCAGATCGCGCACACCCTATTGCTGGCCGGAACGTTCATCGTCGTGTTTGGCGCCGTGCTCATCGCGCTGTTTGTTGTGCGCCCGACCATCCTGCGACAGCGCTTGGGGCAGATCGACCGCGAGTCGCCCGGCCTCGCTCCCAAGCAAGCGCCTTCCGACTGGCTGCGCAAGTTGGGGCGCCTCGCCAGGCCACTCGCACGCGCGTCGTTGCCCAAGGAGGGCTGGGAAGACTCAGCGCTGAAGGCGCGCTTCGTACATGCCGGCTGGCGCTCGCCAGAGGCGGTGCCGATCTACTTCGGCATCAAGACAGCGCTGGCCGGTGGCATCCCCCTTGTGCTGTCGCTACTGCTGGTGCGCCGGTTCGATTCCGATCATGAAACGGCCTACCTCGCCGCCCTGCTTGCAGGCGCGCTTTTCGGCTTCTACCTGCCCAACGTCGTGCTGGCCATGAAGATCAAGCGCCGCAAGCGCGACATCTTCGAAGCCTTTCCAGACAGCCTCGACCTCATCATGGTGTGCGTTGAAGCGGGTCTGGGCCTGGACTCCGCCGTGCTGCGCGTGGTGGAAGACATGCGTGATGCCCGTCCTGCCATGGCGCACGAGTATGAGCTCCTGACGCTGGAACTGCGGGCGGGCCTGGCCCGCGAGAAAGCACTGCGCAACTTTGCGGCACGCACCGGGGTGGAAGACGTCAGCATGCTGGTCGCGATGCTGATCCAGGCCGACCGCTTTGGAACCAGCGTTGCAGAATCGCTTCGCGTGCACTCCGACATGCTGCGCACCAAGCGCCAGATGCTGGCCGAGGAACGAGCCGCCAAGATCGGCACCAAGGTCCTGTTCCCATTGATCTTCTGCCTGTTCCCCGCGCTCTACGTGGTGCTGCTCGGGCCGGCAGGCATCCAGATCATGGCGGGCCTGCGCTCGGTCATCAACAACTAGCGTCGTCCTCCTCAGGAGATCGCCATGCATCCGCTCAATCACCCGGTCATTCGCCATGTTCCGGCAAACTACCGCCCAGCCCGCCCAATCCGAGCACACCGGATGCAAGGCGCCGCTATCGTCGAGTTCTCGCTGATCTTCCCGATCCTGCTGCTGACCATCTTCGGCGTGGTCGAATTCGGTATCGCACTGTACGACAAGGCAGTCATCACCAACGCTGCCCGCGAGGCCGCACGTTACGGCGTTGCCTTCACTTCTCCCGCGCGAACCAACAGCCAGGTCCAGGGGGTGGCCACCAGCTATTGCCAGAACCGCCTGGTGACGTTCGGCAGCGCCGCCAACTGCACGGTGGCTTCCGTCACCCCGTGCGCCGGCTCCGGCAATCCGCTCACGGTAACAGTGTCGTACTCGTTCACCGGCCTGGCTCTGGCCAAGGCGCTGGCACCGTTCACGGGCTCCATCTCATTGAACTCGCAGACGACCATGCTGTGCGAATGAACCGCACCCATCCTGCCCGCCCTGATACGAGGCTCGCCATGAACATCCGGACATATCGAACCTGCGCGCGGCGCCAACGTGGCGTCGTTGGGGTAATGGCGCCCGTTCTGATGCTGGTCATCCTGTCGATCGGCGCCATAGCGATCGACCTCGGCTACCTGTACGTGATCCGCAATGAACTGCAGAACGCTGCCGATGCAGCTGCCCTGGCCGGCGCTGCCGGCCTCTACCCGGCAAGTCCGAAGCCGAACTGGAGCAACGGCGTATCGCAAGGCACCAGTGCCATCAAGCTCAACGCTTCCAGCGGTGCCACGCTCAAAGACGGCTCGGTCCAGGCCGGCTACTGGAACCTCACCGGCTCGCCCGCCGGGTTGCAAGCCCAGACCATCACGCCGGGCGCGAACGACGTGCCGGCCGTGCAGGTCACCATCAGCCGCAGCAGCGGGAAAAACGGCGGACCAGTCGGCACATGGCTGGCGTCGATCTTCAACGGTGCCGCTGCAAGCGTGCAGACAACCGCCGTGGCGGTGATTGCCGCACCGGGCACGGCAAACGCCGGAGCGCTGTTCCCGGTTGCGCTGAACAAATGCCTGTTCGATCTGTACTGGAACTCCAGCACGGGCCAGCCCGTGAACGATCCATCCACCGGGCAGCCCTATGTGATCGACATCAACTCCAGCTACCCCCCGGGCAGCGCGACCTGCGCCAGCGGTGAGTGGACAGGCTTCGGCGGAGCAACGGATGCCAGCACCGAGAAGAGCCTCGTGACCAGCGGCAACCCGACGCCCGTCAGCATCGGCAGCAACATCAATATTTCGAACGGCGTAAAGGCCAGCGTATATGACGCGATCAGCTATCCGACCGCAGTCACCATGCCAGTGGTAACCACTGTTTCACCGGGGGCGACCACACCCGTCTATGCCTTTGCGGGCTTTGTTATTACCAACGTGGTCAAGCACGGCAACAAGTCTTATATCGAAGGCCACTTCACCGCTAATCAACGGGTCGTGAACAGCGGCGGCGGATCGGGCCCGTACTACGGCGCATACGTGCCGCCGCGGCTCGCCAACTGACGCGATGCACCAGGGGAAGATCATGCGCCACCAGCACCCGAGCCAAGCCATCAAGCCGCAGCGCCATTGGATCAACGCGGATACCGTACGCATGGGCAGCACGGCGATGCTGCTGCTCATCCTTGCCCTTTTTTCAATCGGCGCCTGGGTGAGCGATGGGTTTACGGACCGGCGCATCACTGGCGTGGGGTCGGATTTCTCCGTGTTCTGGGGGGCTTCATACATTGCCCTGCACGATGGCACGCTGCAGGCGTACGACCTGAATCGCATGATGGCGGTTATCCATCAGTTCGGCACGCTGGCCTCGGGCAGCGACAGGCTTCTGCCATGGCTGTATCCGCCGACCTTCCTGCTGGTGGTGCTGCCGCTGGCACTGCTGCCTTTCTGGCCAAGCTATCTGGTGTTCATGCTGGCCACCGGTCTCTTCTATGTGAAAGCGACGCTCGGCCTCCTGGGCAATCGCGTAATGCCGCATCACCGAGCCTGGGTGACGGTAGTCGGCTCGCCCGCAGTGTTCGTGACGGTGTTGATGGGCCAGAACTCCATGCTGACTGCAGGGTTGGCAGCCATGGCGGTCACGTGGCAAGACAAACGACCGGTGCTGGCCGGTGTGGCCATCGGCCTGCTGGCGATCAAGCCCCAGTTGGCGATGCTCTTCCCGATCGTGCTGCTCGCATCACGTGCGTGGAGAACACTGGCAAGCGCAGCCGCCACGGTGCTGGGATTTGCTGGCGTCAGCATTGCCGTGTGCGGCTGGAAGACAGTGCCGGCCTTTCTTGAGAGCGTGCGCTGGGCGCAAGAAAACATGATCGATGATGGCGGCGCGTCGTGGTACGTGATGCCCACCTTCCTCGCCGCCGCGCGCGCGGCCGGCCTGGGTGTCTCGGTGGCACACGCGATTCAGATGACAGCAGCCATCATCGCCGTTGGTGCACTGGTGTACGTCTGGCGCCGCATCTCCGATAACGGCCTGCGCATCGCCATGTTGGCGACCGCCACGATGCTGACCTCACCGTACCTGCGCGCGTACGAGCTCACCTGGTTGCTCGTCGCGGTCGCGGGCGTCGTCAGCCACGGCACACGATTTGGGTTGTCCGGCAGGGAACGGTTCGTACTGGTGCTGGCGTGGCTGCTGCCGCTGTTCGAGTTCGTCAATCCTCTGTGCAAGCTGCCGCAGATTGGCCCGCTTGTGTTCGTTGCCATGGCGGTGCTGGTCGTGCGGCGGGCAACCATGTACGCCGAGCACGGCGCGGCGCTCGCCTCCCCGCTGCAAACAAACCTACGGGCACGCGCAACGCAGCCAGCAAAACCCAACCGATAGACATGGACAGACCGCGAGAGTCTGCCTTGGAAACATCACATTTTTTGGGGGAAGCCATGCAGCCGAATCATCAAGACCCACACGACGCGCCACTACTTTCCCTCGTCGCGCCGTTCTACAACGAAGGCGAAGCGCTGCATCTGTTCTTCGCCCGCGTGGTCCCGATCCTCGAATCGATCGATGGCATGCAGTTCGAGATCGTGTGCGTAAACGACGGCAGCGCCGACGACACGCTCCCCAAGCTCGTCGCCGTATCGCATGCTGACCCCCGCGTTCGTGTGGTCGACCTGACCCGCAATTTCGGTAAAGAAGCCGCACTCACCGCCGGCCTGGACGAGGCACTCGGCGATGCCGTCATCCCCATCGACGCGGACCTGCAAGACCCGCCGGAGCTGATCCCCACGCTGGTCGCGCACTGGCGCAAAGGCGCCGAAGTCGTGCTCGCACAGCGCGCCAACCGCGCATGCGATTCGTTCCTCAAGCGCGTGACAGCCGCCGCTTATTACCGCATCCACAATCGCCTGTCCGACCTGAAGCTGCCTGAGAACGTGGGCGACTTCCGGCTGATGGACCGCGCCGTGGTCAACGCGCTCAAGCAACTGCCCGAGCGGCACCGCTTCATGAAGGGCCTGTTTGCCTGGGTCGGTTTCAGCACGGTCATCGTGCAGTACGAGCGTGAGAAACGCAGCGCAGGCACGTCAAAGTTCTCCGGCTGGCGGCTGTGGAACTTCGCGCTGGAAGGCATCACGAGTTTCAGCACGCTGCCGTTGCGTAGCTGGACGTATCTCGGTGCGCTCGTTGCTGCGCTGGCGTTCTGCTATGGCGCGTTCATCATCCTGCGCACGATGATCTTCGGCGTGGTGGTGCCCGGCTACGCCTCGGAGCTGTCGCTGATGCTGTTCTTCGGCGGGCTGCAGATGATCGGCCTGGGAATGATCGGCGAATACGTCGGCCGCATCTATGACGAAGCGAAGGGCCGCCCCATCTACCTCGTCAAGCGCCGCTATCAGGAGCGGCGCCCGCGCACCCGCGTACCGAGCATCAACAACCGGCAAGTCATTCCGATTGCCAGCGCTCGCCCGCGTCAGCCGCAAGGAGAACGCCAGCGCAGCCATGCCGCACGGCGTTGAGGCCAACCGGAGACGCATCATGCGACACGCAGAATCGAGCGTCATGAGCACCTTGGCCGGCGTGCTGCCGCTGCCGGATCGCATGTTGCTGATCCGCGTGTTCCGCTTTGGGGTGTCAGGGGTCGTCGCCACCGGCGTGCATGTGGCGATCGCCACGGCGCTCATCAGCGGCGTCTCTGCAACGCAGGTCACAGCCAACGGCGCAGCCTTTGTCTGCGCCAACGTGTGTTCGTACCTGCTGAATGCGCTATGGAGTTTTTCGGCCAAGCCGGCCCGCGCCAATTTCCTGCGCTTCTACGCCGTCTCGCTGCTCGGCCTGGCATTGACGCTTGCGATTTCGTGGTGCGCGCAGACGCTGGGCCTGAGCTATTGGATCGGGCTGGCGGGCATCCTGTCGACGGTGCCGCCGCTGACCTTTGTGCTGCACCGGTTCTGGACCTTCCGCTGACGCGGCTGCGTCCTCCCGATCAATCTGCGTCGCCGCTGTCGCTGCCGCCGTGCGTGCGGTCGAAGCGGCGCAGCGTATCGATGCGCTCACGAGTCAGCGGGTGCGACGAGAAAAACGCCGAAGCATCGTCATCGCTGGCGGCCTCAGGCTTCTTCGCGGCATCGGCGGCGTCTGCCTTGCGGGCGCCACCATGCGTGTCTTCCAGCGCCTGCAGCACATCGGCAAACGCGCCGACAGACAGGCCGTTCTCCTGCAGCAGCAGCGCGGCATAGCGGTCGGCGTCGCGCTCGTAGTCACGCGAATAGCGCAGCGTCAGCAGCGCCGCCGGCACGCCTGACAGGATCGTCGAGACATCGCCAAACAGCAGCGCCGCCGTTGCCCCAATGGCCGATGACTGAATCACCTGCCGCAGCCCATGGCGATATTCAACGTGACCCGCCTCGTGGGCCAGCACACCCGTCAGGCCATCGCCCTCGCCCACCAGCTTGACCAGCGCGTCGGTCACGACGATGTCGCCGCCGGGCAGCGCAAAGGCATTGGCGCCGATGTCGGCATCCCGAAACACGATGTGATACGTGTGCGTGGCCTGCGGCGGCCGGTGCAGCGCGGCAAAGCGTGCGCGGATGCGGTCCTGCTGCGCAACGGGCAGCTTGCTAGGCCGGAGCCAGCGCTCGTCCATGGCTTTGAGCGTGCTGCGGCCCAACTGCGCCTCGGCGCGCTGCGGCACCATATTGGCCACGACCCTCGCACCCCACGGCAAGCCGTAGCGATAGCCCAGCGCCAGCACCACGACCGTGGCCAGCAGCGAGCCCAGTGCCAGCTTCCAGCTGTTCTGCGCCACCACGACCCAGCCCTCGCGATAGCCGGTGCGATGCAGCAGCACATTCAGCGACGTCTGCTCCGCCGGGTAGTTGATCTCGCAAAACGCGCCGTCTTCGAAGGTGATCAGGCGCGGTGCATGCTTGACGCGCTCCGACACCCGCAGCGTAGAGAGCGGCGCGCGGCGCAGCACCGTCCCTTCAGGCTCGAACAGCACCGCCTCGCCCGCCTCGACGGCAAGGCGCACGGGTTGCGCGCGCGAAGTACGGCCGTCGAAGTAGGTCGCGAGAATCACGGCGGGTGCCTTTACCTTGCAGCGCGGGTTAGAGCGCGATGTCGATGTCGTACCAGTCCACCGTGGCGTCGCCCAAGGCGCCCACGTTGGTGGTTTCACCGGCAACGAAGGTATCGAGCGAACCGGCCGCGAGCATCGTCACCGAGTCGAGCTTGTAGCGTGCTGTTCGCACGCGCGCAAACGGCGTGAACAAGCCGATGGTGATCAAGATCAGCACCGCATTGGACACGAAGATCCAGAACAGCTTGCCCGCGCCCACCTGGCTTTGGAAGCGGTGCGCGCCCAGCGTGGTGTGGTTCCAGATCAAGTTCTGCAGGCGCGACAGGAAATACGGCGTCAGGAACAGCATCGCGGCGTACATGAACAGCCCGATGACGATAAAGCCGAAGATCTGGCCAACGTTCGGCGCGCGGTGCAACGACACGCCCAGCAGCAGCGCGAGGCACGAGGCCACCACGAGCGCCAGGATCGCCAGCCCGAAGGTGCGCAGATACACGCCATAGAAGTTGCCCGGCGTGCCCGAAAAATCAAACTGCGCGGTACCGAAGCGCGTGTTCTTGTGCTGGAAGCGCTTGAAGCGCTGGTGCGCCAGCGGTGCGAGCAGGTACAGCGACAGCACGCTCAGGATGGGCCACACCAGAAACACCATGTACCCCTCGGCATCCTTGCCCGTAAAGGCAAAGCGCAGGCCGCGGTAGCTGGAATTGGCCATGCGAAAACGCAGCGAACGCACGAGCAGCCACGGAAACGCAGCGGCCATCACGATCAGCAGCGCCAGCCCCAGCAGCGGCGACGAATGGCCGAGGAGGTTGAACGCAAACGCCAGCACGAAAATGATCGCGCGGCCCTTGAGAATGGCGATCGGGCTGCCGTGATAATCGAAGCTCGACCTCGCCAGTTGCGTGTTGCGATAGAAATACTGCAGCGTACGCACCTTCGCCCAGGCCGAGTAGATGCCCAGCGTGACGATGGTCAACAGCAGGTTGACGATCCAGATGCGGAAGTATTCCGAGCCGCTGCCGGTAAAGCGCAGCCGCAAGGGTTGCGGCGCAGCCGCGGTGGGACCACCAGGGGCGCTGCCCAGGACGGGCTCGCGTGTGATGTCGTTCATCTGTTTTCCCTTCCCTGAGTTGTTGTCGTGCCCCGCTTCAGGACGCTCATCGACACTTGAGGACGCTGAGGCTCGCGAGTTGGCCGATTGTAGCGAAGGCCGCTGCCTTGCAGCGTTAACGCCGCCTTAACAAAGCAGGCAACAAAAAACCCCGTGGGCTCGCACCCACGGGGTTCTTTGTTTGGAACAGCCATCCCGAAGGATGGCCGGGCCAGGGCCGGTACGGCAAATTACATCATGCCGTCCATGCCGCCCATGCCACCCATGCCGCCCGGCATTGCCGGAGCTGCATCGTCCTTCGGCAGTTCTGCCACGGCGCAATCCGTCGTCAGCATCAGCGAAGCGACCGAAGCGGCGTTCTGCAACGCGGTGCGGGTCACCTTGGTCGGGTCCAGCACGCCCATTTCGACCAGGTCACCGTACTCGCCGGTGGCGGCGTTGTAGCCGTAGTTGCCCTTGCCTTCGATCACCTTCGACACCACAACCGAAGCCTCGTCGCCAGCGTTGGTGACGATCTGGCGCAGCGGCTCTTCCATGGCGCGCAGCACGATCTTGATACCGGCGTCTTGGTCAGCGTTCGCACCCTTCAGGCCGGAGATCAGCGCACGGGCACGCAGCAGTGCAACACCGCCACCAGCCACGATGCCTTCTTCCACGGCAGCGCGCGTTGCGTGCAGAGCATCTTCCACGCGGGCCTTCTTTTCCTTCATTTCGACTTCGGTGGCAGCGCCGACCTTGATCACGGCAACACCGCCGGCCAGCTTGGCCACGCGCTCTTGCAGCTTTTCACGGTCGTAGTCCGAGGTCGCTTCTTCGATCTGGGCGCGCACTTGCTTCACGCGGGCTTCGATGTTGCGGGCATCGCCTGCGCCATCGATGATCGTGGTGTTTTCCTTGCCGATTTCAACGCGCTTGGCTTGGCCCAGGTCGTTCAGGGTTGCCTTTTCCAGGGTCAGGCCGACTTCTTCAGCGATGACCTGGCCGCCCGTCAGGATGGCGATGTCTTCCAGCATGGCCTTGCGGCGGTCGCCGAAGCCCGGAGCCTTCACGGCGGCGGTCTTCAGGATGCCACGGATGTTGTTCACCACCAGCGTTGCCAGGGCTTCGCCTTCAACGTCTTCAGCGATGATCAGCAGCGGACGGCCAGCCTTGGCCACTTGCTCCAGCACCGGCAGCAGGTCGCGGATGTTGCTGATCTTCTTGTCGAACAGCAGCACGAACGGGTTGTCCAGCTGAACAACTTGCTTTTCCGGGTTGTTGATGAAGTACGGCGACAGGTAGCCGCGGTCAAACTGCATGCCTTCCACGACGTCCAGCTCGTCGGCCAGCGACTTGCCGTCTTCCACCGTGATCACGCCTTCCTTGCCGACCTTGTCCATGGCTTCAGCGATGCGCTGGCCGATGGATTCGTCGCTGTTGGCCGAGATGGCGCCAACTTGAGCGATTTCCTTGCTGGTGGTCGTCGGCTTGCTGATCTTCTTCAGCTCTTCGACAGCGGCCGTCACAGCCTTGTCGATACCGCGCTTCAGGTCCATCGGGTTCATGCCGGCGGCAACGTACTTCATGCCTTCGCGCACGATCGACTGGGCCAGCACCGTTGCGGTGGTGGTGCCGTCACCGGCGTTATCGCTGGTCTTGGAAGCGACTTCCTTGACCATTTGCGCGCCCATGTTCTGCAGCTTGTCCTTCAGCTCGATTTCCTTGGCGACCGACACACCGTCCTTGGTCACGGTCGGGCCACCGAAGCTGCGCTCCAGCACCACGTTGCGGCCCTTCGGGCCCAGGGTCACCTTCACTGCGTTGGCGAGAATGTTCACGCCTTCGACCATCTTGGCACGTGCGGCGTCGCCGAACACTACGTCTTTAGCTGCCATCTTGAGAATCTCCGAGATTTTTGGATGTTGCCCGCGCGCTCAGTCAGCGGCGCCGGCAATGAGGATTGGGTTACGGGTAAGCGATGCGGCGGAGCGCGTGCTTACTTTTGCACCACGGCCATGATGTCTTCTTCGCGCATGACCAGGACTTCCTGACCATCCACCTTGACGCCCTGGCCGGCGTACTTGCCGAACAGCACGCGGTCGCCGACCTTTACGTCCAGCGCGATCGCATTGCCCTTGTCGTCTTTCTTGCCCGGGCCGACGGCCAGCACTTCGCCTTGATCCGGCTTTTCAGCGGCGGCGTCAGGGATGACGATGCCCGAAGCGGTCTTGGTTTCGTTGTCCAGGCGCTTCACGATCACGCGGTCGTGCAAAGGACGCAGGTTCATACACAACTCCTCAATGCAAAGTGAGTGTTTATTCACAAAACGCGCCGCAAGACGCGGCGCATCGGGAAAGCATCGGGACCGGAGGCATTGTTAGCACTCCTGTCCGGCGAGTGCTAATTATAGGGACGGGGTATGACGATTTCAAGAACGGGCGTAGTGGAAGTTGTTGTTGTCGAGATTCACTCAATCTTGAACTTTGGTCACTCAATTTGGAACCCGTAGACACGCACGGCTCTACCAGAGGTGAGAAAAGTCTTATATTTCAATCAGTTACATTCCAACGTGGATCTCGGCGCTCGGGGCCTGCAGGTAGCAAATACGCGCCGCTCTCATGCCACCCTGCCCAAAGGAAAGGGACCCGCAGATGCAGGCCCGGCAAAAAATTGCGGTAATCAGCGCAGTTGCGGGACACGCCCAGTTCCGCGTCGCACTTAGTGTGCTTTAGATCACTTTTTTTGACAGTCTTGAAGTGTCACTATGGAACCTCCACTCGTTCCGGAGTGATCCGATTCCCCACTCCCTGCAGTCGGCAGGCTTCACAGGGACACCCCGAGTCCACACTCAAGTCCCGCACCGACACGCCGGCGAAATTCTTGCCGCGCACCTCACCTCACTTTAGCGAAATAAGCGCGAAAGCCGGCGTTGCTCTCCCACGCCAACACAAGTACCGGTTTCATCGGCAACCGATCAATTGGTTTTCACGATGAGTTCCGCTTCTGCTCAGCGGAGGTCTGGTTTTCCTCGTGGCCCCTTACCGGAAACGGCGTATATATGGCAGCGTTGCTGCCAATACCTGCCGGCGAACTGCGAAGCAATTGCCGTCCAGAGGTACTGCGTGGAACAAGGCGTTACACCCCGCCGCCGTTGATGCGGCAGCGGCTGAATCATAGACAACGGGTTGATGCCGGAACTCTGATTGCTCCGCCCAGCGCCGTGGAGGCTGCCAAACCATTGCGCAGCCCGATTGAACTCATCGTTGCAAAGTGCCCTCATCACACTGGAGTGGATATTGCGTTCCCCTTGGCTAGACCGCCTCCACAAGACGTCTGAGTCGGCTCGACGAATGTCATATAAAGGGTGCAAACAGGCGCAGGATGTTAGATAACTTGAGCAAACGCCGCTGAATAACCACAAGAACGAGGAGCCGCTCCATTGGGTAGACATCTCTCATGAGCAGCCTTCTGGATTGGATCGAAAAACACCCCGCCTTGGCTGCGTGGGTACAGGCGGCCGCAATCATTGTTGCGATTGCGGGAACGTGGCTGGCAGGCTGGTTGCTTCAGCGCAGCGAACGGCGCACGGAGAGGCGCACGGTGGCCAAAGCGGTGAGCGAAATTGCCATGGCAGCAGAGGCGCTGGTACGAAGCGTTATGAGCGAGCTACCCGACAAGCAAGCCGTGAGTGCAATCGCTGCAGGAGAAAAGCCTTTCGACATTCGCGCAATCGATGAGCTGGAGGCCGCGATCGCGGCCATTCAACTGCACAACCTCAGCACCCCTGAACTGGTGCGCGATGTCATTGCGTTGCTCGCCGGCATCCGTCAGTTCAGAGAGCAACTGGCCAACGCAATTGCCACGCATCACCGTATGGACGCCACCCATTTCAGCGAGTTCTTCGAGACCTTGGAGAGCGTCCAGGCGGCAATCACCAAGACCAGTAAAAGCATCGCGGCACACGTGAGCCAGATCTAGTCCTCTGCGGCTCGCCCTGCCATCACTCCGACGGGGAGGATCGTCATGCTCGGATTTGACCCGCGCACCGGAAGAATCGTCTGGACCGTTTTTCTCTTTGCGCTGGCCGTATTGATCATCTACAAGATCGCATCCGTGCTGCTGGTCACGGTATTTGCTGTCTTCTTCAGCTACCTGCTGTACCCGCTAATCGAACAACTGGAACGGCGCATGCCGAGACAGGCGCCGCGCAGCGTATCGATCGGCGTCGTGTTCATCCTCGTCGTGTTGGTGGTCATCGTGGCGGGCTCGGTGTTTGGCGTGACGGTGCAGGAGGAAGCGGGCAGGCTTGCCGATCAACTCCCGAAGCTGCTCGATACCAGCACCATGGCAGATCGCCTTGCCCTCCCGAACTTTCTGGAGCCGCTGCGCGCGCGCATTCTGGAGTTCCTCCGCGAGCAGCTCTCGACAACCTCCGACCAGGCTATGCCTCTGGTTCGAAACATCGGCCTGGGTGTCATGCACGCAGCCAGCAATCTCGTCTACCTTGTGCTCATCCCCATCATGAGTTTTCTGATGATCAATGAAGCGCCTTCCATCCACGCTGCGCTGCTGTCATGGATTCGATCCTCGGATAAGCGCCTCTGGGGAAACATCATCGATGATCTGGACACGCTCCTGTCACGCTATGTGCGCGCACTGCTGCTACTGTCCCTGGCCACCTTGCTTTTCTACAGCATCGCCTTTTACCTGCTGGGCGTGCCATATGCACTGTTGCTGGCAACCACGGCTGCGGTGTTGGAGTTCATTCCGTTTGCCGGGCCATTGGCCGCCGTGGTGGCGATCGTCACCGTCGCCGTGTTCAGCGGGTATCCGCACTTGTTCTGGCTGATCGGGTTCATCGTGGTCTACCGTCTGTTCCAGGACTACGTGCTGAATCCCTACCTGATGAGCGAAGGGGTCAAGGTCAGTCCGCTCCTCGTCATCGTGGGGTTGCTTGCAGGCGAGCAGTTGGGCGGCGTCGCGGGCATTTTCCTGTCGGTGCCCGTCATCGCCGCGCTCAAGATTGTGCTGTCGCGCGCATGGGCGGCGCAGAGCTTGGGCCGGGAGGCGCGCTGATGCACGGCCGCCACCGTGCTCAGCAGCGCCGCAGAAATGACGACATGGATACCACACCACCACTGGAAGGGAGGCGACCATGACGGCTCTACCGAATCCGAAGCTGAACCATCTGCTGTCCGTGCTGCCGCCCGCAGAATGGGAGAGAATCGCGCCCCAGCTAACCTGGGCCGACCTGCCGCTCGGGCACGTCGTTTATGAATCGGGCGATCGCCCCGAATACGTCTACTTTCCCGTCACGTCCATCGTCTCCCTGCTCTATGTCATGGAGAACGGCTCCTCGGGCGAGATCGCGATCGTCGGCAACGAGGGCATGGTCGGCATCGCCATCTTCATGGGCGGGGAGACCACCCCCAGCCGTGCCGTGGTTCAGAGTGCGGGCGGCGCTTACCGCCTCAGTGCCCGCATTCTCAAGCAGGAGTTTGCCCGCGCCGGCGCCATGCAGCGTCTGTTGCTGCGCTACACCCAGGCACTCATTACCCAGATGGCACAGACCGCCGTCTGCAACCGGCACCACTCGATCGACCAGCAGCTGTGTCGCTGGCTCCTCCTGAGCCTGGACCGCCTGCCCTCCAACGAGCTGCGCATGACCCAGGAGCTGATTGCCAACATGCTGGGCGTGCGCAGGTCCGGGGTCACTGAAGCCGCTTTGAAGCTGCAGACCGCCGGATTGATCCGTTACAGCCACGGAACCATCGAAGTCCTCGACCGCCCCGGCCTCGAGCGTCGCGTCTGCGAATGCTATGCCGTGGTCAAGCGCGAGTTCGATCGCCTGCTTCCAGACCTCGAGGCGCTCTGACCAGCAATACGCCGACTTCATCAGGAATCCAGTTTGACCTCATTCCGGCTCCCCTCCCAATACGGGGGCGATCCATAGTATTGATGGATGCTGGTGGCCCATTGCGTATCCGCCATGCTAGGCCAGTGATTCTGATCAAAACCCGGCGCGGCTTCCAACTGCTTCTTGTCGATGCCCAGCACGAAGCACTTGCGTACAGTGTCGAGCGTCAGAGCAGACCACGGCACGGCGAACAGCTTCGTGCCGACACCGAGAAAACCTCCGAATGACAGCACCGCATAGGCGATTTGCCCGCGGGGAACATCCAGCATGATGTGATCGATCTTGCCGAGTCTTTCACCGCTCGGGCCAAGAACCGAATTGCCGTTGAGCGTGTCGGCAGCCATGATGACAGGACCGGGGCCGACGCCCCTGAGCTGACCGTTGCCGACGATCGCAGCACGCGGTCCGCCGCTTTGGTGGTCCAATTCGTTGATGTTCATGGTGTGACTCCAGATAAGGTAATGAGCCATCGAACCGGCGACTGAACCGGCAGGAGGAATACGTCAATGCGCACGGCTTTTGCCCTTGTGTCGTGGTGCGGGCTCGACGCAGGAAAGCTGCCTCTTGCTACCGACAGCCAGGCTCCAATCTGTCTTGTCGAGCGAGGTACTGAGCTGACGCTCCGCATACATGGCCGCGCCCGGCGAGATTGGGTCGCTCGCCGGAAAAGTCATCTCAAGCGATGCGTCCACAGCGGATTGATAGGTGTGCCCTTCATCTGCGGCAGGTATGCATCCGCAAGCAGCAGGCTCCGACTTTCTGTGCTGTGCAGTGGTAATGACTTTGTGCATGATCGCTCCTGTGTTGCATTGACGCGCTTGCGCAGGTCGCGGGCATCAAGGCTTCGGCTGCTTCTTGAACGCTTCCTTGGCATCGCCATACGCCGCCTGCGACTTCCCGGCGATCTGTTCGGCCTTTCCTTTCGCTGCCGTAGCGTCCTTTCCAGTGACCCTGCCAACGGCTTCAGTCAACTTGCCCTTCGCCTCTTCAAGACGGCCCTTCACTTGATCCTTGTTCATGGCAATGCTCCTGCGCTTTCGGCGCTCAGTTGGTCGCGGGGGATGCCGTGCCCTGAGGCGCCGCGCGCGGGCCAATTTCATTACCCGGCGATGCGCGTACCTAGACAAGACCTTGCCCGACGAAACCACATGATTTCTCTGCAGATGCAGTGCTGTCTGTACGGTAGTCGACAAGAAAGACCGCGAGCGGTGCGCATGCAGCACGCCATGAGGCCGTGACGGGCAAGCATTCGCCCGACACACAACTGACACGCTGGCGCGTACGCTACCGAACCGTTTTCGATCCCGCGCTGCCCTATCCTTCAAGACGGTGAGAGACGCTGAATTCGCTCGGGCAATGCCCGGAAAACTTCGCGCGTCAACCTCATGAAGAACCAACCGTGGAGCGCTTCTTGCCTGGCTCGTGCACACGGAGTTGGGGGGAATCTACAAAACAAGGTGGACATCATGTCTCTCGGACTCGTACTTCTCATTGTCTTAGCCGTTTTACTGGTTGGGGCATTCCCAAGGTGGTCCTACAGCAACGGGTGGGGCTACGCGCCAAGCGGTGCGCTCGGCGTGGTTCTGCTCATCGTTCTCGTGCTCTTGTTCATGGGGCGACTCTAAAGCCGACGATCCGTTACGCCCCACGGCATCTCATGCACAGGCGGCGGCGCACTACGAGAAAGAGGCCAACGTGATGCTCGATCAAACCATTCTCCAGTTCCCAGACATGGAGCGCGACGCGTTTCGCGAGGTGTGCCTGCGAAACGGCCTCGCGCCCGACGGCTTTGAGGTGTCATCCACGGAACACTTCTCGAGTGGCGCCCCTTCCGAGGCGCTGGACCGTAGCGTCATCGTCCGGATGGGCAAGACCATGCGGGAATACGACGGTGCTCATGGCCCGGACTGGACAGTCGATTTTGAACACGACATCCGGTCACACGTCTTCGGGTAAAGACGTCACGCAGACAGTTCGAGCGACCGTCTCCAGAACCCTGACCCCGTCCCTCATGGTTTGCAGTACCACTTGCTGGCGAGGCGCCATATGAATCCCATCACCGCATTCATCGTTGTCCTTCTCTTGGCTGTGGGGGCCGCCGCCGGTATGTTCGGCTCGGTTCTGCTGGCGCCCGTGTTTTGGGTTGCGGCAATCCTCGTTGCATCGACACTCAAGATGGCAAACGCCTGGCAGAAGTTCGTCATCCTGCGCGCAGGCAAGCTGCAAAGCGTGAAAGGTCCCGGGTTGTTCATGATCCTGCCGATCGTCGACAGCGTCACCGCTGTGATTGACGAGCGCATTCAAACGACCGGATTCAATGCCGAGCAGGCATTGACGAAAGACACCGTGCCGGTCAATGTCGACGCGATCATCTTCTGGCACGTTCATGATGCGCAGAAGGCTGCGCTGGCCATTACCGACTACCGTCAGGCCATCGATCGCGTCGCCCAGACATCGTTGCGTGAAATGATCGGCGCCTCCATGCTCTCGGCACTCCTATCGGACCGGAAGGCGGCAGACGAGCAGCTGCGCGCAGAGATCGGCGAAAAGACTGCAGCATGGGGCGTGACCGTATCGTCGGTCGAAGTGCGCGACGTGGCCATCCCCGTGGCGCTGCAGGACGCCATGTCCCGGCAGGCCCAGGCCGAACGCGAGAAACAGGCCCGCGTCATCCTGGGTTCTGCAGAAGCGGCCATCGCCGCCAAGTTTGTCGAGGCTGCGGGCATGTACGAAGGCCATCCGCAAGCGCTTCAACTGCGTGCCATGAACATCATCTACGAGACCACCAAAGAGCGTGGTGCGACGATCCTGATGCCGACTTCAATGGTCGACAGCATGAATCCCGTTGCGGTGGCCTTTGGCGTTTCCGGCTGCACGGAGCAGACCAGCGCTGTTCTGCCGCTCAAGACGGCTGCGGCTGCGGCCGCCGCTTAAGCCATACACCTTCGATTCACAAGAACGGGTTGGAAAGCGGCATTCCCCATTCGTGCGGGCGTGCCGCTTCGCCGGCCATGGCCGCAATCATTTCCCAACCTGATTGCCTACGACGCCACCGACGACTGCGCCGCCCACTGTCCCTACCGCGCTACCGCCTGTCAGGACAGCGCCTGCCACACCACCGACACCGGCGCCGATTGCAGTGTCCGTACCTCGCCGGGACATCCCGGCACACCCGCCCGCGAGCGTCACGATCACCAGCATCGCGCCGCACAGTTGTGCTATCCGATTGCTACGCATTTTGTACACCTCCGCCCCGATCGCAAGCCACCGCGTGCTGTTGCGGAGAGCGCAAATCCAGGACTTGAACTTTCTGTACGGACCACAAGCGGCGTACAGCCCATCGGGGCATCCCTGCGTCAGCACGTGAGCGTGAGTGTCGCGCGGACGTCCCGACAAACAGCATCCTCGCTCGCGTGAAGTGTGTCGGTACGGTGGCAGACGCAGGCGTCGCCTGTCCAGGTGGGCAACCGCTGAGGTCAAGCGGCGGACCGAGTTCTGTACGGTACCGGGCCGACGACGTTTCGCGCCGACCTTACGCTGCAGTCTCAAATAACAGTGAATCGGCACTTCCCGACATACCGAGGTCACCGTACCAAGGACATCTATGATCAATTCGCTTGACCTCCCAAACGGAACGCTTGAAATCCGCACACTGCAACGTAGTGACCGGCGATGGTTTTCAGAGTATCGCTTCACGTCCAGTGATGGAGGGGGCACCGGCTGGGAACCGGCTGCCGTGTCGGAGGGGTTCGTTTCCTCCGGCCTGGCATTCAGCGCAGGGATACTCCTGGGGCAACAATGCGCAGAACTCGCTGGGTGAGGGAGAGGGGGTGGAGCCATCCGAGGGGGCTACGCCGCCGTCCCGTTGCATGACGTCAACATCGGCATGCAGGCACTCTGCCTGCGTGCCGATGCCTACAGTAGAAACATCGCCATGGCCGCAACCCCCATGATCGCCGTGGCCGACCAACCCAGGACGATCAATGGCCGGCTTGCGGTATAGGGGCCCATCACTGCGGGCTTCGACACGAGCAGGATGATGACCGCCATCAGCGGGACCGCCACCACACCATTGATGACCGCGCTCCAGAAAAGCGCCTTCATCGGACGGATCGGCGAGTACTGGATTGCCAGCCCTGCGAGTACGCTAAAGGCGATGATGCTGTAGAACCCACGGGCATCGCTCACCTTGCGCTCCAGCCCTTCCTTCCAGCCCATCGCTTCGGAGAGGGCATAGGCGCCTGAGCCTGCCAGCACTGGCACGCCGATCAGCCCCACCCCCAGGATCCCGACGGTGAACAGCACGTACGCAAAGTCTCCAGCAAGCGGCCGCAAAGCACTGGCCGCCTGCGCCGCGGTCGTGATGTCGGTCACGCCAGAAACGTGCAAGGTCACGCCTGTGGCGAGAATGATGAAATAGGCGGTCACATTGGAGTACAACATGCCGCTCCAGGTGTCCCAGCGAATGCGCCGGAGCTCGGTGCGGGCCTTGGCTCCATCGGCTTTCAACGACGGGCGCGCCCGCATGTCTTCAACCTCTTCGGAAGCCTGCCAAAAGAACAGGTAGGGGCTGATGGTGGTACCAAACACGGCAACCACCGTCGATGCGGCACTGGCATCGAGTCTCACACTGGGCCACACCGTGTGCAGCGCCACGCGGCTCCACGGCACGTGCACGGTAAACAAGACTGCGGCATACGCCAGCAGAGACGCCGTCAGCCACTTCAGAAAGAAAACGTATCGGTGGTAAGGAACGAATATCTGCAGTGCCAGGGTGCCGAACACCACCAACGCCGTCATGCCATGCCGGTCGATGCCGGAAACGAGTTCCGCGACCTCGCCCATCGCCGCAACGTCAGCGGCAATATTCAACGTATTTGCGATCAGCAACAGCAACACGACGGTACGCAACACAATCGGCGGGAAGACGTCCTTGATGTTGGCCGCAAGTCCCTTGCCCGTGACGCGTCCCATGTTTGCGCACATGGACTGCATGGCCGCCATCAACGGAAACGTAAGTGGCATGGTCCACAGCATCTCCAGGCCAAACTGCGCCCCAGCCTGCGAATAGGTCGCGATCCCGCTCGGGTCGTCGTCGGCGACGCCCGTGATCAGCCCGGGCCCGACATGCGACAACGGATGCGCATTCAAGCGCGCGCGCAGAACGCGATACAGATTGGGCCGGGCCTCTCCGCTGCAGTCCATGTTTGGCTTCCTCGTCTACCAGCGCTGGGCTGGAGTTGATCGTCGCGATGTTCTAGTGTCGGATCGTGGTAGGGCGGCTCGCGTCTTGCTCGTGTATTAGCGTATGGGCATGCCCAAAACAAGCGGTGGGATGCGAAGCCTCTAGGTGCGCAGCATCGCCGGCTGTGGTCCTGCTTCCGACATTGTCTGCGATACGGCGCCTGTAGCGCGTGTCTATTCCCACTCTCTTGGGGTCTCGCTGCAGTCTTTGATATTGAAATGCCGCAGTTCGGGGCCCGCATTCCATTGCCGAACCGTCAAGCGCCACGCCTGAACCGTGAAGACTGTAGCCTGCACAAGGTTGCGGTTGCGGCTGCCGGTTCGGGGGGGCAGTCAACGGCAAAAAGATGCTGGGGCTTCCCATGAAACGCATTGCGTCCATCGAGCATGGCCCCTACCCTTGGAAGACGACCACGACACATCAAGGACGTCTTCAATGACACGTACGACCGACTACCGTGGTTACCAGATCCACATGGAACTCGTGGGCCGATCAAAGGACATGTTCGACTTGTGGTTTTCCATCCAGGGGCCGACGCAGCCCGCGGGCGTCGCGGCCATCGGTAAGCGCATCAAGGTCCACGGTGGTCCTTTCTCGCGGCGCTGGGCGCATCTCGTGGGCGAGCTGGCAGGACGGGCGGCGATCGACGTCATCCTCGGCGTGGAAGAAGAGGGGCCGTCCACGGACGAGTGGTGAGCCCGTGCCACGCCGTCACCAGGTGCTGATGCCTTGCGCGGTGTCCACCGGCATGCTGAACCCAGGCGCAATGCTCGCCACGGCCTCGATCTGCACCAGCGGTCTTGAGGGCGCCACGTTGCCGAAGACCATGGCGATGGGAATATCGGCTGCGTCGCGCCCCGTCCCGATCCGCAAGAGCCCCATGGGCACCGCGGCATTGGATGGATCGACGAGGTACCAATGCTGCCCCACGAATACCTCCACGAACGCGTGGAAGTCTGCCGGCCCCATGCCGGGGTCTGCACCGTAGTCGAGGCTGCTGCAAAAGCGCGCGGGAATGCTCAGCGCGCGGCACAAGGCGATCATGAGGTGTGCATAGTCGCGGCACACGCCCTTGCGTTCAACGAGCGTGTCGACGGCCGACGTGCGCTCGTTCGTAGATTGAGGGACACACCGCACATAGCGGCAGACCCAGTCGCGAATCGTGATGACGAGCCGGTACCCGCGCTCGTAGCCGCCAAACTCGCGCAGTGCGAATTCCATGAGCCGATCCGATTCGCAATACCGGCTGGGGGCCAGGAACGTGACGACATCGAGCGGGAGCTTTGCGATGGGGACTTCGAACAACTGCTCCGCCGGTGTGAGCACATGGTCGACGTCGACTGTGGCGGTGTAGGTGACCGAGAAGTGCCCGCGGGGGGCACGCACGCGCAAGCGCCGGTTCAGCAACCCGGGTTCGGTGTGCGGCTCTGCCATCAGCGCCGGGTTCAACTGCAATGATTCGGCGACGACGACTTGGCGCGCAGTCTGCGCCGCGTGGAAGTTGAAGATGAAATCGGCGGTCGAGTCGTGCACCTCGTAGCGCAAGCCGACCGAATAACGCATGCGCACCATACGGCCTCCTGCTGCGTGCATCGTCTTACCGGCGGCCACGGCCACCGATGACGACTGGGCGGTACGCTCGCGTCTGGCATGGTGGCCATCCACCCGCAGGCAACCGCCTTCGTGCGGCTATTGCGCCATCAGTGTCTGGCCAGGCACGAAGCCATCGATGATGCCTTCGGCCATCTTGACGGCGACACGTTTGGCCACGCCGACGCTGTCCCAGGGCGTGGCCTCCAGCCGGAAGATGCGGGAGTCCTCCATGCTGGGCTCCTCGCCAGCCTGACAGATCAGCACCGAAGCGTTGTAGGACCGGTCCGAGCGCCGCCCATGCCATTCACGAGGCGGGTCGAACAGGTAGATGAAGGGGTAGACTTCAAACCCCTTGTAGCGGCAAGTCGGACGGGCATCCACAGCGAACTCCGTAAAGGGGGAAGTCCCACTGTACGCTCTTTCCATGTGCGCCATCGAACTATCGGGGGTCGGGGGGGAACGCTGTCACGCTTCGCGCACCCGACAGTCATCGTGCCATCCCAATCGGTTGGGTCAGCGGTAAACACCCCGCGGGACGCAGCCCGTGCACGTACCGTTCATTTCTTCTTCTTTTCAGCGCCCTCGTTCGTGACCCGCGATTGCACCGAGCCAAACGGTGCTGCAGGCACTGCCACCTTCTTCGGCTGTTTCGGCTTCTTGACTTCGCGGTTGCCGCGCAATTGAGACTTGGCCATCGTGATACTCCGGTTACGTTGCTCGCCAAGTGGCCGCGCCGAGCATACGCGCTTCAACCCTGGCCAGGGGGAATATCTTTCCTGGCGGCAACGGGGGGGCATCCCACCGCGTGCGAGCCCGACGCGTGAGGAGCGCTGCGCAATCCTACCGGGCGCATTTGTCCGTCCCACCTGGGTACTGATCGCGCCAAATGCCCTGGTGCAGACGCCGCTGCAGCCGGCTCAAGTAGCACGACGGAGACGCGAATGCGAGGCACGCTGCCGGGACTTCTCACGAGTGCGTGCCGACGGACTAATCGTGTCAGGTGGCGCAATGGTGTTGAGCCAATCCTGCAGTCCCAAAGCACAGAGCACGCAGACTAGGGTTTTGACCCTCGAGCCGCGGCCGCTCTCGAGGTCCCGCAATGCCCGAACGCTTACGCCGGCCAGTTCAGCCAGCGTCTTCTGCTCGAGATTCCTGAACAAGCGAAGCGTCCTGAGCCTTTCACCCAGTTCCGCCTCCATCTCGTCTGGTGTCAGATCGGTTCTCACCATCATTCCACACGAATAAGCCCGTCTACCGTAAGCGCCCTTTTTGCGCCTCTACTGCGAGGGACAACACTGTTTTTCCCATTAAATAGCGACAGGTGATTGAACCATCTGCCCCCCATGCCTGACAAATGACGATAAGCGGCGAATCTATGCCTATTAAAGCGCGTCGCGACCAAGGTAATTTTATAGCTGGCGGAGCAACCGAAGCCGCGCTCTCGTCCGAAGCGGCGCCCATGAGAGGTCTTCTTCCTGACCAGAAAGATCACTTGTTTTCGTTAAAAAGTCATGCAGATTCAGGGTGAAAACAGCAGTTGCACCAAAAAAAACCGAAATGGTAGACACACCCCGGTTCGCACTATCCCAAACCACCGGCAGCTGCGTCGTTGTCAGCAACGCCCACCAATGGTTTAACGAAGAAGGCCGGCCCGATCAGCTCGTCACGCGCCTAATGGATGGCGGCCCGCTAAACGCCGCCATGGAAGCGGCTCGCCACGCCATGTTCGAAAGATGCCCTGTAGCACAACAGCACGTTAATGCAGCGCTCGAGCGATGGATGAAGAGAAGCGCGCTACCACCTTGGGCTGCCGGCCACATGACGCACCTTTGATGTGAACTAGTGCCGGAAAAACGGGTTTTCATTCCACATGAACAACACCCACTCCCAGCGGCTGCCCAATCATGCTCCTGGCCCTAATCCATCTCGTTTTGCATGGGATTGGCTGCGACCACGATTGCAATGCCGGCAGCCATCCACCGTAATCGCCCCATTTACGCCCTTTATATTTTTTGATGGATTTAACCCTCTTAAATAGAGATAAAATTCTTGAAAGCGTCGAGACGATTTCTTACTCTTAGCACCAAAGAATTTATCGACTATCCAATGAGCCCATTTTCGATAGTTTTAAGGATGCTGCGTGCGAGGTTCGAACTGGCACAGGGAGAGTTCGCGGCGCGGTTGGGCTATCGTCAGTCCTACATCTCGGCGCTCGAATGCGGCTCCAAGCTACCCAAGGAAGCGGAGCTCGTCGAACGAATCGTCCGTGTCTTAGATCTAGGTGGCGCTGACGAAGCGAGCCTGCGTGAAGCTTTCGAGGTATCGCGCCATTTCAGCCTGCCTCAGCGCGGTGCGCCGGCTGCGGCGTACCACCTGTGCGCTCAGTTTTCCGAGTTGCTCCCAACCCTGTCTCCAGCGGACGCCAGAGCGTTGTCCGCAATGCTGGAAGTATTCCGACGCAGCGATCGGGGGGCCACTTGCACAGGCCATACGCTGAAACGCGTAGAGGAGACACCCATGTAGAAAATAAAAACGCCACCTAACCCCGGAGGACTAGGCGGCGTGGAGATACCTTTCGATACCTCTGTTGGCGCAGTCAGTATCGAACGCACTATCCCACCTGTCAAGTCCTCTTCGAGCCTTCCCCTCGGGGAAGAGGGAATCCCTTTGCTTGGAGAGACCTCATGCCTTCTGCCAGAAAGGTCGTCACCCGTTCGCCGCACCGACGAGTGGGGCTTATCGCCTGTCCGTGGTTCCAGTCCACCCCCATCGAATACGAGAGTCTGCTTGAACGCGATTTTGTGCGCCTTGCGCTTCTGGACCTCGAGATTTCTTCGATCGCTCACCAACCTTTTTCGCTTGATCTCGGAGAACTGGGCACATATTTCCCCGACTTCCTCTTGGTCGGACCCGACAAGAAAGTCGTGGTCGAGGTTAAGCCTGACAAGCGAGCGCGCAACGATCGGAACAAGCCGCGATTGGCATGTGCCGAGCAACGTCTGCGAGAGAAGGGCTTCCAGTTCGTCGTAGCCACGGAAAAACAAATTCACCACGGCAAACGCCACGAGCGCGCCTCAGTTCTACTTCGGCACGCACGTAGCCATATTTCCAAAGCGGTAACGGAGCGAATCATCGCTGTCGCCTACCATTATCCCAATGGCATCAAAATCCGCGATGTAGCGTGTGAGGCATCCACCTCCGTTGAGACGGTTCTGCATTTAGTCGGGCGTAGACGCCTTCGGATCAACGAGGCGTTCGACTTCGATGAGGATCAGTTGGTCTACCCGGTCGGAGGCATCGATGTCGATCTACACGCTTGATACGGATCTAGTTGTGCAGAGCGGCGACGCTCAATGGCAGGTCCAACGTGTCCTGGACGACCAGTACGTTCAACTGGAGAACCTATCTACCGGACGCATCCGCCGGGAACGCATCGGAAAGCTCGCCAGCGACATCACATCTCAGAAACTGACTGTCGTAAGGGATAGCGGATCGGTCCCATCCGGAGAAAAGCGCGCCCCGACTCAGATGGTCGTGTGTACCGCAACGCTTCCCCCTAAACACAAGAAGAAATTTGAGCGCGCCTACGACTACGTTAAGCAAATGCGTAAGCGCGGCATCACCAAAGGTCAGCGCACGCGAATCTCCGCCGCCATTTCATCCGTGGCGCAACAGCTTAAAGATGAAGATCCCCCGGGCACACCAACGGTCATGCGATGGATGCGCGAGTACGTGCAGAGTGGAGGCAATCCCGCCATTTTGGTATCTCGCCATACGAATCGACATACGTCTCGCAGAACATCGCGCGCGATCATGGAGATCGTTAGGAAAACCCTGGCCCGCTTTTACTTCGTGCGGGACGGCTGCACGTTGCGCGAAGCGCATGACAAGGTGCTCCGCAAGCTGAAAGAAGCGGCAACCGACCAAGCATCGTCGGAAGCACCGATGTCAGTTAGCCTTTCAACCGTTCAGCGGATCGCTCGGGAGACCACTCCATTTGATCGAGACAGAGCTCGCCTAGGGGTGGCTGAAGCTCGCGCCAAATGGCGTTTCGCAAAACCTGGGGTGTACGCAACTCGGCCGGTAGAACGGGTCGAGATGGATCATACGATCCTGGATTTGGTCGTGATCGACGATCGGTTCGGCATTCCACTTGGTCGCCCGGTGATCACCTTGCTCGTCTGTGGTTATAGCGGCTATATCCTAGGTTTTTTCATCTCATTCGAGGGCGAAACCGTAGGCCGCGTCGTGCAGAGCATCAAGGTCGCTGTTCAACCGAAAAATGTCATCACTGCAGGTCAGGGCTTATCCAATCCGTGGCATGCCATGGGGTTGTGGGAAACGCTCGTGCTCGACAACTCCCTGTCCTTCCACTCCCCGCATCTCCGCCACGTCGCAAGCGATTTGTGCATCGACATCGAGTATTGCCCCGTCCGTATGCCGTGGTTCAAACCTGTTGTGGAACGCCACCTTGGCGAACTCACTCGGCAACTTCCTGCGATGGGCAGGCCCAAGAAACCGGGAACCGGGCCCGATCCCATCGATCCGTACCAAACCGCTTGCATCACGTTCAGCGACTTGTGCTTCGGTGTCCTGCAATGGGTTGTCGACGTGCACCCGTTCGAGATTAACGACCGAAAGATGGCACGGCCAATCGATCTTTTTCAGGAGGGCCTGAGCAGCTGTCCCGCTCCCACGTTCATGGACGACACGAGCTCCCTTGATGTCCTTGCGGGTCTGAGCACCACTGTGACAGTCGACCATGGTGGTTTTGTAAATCAGTGGCTTCAATACGCAAGTGACGACCTAGGGACAATGCGTCGCGAAGTGGGCGCTAAGTTCAAGGCCGCCGTTAAGTACAACCCGTACAACCTTGGCAGCGTGTATGTACAGCATCCTCGCACCGGCTTGTGGGTAACTGTTGGAGCTCGGGACAAGGAATACGCGGAAGGTTTGACTCTTACGCAACATCGTCTGATTCGAAGAGCCGCGGCCGAAAAGCTAACGTTGGCAAATGCATCGACTGTGCTCAGGAACGCACGACTCACCTTGCAAGACCACTGGGCACAAGCCATACGCGGTGGGCAGCGCATCAAGCGTGGCGCTCGCGAATTGGGCCTGCTACAAGGCCTCAGCTCCGTAAGGACATCACCGTCCGAGCAAAGCTTCCTCAATAGCCCAACCCTCCCAATGGTGACAGATATGGACGATGTCCAAGCCCGCAACGTCGAGATTCCGACCTTCGAAGTCTTCACGGGAGATGCGTCATGAGCTACAGCCCTAAGGCATTACAGGTCGGTTCTCGCATCAGCCAGATCCGCATAAACCACACCGCATTCAAGGAGGCATTGGAAGGAGTCGGACGCGTCATCCAATTGGGGAACAACCTACAGCATCCGGTCGGCGCCTGCGTCATCGCGCCGTCTGGCGCCGGAAAGTCGTGCCTGATCGAATCCGTCCAACGCAATGTCTGCAACTGGTCGTTTCTTCGTCCGGAAAGCGTATTGGTCGCGTCCCTAAAGGAAGCGCCGACAGTAGCGCAGATTCAGGAGGAGCTCCTAGCTTCTTTCAAATATGCCATCCCCCCACGAGCCGGCAAAAAGACAAACGCAACACTCTTCAATGTTCTCGTCGCGGCAATCGAGCAACACGACATTCAACTGATCGCCATCGACGAATACCAGCATGTCTTTCTCTCTCGCAAGGACGAAGTTCGCGTTTCGATCAATGACTGGACCAAGAGGCTTATGACCACGACCTCCCGACCAGTAATGCTTTCTGGCACAGATCAACTGCGCAATATCGAGAAAGCAGATCCGCAGTTGACGACGCGGATATCGTCCATCTTCTACTTGCCTTCGCTAAAGGATAAGGAATGGTTAGGGGTCCTTAACGGCTTTGTGAAGGGGACGACCGATGTAGACCTGTCCGAGCTGAACACCTACGCAAAGCCGGTATTCAATGCCACAGAGGGTGTGATGCGGACCTTGAAGGGACTCATCATGGAGGCTGCGATGATCGCGGTTGATGCAAACGTGACTAAGGTCGAGAAAGAGCATCTCCGACTGGCGTTCCGGAGGCTGGTCGGCACTGGCTCGAGCAAATGCAATCCGTTTGCCTGATGCTGCGCACAGAAGTCATGCCGTTCCCACGGCAGGACGAGATCTCGCTAGACGAGGACGGCGTGGGATTTGCTTTGCGCATGGCGATCGCGAACGGTCTGACATTCTCCGAACTGGCTCAGCACCTAGCATCGCCGGGGCACTGCTATCTTCCTGCCACTGCTTGCGGATCAGTCGCGCTCATGTTCGGATGCACGCCAGCGCGGCTGCAAAGAGCGTTTGTCGTCCGAAGTTTCCAACACGAGGCGCTGGCGGCTGATTTTCTCGATCACCACTTCCTGCGGCCCTACCACCTGAGGCAAGCCCACCCTCAGATTTGCCCCGCGTGCATCGGAGAGAACCACCGCGCCCTTGCGACATGGTCGATTGGCCTTGGAACCGCCTGTCCGAAGCATGGTCTTCGGCTCCGCGATCGATGCCAGTGTGGCAGGCCACTATGCTGGCGTCGTCCCGCTCTCGATATTTGTGAGTGCGGCTTGTCTTTGACCACACGGGACCAGGTGACCGTCATCGCGGACGCGCGTGAGCTTGCAGTAAGCAGCCATATTGCGGATCTACTGGCCCCTACCCCGTGCCCGTTGGCGGCGCGACCGGCCAGTTGCCTTCCGATTGGGCTCGGAAATCTTTCCATCGACACGTTCCTTCGCGTGCTGTGGATTTTCGGCATCGTCGATGCGCAACAACCGCACGACCATCCGAAATGTGCCAACCGTAGCCTCTCCACCGACGAGGCTGCTGCTGTTGTGTGTCGAGCGTTTGATCGGCTCGTCCCGCTTATTGCTCGGCGTCCGTCACGGGAGCCGATCCGCCTGCCAATGCCGGCACTGCGCGCGCTGTATGAAGAGTGCACAACGCAAGATGATCTTCGATGTCTCTCGTCTCTCATATCTCGCTTGTACAAGCTCACTCCGTCTAAACCGCTTCATCGCTTGATCGCCGTTGACCGACAAATGTCGTTGTTTGGAGATACTGATGAGCCGACCACTTAGCCTAGTACATGCGCCATATCCATTTCCAGATGAGTCTGCGGCGTCCTGGATACACCGGACCTGCCAACTCCATGGAGTTACCTATAGAACGCTAACTGGGTACCTGGGGCTGAAACCGACCAAAGATCCCGATCTGGCCACGCCGCACGATCATGTGTGCCATATCGGCATTGGAACGTCTGTGTCGCTCAAACGACTCAAGGCGCTGGCCGACATATTTCGATTGGTGCGTGAGATGCCGCAGCTGAAGCGGCTGCTGAACTTCACCGGCAATACACCTACGTATCGCTTCTGCCCATGTTGTCTAGCGGAAGACCCGGTTCCATACCTTCGAATTCAATGGCGGTTCAAGGCATGGACCATTTGTCCAAAACATCACTGCAGGATGGCGGAATGTTGCCCAACGTGCGGAGCCGCAATCCAAGCGGCGAAACCGTGCATCAATGCCGTGGGCGAGGACGCGCCCAGCATCGTCTCATGCGCAAAGTGCAAGCAATCGCTGGTCACGTCGAACGAGGATATCGCAAGGAAGGTGTGGGTCTCTCCGGCAAAGCTCTCCACGCAACATGCCATCGTCTCAGCGGTGCGAAGTGGTGTATTCCGCCTGGGCGCGATTCGGACGCCGCTCTCATTGGGATTCATGCAATGGCTCATAGAGAACCCCAACTTGGTGAAGGATTGCCTGGCCCGCAGCGAATTTCGACCGGAGAAAGAGCGCGACAAGCTCGTCATGAAGGAACTGATCGACACGTACTGCCTCCAGCATGGAACCAAGCGCTCACTGGAGGATTTGATCCGTCACCGCAAGCGCTGGCTTAAGAAGAAGCGATCCAGTCGGGCCGAAGCGAGCTACGAAGCGTTCATCAAGCGCCAAGCTTCGCGTGGGATTTAATGCGAAGCCGGCGGAATCCACCACTTACAGCACCAAGGATTGCCATGCGCGAATATCGCCCCGTCACCGTCAAGGAATTGGCTGCATGCACCTGTGACCGATGTCAGCGCCGGCTGACCGCTGATGAACCCGGCGAGTGGCAAGAGCGGCTGTCGTTTGACCATTCCTGCGACTTCGATTCGATCTTCGGAGACGGCAATCTGGTCTGCCTCGACCTGTGTCAGCACTGTGTGAGGGAGTTGCTCGGGGAGTGGCTCCGTATTGAGTCGCCGAAAGCCTCTCGAGGAGTTGGGGAACCTGCACGGACGCTAATGAATATGCCGAACGTCGGCAAAGACGAAGACTTTGAACGCCGCCACGAATGAGGAGCCAGAGCGTGCAAACCGTTCTCTTTTCTCGTAGTGATCATGCGTTGCTTGGCGCAGGGATCTTCCGGCGCCAAGTCAGAGCGGGCCCTTTCTGCTTACCCGAGGCCGCGTGATGCCCCGTTGCGAGCTCCACTCAAGGACCCAATTTAAGACCTGGAGGGAAGCGTAATGTCAAACCGAGCGATACCTGTCGATTTTCCGCGTGATGTATCTCCAGCCTCGGTGCCTGGTGCACAGCCAAAGCTCGGCGTGCGCCTCTTCAACGGCAAATACATCACCGGGCTTACCGAAGAGGAATTGTTGGAGCGGTACGAAGGCTGCGAGGACTTGGCGCAACAGTTCGTTGCGTACTGCACGCGCAAGGTTTCTGAGAATCCAGCATTGACGCAGGAGCTCTGCCTGACGCGTGCGCGCAAGGGGTTCGCGCTGAAGGTACAGCGAGGCGAGTGGGACTTCTCTGAGGCAGAGCAAGATTGGGTAATGAAACGGGCGCGCGAGATGCTTGGCTGGTAAAACGAAGCAGGCGTCCTGAGTGCTCGACGAGCGGTTCACGTTTGCAGCTTGTCACGCATCCGCCGCCAGCTCAAAAGTCGGTACCGTGCGCAGAAAGGCTTGCATCCAGAGATTCCTCATAGCGGTCCCGGCGAATCTGGCTTTCACTAGCTCGGCGATTCAGCCTCTCACGCGTTCCAAGGCCACGCCGATCGGCCCCGACGGTAAGGCCCCCCACGTGTTGGGGGCCTTTTCGTTAGGAACTGCATTTGGCATCCTATCCCTCCTACATAACGAGGGGGTGTAATGGAAGTAGCCTATGCAGAACACTTCGCCAACGGCGCCGCAAGGTTGGATGAGTACGCGCGAGTCATCCTGAGTTGTCTGCTGAAGAGCGGCGATTTCAGTGGGCTGCAAGACATCGCAGGTGTGAACGTATCTCCCGTAGACGGCAAGGAGTTCGCCATTGATGCTGACATCAGCCATATGAAGGTACGCGGTGAATTCAGGCACGCATTCGCTGCCGATGATTCAGGCCAGTTCCTATGTGGTGTGCTTGATTTCCGGGTGCTTGATGAGCGAGGGCGCTCACAAGGCGATGTTCTTGTTCGGATAATCCATGACGGTCAGGGAAACTGCGGCTGGCGTGGTGATCCCTCAGTTCTTCATTCAGTTGTGCCGCCTGGCGTTCCCGAGGGGCATCGTTTCCGACAGCAAGTCTTGCAGCTTCTTCGGCTGAAAGTCTATGAATTGCTAGAGGCTCATCCACTTCAGGCAATCTAGGCTTTTCGGCAGCATCAACAGAGCCCGCAGGTAGCCCCAGCGGGCCTTTCGCCTTTCTGGCCCATCCAACCTCTACCTCACTCTCGTCGCACCGCTACCGCGATCCCATGCTGGTGTTGAAGAGGAAGCGGCGCCCGAGAAGGAGGAGCAAGCCGGCAAGGTCGCTCGCGTAGCTGGCCAACGAACAAAACCGAAGACGCCATCTTGCGTGGCGGTGCAGAGGCGCGCCTGCCGTACACCACGCGTGCCCTACCGACGTCCTGGAAAAACGACCAGGAGCAGTGCGCCTCACTTTCGCAAAAAAAGGGTAGTTTTGCTGTACAGCAAAACTACCCTTTTTCGCTAAAGAAAAAGTAAGAAAGGAACTCGGCGTCAGGTAATGCCCCCGTTTTCCACAGTCGGCAGAAGTAGAAACTAAGCGGCCATGGCC